>Ga0307966_1001127_pt1 | contig 21375 bp, 19 predicted proteins | sample OrgLakmetagen646_FD_203141 | JGI IMG/M metagenome (GOLD analysis project Ga0307966, IMG submission 203141) | Saline water microbial communities from Organic Lake, Antarctica - #646 | ecosystem: Environmental > Aquatic > Non-marine Saline and Alkaline > Saline | place: Antarctica: Organic Lake... | reverse complement strand
ACGCAAATAAGGAACATGCTCATCGAAAGACACAACTTAGCATGCCGCATGAGGCGTTAATACTCAACAAAACTCAGCGCGACATCCACCTCGTCGAGATCAAGTACTGTGAGGACACCAGACCTCAGAACCAGCTGAACGCCGCAAAGGAACAGCACAAAGACCTTCGCAACATCCTCCAAGGAGCCTCCGTTACACTCCACATCATCCTTTTGGGTGTGGGCGGCACCATCTACAACACCCACACTCTGAAGCCTTTCAAGGAACTGGGTCTCGATTCTCAAAGAGTTAAGAAGCTTGCCTCCAAGCTCCATGTGCACTCTCTGAACTTTGCTGCTAAACTTGTCCATACCAGACGTGCCCTTTCCAGTACTGTTATCAACTCTCATCAGGAGCCGGTTTCAGGCCAAGCCTGCAACCCTCCTGATCCCCATTGATTTTTCTTCCCTTTTTGCGGTGGAGGAGCTTTACGGTACTCGGTACCAAAGTGGCTCCTTTTCCTTGATTAATGTGGGGAGTAGTTTTCACTGCCTGCGTAGTTTTTTCTTTTTCTTTCTATGCACACCCACGCACACACTCACAGGCACACACACACACACACACACACACACACACACACACAAAATGCACACAGTTGTATGAGACATCCTCAAGCGCAATCCCTCCTCCTCCTCAGCAACCTGCCAGCACAGTCGACGAGAGAGGGAGCCGCACCGCCGCCTCCTCCACCTCCTCTTCTGGGTCGACCCAGCAGACAAATTCAGACCCTTCACCTGCCACTAAACCTACTACTACAGATGCCGATTTTCGTCCCACAGAGCCTAAGCCCTCTGCCCAAGCTGGCCTGTTGGCTGCTTGTGAGGCAGACCCTGTCATTGGTAAGCTGGCATCATGTCATGATGATCGGCAGGGCCAGTAAGATGCGTGCATGTGACCTGTTTTGAGGCTTTCTCTGTCAGATCAAACCACTGTCGCAACAAAGATGAGGACCCAGCTCATCATCAGCCATCCCATCGCCTGTTCGCCTGTGTGATCCTGAATCAGTTATGACTTTCCTTGGGAAAAGGTTTGTAGCTCTCTGTGAATCAACAAAAGCCCCTCAAGGTGCTCAGCCTATCGTGTGTGAGTAAGCAAGACGGCACTGGTGAGATCATGCGCCCTGCGTTCTGGTACTCTGTTGGACCTCTCTGACTGGGCCTTTTTTGTCTGCCGGTAAAGGAGCTTTACGGTACTCGGTACCAAAGTGGCTTACTTTTCCTTAACTTCATGTGGGGAGTGGTTTCCACTGCCTGCGTAGTTTTTCTTTTGTTTTCATGCGCCCTGTTGTGTGGTATGGGCCAGATCGGCATGAGAGAATGCGTGAGCATTCATTTGCTCATCTTCCATAATGCTGTAGGTCCAAAGCTGAGCAACCCCAAGATAAGGAAGGCTGTGGAGGAAGTTGCTGCAAGTCCTTGGAAAACGGTAAGGGTGCCACATTTCACAAGGAATTGTCTCACTTGTTGCACGGAAATTTCCCAGAGGGGACCAAGTTCCATATTAAGCCTTCCGGTACCAAAGAGTAGGTCCTCTTGTTGTTTCGTACATTGCTTGGTGTGCATGCCCGCTGTATAAACACCATCATTTACATCCCTTGATGCATTTTGTTTGTACGCAGATCAAATACGTGCTGGACCGGGAAATTATGGCTGTGTTCTCAGAAATGAACACCTTGTTGAAGGGTAGGAAGTAGCATGGCCTCTTCTTTTTAATTTCTTACCTTCAGCTTGCACAAAATAAACACTGCTCCTTCGCACTGTTTCTTTTTTGATCAAGATTGCAGAATATCTTCTAACAGATCTCTGGTGCCCTTTGACATCACTAGAAGCAGACAGTGCTGATAGCTTTCTTCAGCTGCAACCGACTTTGCTTTTTGTTTCTTTAATTTAAGCAAAGGAATCTTCTATTTCAAGATTCTTCTGCACCCTATGGGTGCAGGTATCTCAGGATTCCAGCTACTAAACCTACTTTTTGTGCAAAATCAGTGAAACGAATAAAAGATGAAGTGACGTACTGTATCCAGTATTACAAGCCCAATTTCATCTCTACATTATGTCCGACCACTTCTCAATCCCATCTCGTAATGGTAGCAAAATTGCTCTTGTTGGTACTAGGTGGCGACTTTGCGGTAGCTTTCTCAAGCTTATCGAACATGTATTGCTCAAAGTCCTGCAAATAAAGAAAGGCAAAGGCTAGAAGGTTAGAGCTTGGTGTGTAGGCTTTACACTCTCACTTCAAACAGGCTAGCTACTGAGGCTACTAATACAATCGACACTTCCTCGAGATTCTATACCAGAAGTCAAGGAAGCCAAATGGGATCTGCAACTCCCATCCAGATTCGAGCAAAGTACACCAGGCCGACTCCAACTACTCCACGTCTTCTGTGGGACAAATTGACCGCAACCTTTACCATGCTACATTTTACATGACTTTGATGGTTCTGGATATATTGCGCTTGAAAGGGACTTGGCTCTTGTACAATCAACCCTATGACATAATAAATTATAGGGCCGCGGCTGTTGTTGACAGCACATTTTGCATGCACGGAAAAAGAAGAGATGCAGGCATTGAAAGCCGCGTTGATTAAAAGTAAGTGCCACTGTTGCAAAAGAGATCACATACACGTCTTACCATGGGTATGACTTGAAACTGCGCACTCTCTGGGTTGAACTCTGGTGTCTCGATGAAAGACAGAAACAGGGATGAGATGCGTTTCCGCAATCCCTCCAACGTTTTTGGGCTGCGCCCCCTGTTAAATGAACAGTGCAAGGGATGCTTTTGAGTACGGATGGTACTCCACTGTTTTTACAAATAGCACGTCTAGCTGTAATTTGCTACAGCTTCTGGGATCCGCAAGAATTATTTGATGTAGTATTCTGGTTGCATGCTAAGCTTTTTGAGGCGTATTTGCGGTAGCAACTCTGGAGCCTACGGATATCACGTACATGCTCAAAGGCACAACAAGTGCAAGTTGTAGGACACATCACGTGTCATGTGCCTAAGGGCGCATCATCTGCAAGCCTAGAATGCACATATGCTTATATGTACATGTGCACAATCTAGGGGTACATTATTTGCAAGCTTAATGGCACAAGTGCATATGTGTAAGCGGAAGGGCATATCATGTGCAAGCCTATTGGCACATCATGTGCAAGCTTAAGGGCACGTCATCTGCACGCCTGTGCCCCACACCTGTTGAGCAAGTCTGCTTCCCTATCCACAAGCTCCACGATTTCACGCGTGAGGTTGCAGTCAAACTCCTGCAGTTTATGTGTTCAAGACACGTTGTCTGATGATCTTCTGAATGTGGTGTCCAAAGTGATGGCGTGACTACTTGCTGTATTAAAGCAGTCGTTCACCTCCTTACCCACTCATGCAACAGGAAATCCTAAAGATATAATATCTGAACTGGCAAACCTAGCACATTACAATATTTTTAAACAGAATCTGAGCACGCCTTGCTTCAGCAATGGTCACACCATGCAGGACAAACAGCACAGAAAAGCAGGAATAAGCACACAGCACACCTAAATTACCGTGTGTCGCAGGTGCGTGCACCATGGCAGTCCACATGATGTGACGTGCAGCAGCACAGCACAGCGGGGCGGGAGCTTGGCAAGCCAATTAATTATGTTTGTGTGCTCAAGTGTGCGTACCTTGACAGTCCATTTGACGTGCAGCAGCACATCCAAGCGCTCATCCACAGTCAGCATAGGCAAGTTGAGGCCATTGTAAAGTTGCATGAGCTCTTTGGCTCGTGTGGTGAAGGGCGTGTGCACCTCGACTTTGGTGCCATTGCGTAGCTCGTAGGTTTTAGGCTTGGACATCTCTCCCAGGGTGCGCTGCATGACAGTGCGTGTGTACGTGTGTGCTTGCACGCATGCGTGAATGTGTGAGCTTAATGTGCGCGTGTGTGCCTGTGTATGTGTGTGTGTTTGTGTGTGTTTATGTGTGTATGATCATGCACGTACAATTTGCATCAGTGATGCAGTCGAGTATTTCGGTTCAAGATCTCAGTGTCTGTCACACAAACCTGTATCCGCAAATCTTTATTTTCATGGTTAGCATTGATCTTGAGGCGATCGATGGTTTGCAGCAACTTCGTCTCTTTGTGCAGCAGCTGCTGCAGCAGTAACTGCTCCTTTTCCTTGGGCAAGCTGGCGTTGATGATCTTGTGGGTTTCCTAAGAGGCAGGGGTATGTACAGGAAAAGGGTTGAGTGCATGAAAATGATAGTGACTATGGAGACCATGGAAATAAACCGCAGAGTGAGCAAGCATATTTCAGCACACTACGGAGCTTTTTGTATCATGGAGCATTGTACTTATGTACCATGGAGTATTGTATTCATGTACTCATTTTGTACCATACATATTATGTGCCATGGAGCATTGTACCATACATTTGGATTGGAGCAATGTACCATACATTTGGAATGTACCATACACTTTGCACCATACATATCATGTACCATGGAGCATTGTACTCATGTACTCATTTTGTACCATACATATTAAACAATTGCGCAGTACGCACCTGCAGCCTCCATGCCTCAAGCTCATTGTACAATATCTCGAAGTCAGCAGCTGTGCGGGGGTGCATGCGGCGCTCAATCTCTGTCTGTCGGTGTTTGTCGGCAGCTGCTTGGGCTTTGGCCTCCTGTAGTCAAAACCATGAAATGAGTGGGTGATTACACATTGGAGTTTATGTTTACATTCTTCGACAGCCACAATCATGAGTGGGCATATATGCATTGAGTTCTGTTCACTTTATCCAAACACAGTGAATACTTTGGAAATTATATTCGCATTCCCAGCAGGGTGCTTGTTAGCGTTCACGGGCTTGAGTGCGCCCACAAAAAGAGAAATAGTGAATAGACACACACTTTGCACTTGCATAAGGCAAAAGGCAAAAGGCAAAAGGCAAAAGGCAAAAGGCAAAAGGCAAAAGGCAAAAGGCAAAAGGCAAAAGGCAGAATGCAAAATACTTTGCTGCAAATGCTGTAAAGCACGCCAAAAAAAAACAGGGTGCACCATGATACTGCTCACAGTCATATGCCATATGTAGGGTTGGCCAGAACCGTAAGTATACGGTGCATATGCGGAATTTCTGGCAGGGAAACCACCAAATATGCGGTCATATACGGTTTATATATATACGGTTCTGGCCAACCCTAGTCAGATGTCGTATGGTGTACATGGCACAGACCGCAAATGTACCTGCTACCTATTATGAAATAAAAGCAGGATGATGCCATAATCGTAAGCCACTCTTCTTTTCCTACCTTCTAAATAACCAACTCACCGGGTTTCCTTCGTCTGTCGAAGGTTCTGGCAGTGGTCCTTATTGTAAGGATATACTTTGGTGCTCAGAATAGAGGCCTGGCAGTGCTTTTGATCAAGACTTTAATCCCCAATGTTTTGTTAGATTTGCAGGAGAAAGGCACTGGAAGCACCTTTTCCTCAACGGTTGCTTTAGGCGCGCATGAGAAAGTCGCTGGCAGTGCTTTACCCTCAAGGGCCTGTTTGAGTTTATAGGAGGTAGGCACTGGCACAGCTTTCATTCTCAAGAAAATCTGTGGATGCACAGGAGGGCGCCTCCAATTGCTGTGCTGGATGTCCAATGTCCAATCCAAGTCCAATGTCCAATCCAATGTCCAATGTCCAATCCAAGTCCAATGTCCAATCCAATGTCCAAGTCCAATTGCTGTGCTGGATGCACAGGAGGGCGTCTTCCAATTGCAAACGCACCTCATCCCGCAAGAAGGCCTCTCGCTGCTGCTTGGTCTTCTGCAGGTAGGCTGCCCGCTTGCGCCCTACCCAACCTCGGTTCCAGCGCTGTATGGTGCGGACCTGTGCACAGAGTCGCATATGTAAAAAAATGAATTGTCATAATTTGGCCTGATTAAGCAGCTTCAAAATGACACCGCGATGGGGTTTTGCAACCTATTATAGAGGCCTTTTGCAACCTGTAACCGAGGTCTTTGCAAGATATTACAGAGAGGTCAGGATGGCATGTGATCTTTCTTTCCAAAAGCATTGAGATTGCGTTGCAAGTACGTTTGTTGCGTGTGTTGCACCTTGACGCACATTTAAGGTAGTACCTAAGAGAAGTCCACTAGTAGAAGTCCACTAGTTGAAGTTTGAACTGGCAAGTCTATAGTTTTTTCGTAACACGCTAATGTTGCTGCATTGCAGGTTGTAGGGTAAACGGCATACTCACTGCTCTGTCCACAATCGCCATCCACTCTTCACTCGTCTGATACCGTCCAGGCTGGCGCTCCACGTCATTGGAAGAGTCCAGTACAAAGCCTGGTCGTTCCATCTGTGTGGCGGCCTCCCTGCAAACAGAACACATTAAATTCTGACCAACTGAGATGTAAGCATTGATGAGCACAAAGCACAATTATATCATACGTGTGGCAGCCTCCCTGCAATAATGGAAAGCAGAAATTGAGTGACAAGTGACAGAAATTTCAAAGTTGCTGAGCATACAGCCTGGATGCTCTACTTCGGCAAAGCACTAAACACACACACACACATACAGCAGCCTCCTGCCAAAACAAGACAGGGCATACCTCAATATTAGACATTATGCAGCATATACAGGTTGGCGTGCTATTGTTCTCAGGATAAAAGATGCAGGTTTGAGCATTTCTGGACCTTAAAACGGTCTGATTACAAAGAATCAATTGTTGTTCACAGATATTTTCTAGGCTCACCGCCACTGTGATTTTTCCATTGATGACCCTGGAATTTTATGCGCAGACATGTGCTTACATGACCAAGAGCGGCGTTTTATTGTGGTTGGGAGTGCACGCTTCATCTGCATCGGATCTATTTAATTTCATCGCTCTCTCAACAGGGCGTGAGTGTATGTTCAAAAATTTGTGTTTGGTGGCCTTGTTCACCTGAGTTCCGAGCATTGCGCAGCTCAGTGACGCACCTGATGGTTTGTGCTGTGTGGTGCTTGACAACCCGTGAATTCCCTGTTATTAATTTATATTCCCTGAACCGAGCCTTAACTGTCAGAGTGCTGCACCATTTAACGTGTTTGACACCTGATGGTTTGTGCTGTGTGGTGCTTGAAATAAACTGTCAGCGTGCTGCACCATTAAACGTGTTTGACACCTAATGCAGAGCCTGGTGACGCACCTGACGGCTTGTGCTGTGTGGTGCTTGACAATCCGTGAATTCCCATCTTTTAGACACTAATTTAAATATTCCTTAAACCGAGCCTTAATTGTCAGCGTGCTGCACTGTTAAACGTGTTTGACTCCTGATGCAGAGCCTGGTGACGCACCTGATGGTTTGTGCTGTGTGGTGCTTGACCTTAACTGTCTGAGTTGTCCGCTCCAGCTTTGGCTCAGCACCCAAGAAACGTGGAGCTTTGGGAGTCTGCAGTGTTTGCATCAAAAACAACACACAAAATTGTCTGAATGTGAAGGTTAATCAAAGCTGCAACTAGATTGTAGTAACCAGAGCAAGGAAGGGAGATCTAAGGAGTATAGGAACTGCTTTTGTGTCAATGCACAGTTATTTGATCAACAAGTTCACCTTAACAAAAGCAAGACCAGTGGCTATAATCTACAAACCCATCCAACCATCTAATTGCGTACTGAGCTGGTCACTAGCAGCCTTTGCAGTAACAGCCTTTGTGCCTGAGATACTAAAGCGTAATTTGGTCTACCACACTGCATGGTCAAATTGTCACGATCTACCCCCTCACCTGAGTAACTGCATGGTGGAACACTACGCTGGTCTGTTTGTTGCGGTTGCCGCCCAAGAAGGGCTTTGAGTCAGCCTGGGAGCGGCACATGAGGGAAGGCATTATTGTGTACGTATGTTTTGTCATGTTCGGTTTGCAGGTGCATGAAGCATGCTTCTTGCTTAGGCATGTTCAATTAACCCGTTCTTTTGCTTCAATGTATAAGGGGAAAAAATAAAAGCTCAAAAGCAGCAGGTGCCAAGTATGTGCTTATGCTAAAGTGCTATGTGCTTGTGCTAAAGTGCTATGTGCTTGTGCTGAAGTGCACGCGCGGTCTACATGTAGGCTTGATACGATTTACACCCCCTGTGATCAAAGCACAAAAAAAGTTGCAAGGAACTCATTACCAAACTTCCAAGCAAATGGATGGTGTCCTGCAAGCCCCCCCCCACCCACATTGACCCTCACCCACACCTGTGTGTAGTCCATGAGCACCCGCAACAATCGGTTGGGGAGGCCAGGGCCTTGGGCCACTTCCACATCAATGAGCCTGTGAGCATGTGAAGATTTGGTTGAAAGCTGAAGTTACACGCTTTTGGAGTCTGTGTTCGGGTTTTGAGGCGTTGTCATTCCCAGCAATGTGTGATGGATTACTAAAAAATGAAGGACAGACACACTGTTTCTGAATCACAGCTAAAAATGTGGGTGACGTTATTCCTAACGCACACACACATACACACACACACACACACAACACACACGTACACATACACTACAGCACATACCTCAGCCCAGGTGCCACGTATCCTGAGGCCTCTGCTGCTTGAACCTTGCTACGAGCTGCTGCCTCACTCTGTGCTGCATATGCCGCTCCCCCCCCTTCTCTGCTGATGGGCCGTTGCTGCTCTTGAGGTTTTTCCTTTTTAGCACTGCCCCCCCTCGATGCAGGCTGCTGTTTAGCGTCACTCTTAGCACTGCCTGCTCTTGACGCAGGCTGCTGCTGCTCCTGCTGAGGCGTGCCTTCACCTTTTGCGCTAGTGCCTCTCGACCGCCTGTGCTCCTGCTCAGGCTGGTCAGTGGCGGGTTGAGCAGAAGAGCCTGTGTGCTCTTCTTGTTGGTGGCCCTCGCTAATTGTGCTGTCACCATTAATGGCCTCACCATTAGGCTGCTGCTCAGGGCTGCCTGTAGGCACAGGACCTTCAGCTGGAGCTTTACTGTCGGTGGCTGTGTCAGCTGGATCTGCTATTACTACTAACCCCGGCTCTGACGGAAGTTCTGCTTGCGTAACATCGCTTTGTGTCTCCCCAGTTGTTTGGTCTACTGCTCCTGCGTTTTCTGATACTGCAGCAACCTCGACACCCTGTTCATGGTTGGACGTACTGTGTTACTTTCGGTGTTTTTGCCTACTCACACACTATTCTAAGTAGTGTTTACTTGCCTGCTGTTCTTCTGGGTTTCCCTCTGCGGTGTATGAGGCAATGAATCCTGCATCATCCTCTGGGTTTTGGGCTGATGTGCTGGTGCCCTCATCCATCCTCAAAAAAGTGAAATGTCAGTTGAATATGCTTCACAGAAATTTCTTACGTGTATTATTTCAAATGAGTAACGAAATTCCAATCATGCACAGGGCAAATAATGCTCGAAGGGTCATTTTGTTCAATTCCTTCGACCTAGTTGCTTGACAATTAACAGGAGTTAAATCAATTTCGATTATTACAAAGCCACAGCAGAAAGTCAGGCGCAGAGGACATGGATGGAATGAAGGGGGGAACCCCTTTGGACAAGCAGATGCTGGAGGTGCTCTGGTTCCTTATCAGTGCTCATCTAGCTGCCTTTACGTGTGGCTTGGGCACAGCTGCACCCACCTTCTCTAGCTATTTTTAAATGCCTGACCTGCTCATTGTGTTTTGCATACACACAGATGGAGCAGGTCATGGTCTGTGAATTAAAAGATCAGCGGTACAGCGAAGCCTTGTCTGCGGCAAATGCAGGTGGGTTAGGAGAGAGCAGGGGGATTTCAAACTGCTTTGACTGAATACAAAGAGCGAAAACTCACGTCTCAGGCATTGCCCTCAACTTTACACACAGTCCTTGAAAAGAATCCAGGCAACAAACGGGTCCAGGAGTTCTCAAAGCTGTTGCAAGAACTAATTGCTGGTAGGTGCATGGGCCTCTTGTGTATCAAAGGGACAGGCAGCAGTGCCACCAGTGTCTTGAAATGTGTTTCCGGAAGTCCCGAAGGTTGACTTAGACCGATAAGTCAAGACCAAGGGACACGTCTACAAGTTTAATTTGTGAATGATGGAAACGTGGTGTGCCTTGAAAATTGCGTTATTGGTGCTGCGTATGCTTGCATGCTCCCGACTTTAACCACAGGGCGTGAAGAGGATACAGAGAGCAGCTCAGGTTCGGATTCAGATGAGAGCGACGTAGAGGGAAGCAATGATCAGACGAGGGATGGGGAGGAGGGAGCAGCGAAACAAGATGGGGAGGACGACAGCAGTGGTAGCAACAGCGAAAGCAGCAGAGATAGTGAAGAGGAAGGGGCGGAGGACAATCATGTGCAGGTGCGTGAACACATGAGCGGGGATGAAGAGAGTTTAAGTTCACATTTGGTACATCTATATGATTTGAAGGAGCCAATGAAGTTTATGTTAGTGTTTGAGGAGTGTCAATGTAGGACGATTAAGGGTAGATAGAAAGGACGGAAAGGGCCTTCCATGTATTTGCATAGGAGGAAGAGCAAAGGAGCAAATGGGAGAGTTTTATTTCTTGTAAACCATGTGTGTAGAAAGAAAACCAAGTGTGTAGAAGGAACGTGCCGATTAGCAAGCATACACTGTGTGGTGATGCTTGTGCGTGCTTTTACTTAACGAGGGAGATGAATTAGGTTAGTGTAGTGGAACGATATACGAGAGCATTGCGTTATTGCGTTCATTGGGAATGGATGAGCTGGTGCAAGCGTAGATTCAACCATAACATCAAACACAAACTGACAACGCTAGCAGTGAAGTCAGGTGTAAAGCAAACCGCAAACAATGCAGGTAATTCCTGGCCCTACATTTAGGTGCTTTATTTTGTGCAAGTCAAGCTTTGCTTTTTGAGTAAACTGGTGGGGGAGTGGTGGGTTCTTTCCCCTTGATAACCATGACTGCTGTGCTACCTTTGCTACCACACTTTAACTTGTCTCGCCAAAGCTCATTCTTTGTCACGCCTAATTGGTGGCAGCAACAAGTCGTGCGTCAAGCAGTTAGTTGGTTTTCAGTTGAGATCGTTGTGCTAGTCTTGTTTGGTAAGCTAGCTCAAATCAGCCAGCATGTATCAGTTGTTCTAAGTCTTATACTTTGTCTGATGGTGATACAACCTGACATTTTATGCAAGTCCCTGACCTTTGTGTGGACGCAGGACCAGCGGCAACAGCAGCCGTCGACAAGCGCAGCTGACGCTGCAGCATCGCACCTATCGAGCCTATCCCTTGACACCGGCAATTTACGGATGACACACACATCCAGAGCCAAGCTCAGGGAATCAATAGGGGGAAGCTTGAAGGCGTTGAGGGAGAAGCAGCAAATGCAAGAAATTATGGACAGTGACCCTCTGCTAGGAGGATGAGCTGCGTTTACCACGACCTGTGACGATGCTTGTTGGCATTCGCACCTTTTTAACCTACCTAATACACATGACCACCGTTGCTGATACTACTGCAGAGGGGGGACACTGGGCAAAAGCCCAAGCATGCTCTTTTTTGCATGAAAGGTGCAACCACTCACACGTCACTTCATCAAATTGGACCCATCCTAGCTTCAAACTGATGCTGACTTTATAAGCTACCCGAGCAAGTGCTCAGATTTAGACAAGTCGCCCTGCGTACAGAAGGACAGGACTAAAAGCACACGTCGTGCACCTGTACCCTAGATGGGTGCTTTCCAGGGGGAATGGCACATTAATTTGCATATCTCGCCAACCACATGCTCTTTTTGCTTCATTGCTTTTGCAATGATCTTTATATATTATAAGAACTTTAAAACACAAAATATCACTCAATTTAATGCTGCCTCTGGCTGGTCAGATACAGCATATGGCGGCTCAAAATGTAGGGTTCACGCCGCGGCCGATTGGGTATGGGCCCCCTAATTTGCACGTTTCAAGATCAGCTGCCATCCGTACCATTTTGGGCCTCAGTGTCCCCCCTCTGATACTACTGATTCGTTATTCTATCTCCCAATCACGTGATCCCCACCATCAAAGGGTTTAAAAGGGTTTACGTGATTCCCACCGTCAAATATCAACTCCTCTTTTTCTCCTGGTATATTAATTCACTTAGTGTGCTTCCATTGGGTGGTGCAGAATTATGTGCAACATTCTTTCCTGATTCATGCACCTGGTAGTGCACTGTCAACTGCAGCATACCTGAGCGCAAAAAAATTACGGGGTCTCCTCTCTGTTTGGCTGACGACCATGTACGGATGAGAGTGCCATTTGCATTATGGTGAAGACTGTGTGTACAATTTTGACTTGTGCCACACGCAACAAGCTTGGCAGCACAAAGCAGCTAGCTGAGCGTCAAGCAAGGAGTGTTGTATACACTATGTAGGAGGTAGCATTCTCACACACTCCATATCCATTACAAAAGCAACTTGGTTTCCAGATTACGCCAGCCGGCCAGCCTGCAAGCGTTGCACAGTAGTCCGTAGTGTTTCTCTTCTGGCTCCTTGAAGTATTTGTCAAAGAACTAACTAAACAAACTACCAAACTGCAAGCAAACACATGGTTGTCAGATCAAATTACCATCCCTGCAAAATATTAGATTCAGTACATCTGCTAACAGCAAAAGAAAGAAAGAAAACGCAGATAGTGTAAACACTACTGGCATGGATTGGGAAAGGATGTTGTTTTATGTTCTGCACCACCCAATGGAGGTAGAGACACACAATATCTCACCTGGTGGAGTAAGAGAAGTCTTTCGGTGGGGATCAGGTGGTTGGGAGGCAGAGGCCTGCACACGCACCACCAGGAGTATTGCTCAGATATTAGTGGAGGTTGTGTGCAATGTCTTGTCTCATCTGTATGATTTTGGAAGTAGACCAATAACTCATCTGTATGATTTGCATGTAGACTAGTAACCCCAAGGCTGTGGAGTGGGTTCCTTGTGTGGCTGCTAAAGATGGTGCCAGTTGCTCCTAATAGGATGGTGTAGAGGGTTTTGCAGTGCTTGAGTAAGCGAGGCATGAGCAGCTTATTTTGTTCTCACGCCTGATTTGCTTGTTGAGTAGGGTTGGGGCGCTTTCGGACATTTGGGGCGCCAAGAATGGCCTTTAAGGTGGAAAAACCATCCAGAAGAGGAGTGGGTTTGCAGAGCTATGGTCCTTATTGCTTCTACCAGTTCTTTGGCTCATGCCCTTGCGCTCTCTGCACACACACATGTGTGTCTTGCTGCCACTCATCTTTGATTGGCTCCCACACCGCTGCTCCCTCCCGGAGCTGGGACCATTGACTCAGACAGACCTCTCGGCCTCATTGTGGTTACACATTAATATGACCCAACGAACAAATAGAATCGGAGACCTTACACGGTACAGGGTCTCTTGAGGATCCCCTCCAATGGTACCTCTTAGAGTTCACACATGTTGTCAATTGAATACCAAATCCAGAGGATAAAGTTATCAATAAGACTGGTCATCCAGCTTATTGAACAAGACATATTGAAACTCTCAAATGTCAACCAACTTAATTGCTCTGTCACATAATTCGTCGCTGCCAACAATTGGGCATGACAAGGGGAAGTGTCTACACAGTTCTTATTTTGGATTAATTTGTTAAACTCCCTCTTTTTACAACTCAACTCACAATCTCTGATTGCAAATGTGCAAGAACTACACGAGCGGACACACCTTGATTGGTTTACTTTGGTGGAGGCTGTTGTTGCTCATCATGCCGGCCCACCTTGCGTAACCGGTGTCAGCTAGACTATGTCATGACACAACACGATGACGTGTGGTGAGTATTAAAAGCTCCTTCACGAATGGGTGCACTTGTGTACCGTTCCTTCTGCGGCCGTGTTCAGCTGAAACTGTGGTCTAGTATCCTTTCAGCTTTCAGTACCTACTTGACTCCAACGAGATGGATTCCACGCTGAAGTTTAGTGTGGTATTACTTGTAGGTTGTTGGTGGCTTTGCTTGCTGGCAATTGGCTGAACTGCTTAGCTTGAGAGGTTCCAAATTGGGTTTTGCCCTTATGAAAGGTCTATATTTCAGTATGCGTCTACTTTGGTGAACCAATGTCTACACTTTGATGTGTTTTTGCCTACTTCTTCTCGTACCTTTTAAGGTTAGCATTTTCCAGTTGTGTCACAGCCCTTTTTAAACTTGGTTTGTTTTTAGGTTTATCTCGTTCTCATAGGTTGAGCAGCCAGGTTGAATGCCTTTGTATTCCAAACTAAATTGATCGGAATCTCCCCACCATAGTAAATAATCCACCTTGTCATTTATTCGGTTCAAAAAGAGGACGCAAGCAACTGAGCCTGCTTACTTAAGATTATTTGGCAGTGTGGTCGCCACAGAAAAAGGCCACACACGTTGAAATCATAGGAGTGCTCTGACATGAATGTAGAATGCATCAATGCTCGCTAAAATTGACTGTGAAAAAGGTAAGAGTCATTCCAACCAGAGATTCCTGGTATCTAAATCTTGCCAACACGTTAATCCCCTCCTAAGTTCTAGCCAACGTTCATAAAGCAGGTCGCTGCTTGCAACGCAAAATTCTTGGATGGCAGCTCTTACCAGCCCTCAGCCATCGCGTGGCAGTCAGAGAGGCTGCTACTGATGTGATGGTACATCGGACCAAATTAAGCTGAAGATGGGGCGAGTAGGACAGCAACAGTACTAGGGCTCAATCAGACTTGAGGGAGCCGAAAATAGCCTTGTTGAAGCAGTAAGAGGCGGCAAAGCCCACGGTGCCGAGGCCTAGGTACACGCCCACGATGAGGATGCTCATGTACGAGAGGTAGAGGAACACGGGGATGGCACCAGCGAGTGTGCTCATGCTGCTGAGCAGGAAGCCTAGGGCATACACCACGATGTACATGGCCACCGAACCTCCGCGATGGAAGGACTGCCACCTGCAACCAAAGATGAGTATTATATTTCAGCCAAACCTCCGCAGTGGAAGGACTGCCACCTGCGACCAAATGTGTTTTTTGATTTCGCTGAGGCATTCAACCTGGGATGGCAGCCCAACTTGTGAGAACACGGGAAACCTCAGGGTCGGCCAAATTAAAAAAAGGACCGGACACGCAACTGGAAAATTGCCAACCCTACAGGCACAAGAATAGGTGGCAAGCTAAAACTTCAACCACAAATTATCACGGCGGTGGAAGTGTGGCCACGTTGGGGAAAGAGGGATTGGGGGGAGGTAGTAACAGTAGAGCTCTCATCATGCTGCACAGGGTTTGGTACCAAAGTGGCTCCTTTTCCTACTCTAATGTGTGTGTTTTGTGTGTGTGTGTGTGTGTGTGTGTGTGTGCGCGCGCTCCTTTTCCTACTTTAATGTGGGAGTGCTTTCCACTGCCTGTGTCAGTTCTTTTTCCTTTTCCTTTTTCCCTTTGGGAGGGAGTGGATTACTGCCTGTCGGTTCATTTTTTTGCAGGACCTTTTAGGTTTTCTCCTTTCCTGTGCAGTTTTCATACATCACATACACAGTCCCTGTTAGCTGTGGCGAGTCACGACTAGTAAGCAGCTGTGGCGTGCCACGACTAGTAAGCAGCTGTGGCGTGCCACGACTAGTAAGCGGCTGACCCACAGTCACATTCACCACAAAACACTTGGACACCCTCAGCAAAGTGTTTTTCCTTTCCTGTGCTTACGACACATACACAGGTTCGGCCAAAATCATGTATATATACTATACGGTGTATGTACGGAAATTTTGGCAGGGAAAGCATAAAACACACGGTCATATACGGTGTATATATACGATTCTGGCCAACCCTACATACATACGGACATATACGGTGGATATATACGATTCTGGCCAATCCTACACACAGTCCCCAATAGCCGTGGCGTGTCATGACTGTTCACCAGCTGACCCACGGCCACTCACCACCAACGGTAGTCCTCCGCCCGCAGCTGCACATACGTGCACAGCACCGACATCTCCACCGTCACCAGCACAGTGAGCACGCCGATCATGAACACAAAGCCGAACAGGTAGTAGAAGTAGCCAAGCCACAGGGAGGTCATTGCAAAGTAGAGCTCGATGAATATGGTGCCAAACGGCAAGATGCCGGCTGCAAGGGTTTGAAGGAGAAGAGAGGGTAGGGTCGGACAGCTGTTTTCTAACAGTGGAGTTCAACTCAGCGCAGTATAGCTAGAGCTCAATGTAGTCGGTGCCGAACGGCAAATTGCTGGCAAGCGTACGCAAGTAGCAGGCACACATACACGCACACATACACGCACATACACACTGTATAGACTCATAGGCTGCCTTTTGCACTTTCAAAGTAGACGCGGACTAAAGCAGCCTGTCGACAAAGCTGCCAGGCGCAATAACAGTTCGAAAGCTGCCTTTTGCACTTTGCTGCATTGTGCGTTGAACAGCCTTTCTCACAGATTGATGTGCACGCGCAAACTACACTCTTCTCTGACACCCACCCACGAAAAGGAGCAGCGTGGGGTGAGCACCGGCACTTGGGGGTGGGATGTGGCGGGGGATCTGATTGGTCTTGACGGGGTTGTGGGGGATGGGAAGGTTCAGGGCCATGAAGCCTCCGACAAAGGTTAGGGGGATGGAGATGAGGAACCACACGGCCACGATGCTGGCGTACATGCCCAGGGGAACGGCGCCAGAGGTGCCTGAGTGTGTGTGATGTGCGTGATGTGTGTGTGTATTTGTGTGCGTGCTGTGTGCAAACGTAATGAGTGGAGAATCCTGACTGTGTGTGATGCATTTGTGTATGTGCTTGCGTGTGTGCGTGTGTGCGTGTGTGTGTTGCGTCCCCACCAAATGATAAAAAAGCGGTGGTGATATTCTTTACGTACAGTGCACATATGTGTGTGCATCAAGTGAGTAAACAGGCTACAGGGCACTGAGGACATAAGTGCATGGTGGACACACAAACACACCTACACACACGCACGCACGCACGCACGCACACACACACACACACGCACGCACGCACGCACGCACGCACGCACACACGCACGCACGCACGCACACACAACGTGACTCACTAAAACAAACCCCTGTTTAGTAGAGGTGACCTTTCCACACAGAACAGTACAGGCCCCAAGATATACAAGGAAAGATATGTGCCAAAAAATGCATATAGTTGCCAGTAGGTGTTCCACGTATTATTTATATATATAGTTGGAGGGCAGGCAACAGGGCCCTACTCCTAATACTCAGGTCTGGCACAAGACCCTGAGGACACAAGCGTATGGTGGGCACACGCACGATGTGACACTGGCATACGAACACACAGACTGACACACTGACACAAGCGTACTGACACACTGACCCACAGACTGAGTCAAGCGTACGGTGGGCACACACACAATGTAGCACTGACACACTGAACCCACAGGCTGACACAAGCGTACGGTGGGCACACGCATGATGTGACACTGACACACTGACACACAGGCTGACTCAAGCGTACGGTGGGCACAAGCACAATGCAACACTGACACACTGACACACTGACACACTGAACCCACAGATTCACGCAAGCGTACGGTGGGCACACGCACAATGTGACACTGACACACAAACACACACACGTACTGACACACTGACCCACAGACTGACACAAGCGTATGGTGGGCACACACACACACACACGCACACACACGATGCGACCCACTGTCTGCACAACCCAACGTCCCTTCCTACCTGTGTGGTGGATAATGAGGTTCAGGACTGTAAAGATGGCCATGACGATGCCTGGGTAGAAAACGGACACCAGGGCGCACACGTAGGGCCACCCGGTGTAAGATCGCTCCATGGCACCCCAGGAGTACACCGAAGATAGGCCAGCAAGCACGGCCAGGCACACAAACAGAACTGCAGGCGTGTGTGTATTGCGTGTGTGTGTACGTGTGTGTGTGTGATGGCACCCCAGGAGTACACCGAAGATAGGCCAGCAAGCACGGCCAGGCACACAAACAGGACTGCAGGTGTAAGTGTATTTGTGTGTGTGTGTACGTGTACGTGTGTGTGTACGTGTACGTGTGTGTACGTGTGTGTGCCAGCAAGCACGGCCAGGCACACGGACAGAACTGCTGGCGTGTGTGTATTTGTGTGTGTATATGTGTATGTGTGTGTGTACGTGTGTGTGTGTGCCAGCAAGCACGGCCAGACACACAAACAGAACTGCAGGCATGTGTGTTTGTGTGTGTGTGTGTGTGTGTGTAGTGTCTGTGCGTATTTTGTAGTGCATGGTCGTGCATGTGTAAGTAAAGGTTTCAAATAAGCTCCTGAAACTCTGAGACAGGAAAGTTGCCCGCAAGCACGGCCATACACAAACTGGGCAGTGCGTTCCTTAGCTCAAAGCTCAAACGCACGGCGCACAAAAGATCGTGACCAGCAGAGATAAAAACAAATTTGTTTAGTCAAAAAGAGAAGGCACACGTGCGCACGATAACTACAAAGCTCAACGCACGGCGCACTGATGGTTGTGGCCAGCAGAGATAAAAACTAACGTTGTATAGTCAAAAAAGGAAGGCACACGTGCGCACGATAACTACAAAGCTCAAACGCACGGCGCACCGATGGTTGTGGCCAGCACAAAGAAAAACAAACGTCTTGAAGTAAAAGAGGCGTGGCCACAGAAAGCTCAAATGCACGACGCACCGATGGTTGTGGTCAGCAGAGCTCCACGGGATGCTGGGGATAAGAAGCCCAGAGTGGCCAAGCCAAGAGTCACAACGAAGGTGCAGATGATCTGGACGCCAGAACCGACCTGTACGTGCATGTGTGTATGTGCTTGTGCGTGTGTGTACATGTGTGTACGTTAGATCTGGACGCCAGAACCGACCTGTACGTACATGTGTGTTTGTGCGTGAGCGTGTGTGTGTGCGTGTGTGTGCGTGTATGTGCGTGGGCGTTTGTGCAAAGTTGAGGGTGGCGACAGGTACGTAAAGGATCTGGTTGCCAGGGGTGCTATGTGTGCCCTTACTTTCACACGTGAGTGTGATGTGCGTGTGCATGTGTGAGTGCCCATACTTTCACACGTACGTGTGTGTTGTGCATGTGCATGGGTGAGTGTGTGTGTGTGTGTCGTGTGCATGCATGTGTAAGTGTGTGTACGTGTACGTGTGTCATGCGCATGCATGTGAGACTCAGGATGCGTGCGAATCACCACCTGCAGTCCAGCATTCCTAAATGCTCCCCTGTACCTTGGATCCATTTCACTTTCCACTCTGTTGCTGCTTCTGTATGTTGGCACATAGCTGCTCACATAGGCACACAGCACATTGCTGCTCACATAGGCACACAGCACATAGCTGCTCACACAGGCACACAGCACATAGCTGCTCACATAGCTGCTCACATAGGCACACAGCACATAGCTGCTCACATAGGCACACAGCACATAGCTGCTCACATAGGCACACACAACATAGCTGCTTAAATAGGCACCTCATCTACGTCTGGGGAGCAGCAGTAGGTAACAAAATTAGGGCCTCCTCTTATGCAGGGTACAGCACACATCACGGAAGGCATTCCTCTAACGACATGTACACGCACACTGGATACAAGTCTTCAAATTAATTTAATCTCCCTACAAGGTACTAGATCTTTGGCATCAAGACCCCCACGCACCTGAACAGTGAGGAACCTGCTCTTTTGTCGGATTTAAAGAACGCCAAATAAAGTTTGTTATGCACTAAAATTTGGTAAACCCATCAAGACCCCACACACCTGGACAGCGAGGAACCTGCTCTTTTGTGATATCCAAAGAACGTCACAAAAAAGCCTGCTGGTGATGCACTTCAACTCTGATCATGACCCCACGCACCTGAAAAGCGAGGGGCCTGCTCCTTCGTGGGATCCAAAGAACGTCACAAAATAGCCTGCTTGTGATGCACTACAACTCTGATCATGACCCCACGCACCTGAACAGCAAGGGGCCTGCTCTTTCGTGGGATCCAAAGAACGTCACAAAATAGCCTGACTGCGATGCACTACAACTCTGATCATGACCCCACGCACCTGAACAGCGAGGGGCCTGCTCTTTTGTGGGGTGCGGAACACGTCACAAAAAAGCCTGCTTGCGATGCAAAACACGTCACAAAAAAGCCTGCTTGTGATGCACTACAACTCTGATCATGACCCCACGCACCCGAACCGCAAGGAGTTTGCTCTTTTGTGGGGTGCGAAACACGTCACAAAATAGCCTGCTTGTGATGCACTACAACTCTGATCATGACCCACGCACCCGGACAGCGAGGGACCTGCCCTTTCGTGGGGTGCGAAACGCGTCACAAAATAGCCTGACTGCGATGCACTACAACTGACCGTGACCCCACGCACCTGGACAGCAAGGGGCCTGCTCCTTCGTGGAATCCAAATAACGTCACAAAATATCCTGACTGCGATGCACTACAACTCTGATCATGACCCCACGCACCCGGACAGCGAGGGACCTGCTCTTTTGTGGGGTGCGGAACACGTCGCCTGTCACCAGCTTCCAGCCTGCCTCGTCCTTCATGTCCAGGTTGCTACCCTGCGCATTAACACACGTTTTTGATCAGGCTGTTTGCATCGATTCGTATTTATTATAAGTTCATCCTAAGCCCCCACGCTGACAGCAGCACATGGTTGGATCAGGTTGTTTGCATCGATCTATACTTTCGAGAGTTCATCCTAAGCCCCACGCTAACAGCAGCACATGGTTGGATCAGGTCCTTTGTATTGACATATATTGAAGCAGATTCTGAGCCCAAGCAAGCAGCGGCACCGGCACGTGTTACAAGTGAGGTTGTTGAGTACTATCCCTGATGGATGAGCAGGAGGTAGCAATATTATCATACTATCCCTGATGGATGTCCCTCTAGCATTACTATCATACTATCCCTGATGGATGTCCCTGATGGATATCATACTATCAATATTATCAAACTATCCCTGATGGACGAGGTTGTTGAGTACTATCCCTGATGGATGAGCAGGAGGCAACATTCAACCTGGAAGCTTGAGCCTGCTGACTTCCTCCTCAGGCAACCTGGGAAGGAGCTTGCACTGCATCATTGTCATCTTTCTCCCACTGGCGTCCTTGATGAATGTGAATTCTTACACTTTACCCGATTTCTGAAAAGCACGTTTGTTGTCTCTTCCAAACTGGTGACACTGCGTGCGTGGTTCTCCTGATTCCCCTCACCTCCATGACCACACACACACACACACACACACACACACACACGCACACACACACGCACACACACACTCACCTCCATGACTAGCTGCTCATACTTGGCCAGGTCCTTGCGCACGGTTCGGAACAGGATCATGGCCACGATGGTTGCCATGACCAGCACCACCAGCAGCGAGTTCATGATGCTGAACCAGTGGACCTGCGCACGTATCGTGTTATGTGTGTATGTTTGTGTGTGTGTGTGTGTGTGCGTG
>Ga0307966_1001120_pt1 | contig 21484 bp, 17 predicted proteins | sample OrgLakmetagen646_FD_203141 | JGI IMG/M metagenome (GOLD analysis project Ga0307966, IMG submission 203141) | Saline water microbial communities from Organic Lake, Antarctica - #646 | ecosystem: Environmental > Aquatic > Non-marine Saline and Alkaline > Saline | place: Antarctica: Organic Lake... | reverse complement strand
TCCAATCATGATCAGCACTTCTGAGGCTAGTTTGCCCGCAATGCGCATCTTGTCTATTTCTTGTGGTGTTTTTATTGTTCCAACCAAGGTCGACCTCTTCGAATTTCTTGAGCTAAATTTGATTTACTATTTACTAATAGCGCTAACATTATCACTTATTAATCATCGCGTAAGCGTTATTGTAGTTCACTTACTACCAACGGGTTGAGACTTTTCTCAGATGGCTTGTTGGGCATTACAAACTGTTAATCACGTTTTATGGGTCTATTTTACGGCTATAAAGGAAGGGACTTCCCCAATAAAAAGTCGCTGCGAGCCCATCCATGGGACGCTCGGCACTCGGCGTCCTGCCGAGTGACGCTTTTTATTGGGGAAGTCCCTTCCTTTATACCCTGCATTGTGTTCGTGGTTTGCATTTTTTGTCTTTTATCGTGCGCTGCTTAATCGAGTGTGCTGCTTAATCGAGTGTGCTGAACGTCGATAATAAGTGTCATTTCTTCTATCCGCAAATCAGTATACCAATTTAGTATCCGCTTAACTACGCTGACGTTGAATATCAAATATTTTTTTTTACGTTTGTTTATATTGTAGTTTAATTGCAGTTTATAGCGCGGATACAAACGCGGATTAAATCGAAGGCTTGGTTTGATTGAAATTGGGGCTTTGGCAAACGTTTGGTTAACGTTTTGGCTACCATAGCCCCTTTCGTTTTTACTTAATTTGGGGAGTAATTTGTATAGTCACTGTAGCCTTCTGCAGCGCCGCCATACCAGCGGGTTACGTCGGCGTAAGGTGTTAGTGGCCAGTCGTTTTTGTAGCGTTCCGGTAAGTCTGGATTAGTTATATAAGGACGCCCAAATGCAATCATATCTGCTCGGTTGTTGGCGATAGCGTCGTTAGCTGCTGCGTAATCGTAGCCGCAGTTACCAACAATGATATTGTCGAATAACGGTCTAACGTCCGCCAGTGTCATTGGTTGGCCAAGTTCATGGAAACCGAAGGCTAAGCCGTCCATTACGTGCAAATATCCAATTCCCTGTTGATTCAAATATTTGATGGCTGTTATATATAGCTCGTTATAGTCGTCGCATCCCATTGCATTGAAAACGCCATTTGGAGATAAACGAACGCCAATAGCATTGCTTGGATAAACTTCTTGCACCGCCGTGATAACTTCTCTCAAAAAGCGCATTCTGTTTTCAATGCTGCCACCATATTGGTCTTCTCTTTGGTTGCTCACGCCGTCTAAAAATTGGTTTATTAAATAACCATTGGCGGCATGTACTTCTACGCCATCAAAGCCGGCTGCTTTTGCATTGAGTGCGGCTTGTTTAAAATCGTTAACGGTAATAGCAATGTCTTCTTTGGACATTGCTTTAGGCGTTTCATAGTCCTTTTTACCGTTTTGAGTATGAATTTGATCGTTTGGTATTTTTATTGCTGATGCACTTAATGGCAACTCACCGTCGTGAAAGTCACTGTGTGAAGAACGCCCGCAATGCCAGAGCTGGAGGACCATTTTACTGTTTTTTGCATGCACTCTTTCAACTATCGACTTCCAGCCAGCTACCATTTCATCGGTGTAAATGCCTGGCGAGTCTACCCAGCCTATGCCTTGCTTTGAAATAACCGTAGCTTCTGCAATGACAAGGCCAGCTGTTGCTCGTTGCTCGTAATAATCGCCCATAATTTGATTAGGGATCCGTGACTCAGTGGCACGCCCTCGAGTCAGCGGTGCCAATACGAATCTATTTTTTAATTCTTCACCAAAAAGTGATACTGGTGAATGCATTGTATTGTTGGACATATATTTTTCCATTGTGAACAGGCGTAATATATGACGATGAAAATTATGAATTCAAGTGTATTAAAACCCCCTTTTTTGTTGATTCTAGCTGTCTAAAATGGTATAAAGCGCGCGCTGTTTGAGAATGTTACACAACTTCTCAATACTAGACAGTACAAATTAACTAAAAACACACATATACCGACACTGACCTCGGGGTGTCTAACACGTTGTTATTACAACGTTTTGGATCGAGAGCAGGGGTGTATGGAGGCCTAACCCCTAAATAGGAAAATATAAAATGGCAAACGTATCAATGCGTGACATGCTACAAGCCGGTGTTCACTTCGGTCACCAAACTCGCTACTGGAATCCAAAAATGGCTCAGTACATTTTCGGCGCTCGTAACCGAGTTCATATCATCAACTTAGAAAAGACAGTTCCTCTATTCAATGATGCGCTAAGCTATCTTTCTGGTGTTTCTCACAAGAAAGGTAAAATTTTATTTGTTGGCACCAAGCGTGCAGCAAGTATAGCCGTCAGAGAAGCCGCTGAAAAATGTGACCAATTCTACGTAAACAAGCGTTGGTTGGGTGGTATGTTGACTAACTGGAAAACAGTTCGTCAATCAATCAAGCGTCTTAAAGATTTAGAAGTACAGTCTGCTGACGGTACTTTCGAGAAGCTAACAAAAAAAGAAGTGTTAATGCTTCAGCGTGAAATGACTAAACTAGAAGGTAGTTTAGGTGGTATCAAAAACATGGGTGGTCTTCCAGACGTTATTTTTGTTATTGATGCCGATCATGAGCACATTGCAGTAACAGAAGCTCGCAACCTTGGTATTCCAGTTGTGGGTGTAGTAGATACTAACTCTAACCCGGATGGCGTTGATTACGTTATCCCTGGTAATGATGATGCTATCCGAGCGGTTAATCTTTACACTACTGCTGCTGCTGATGCGATCAAAGAAGGTCGTGATCAAGACGTAATTGTTGCAGCTTCTGAAAAAGATGATTTCATAGAAGCCGCAGAATAGGTTTTACAAGTAGATTATCAAAGGGGGCTAATGCCCCCTTTTCTAAATATTGATATTTTGAGGACAAGAAAATGGCAGTGACAGCAGCACTGGTTAAAGAAATACGCGAGCGCACTGGCGCTGGCATGCTAGATTGTAAGAACGCATTAGTTGAAACTGATGGTGACATCGAGCTAGCAATTGAAAATATGCGCAAATCGGGTCAAGCAAAAGCGGCTAAAAAAGCAGGTCGTATTGCAGCTGAAGGCGTTATACTGACTAACATCTCAAGTGGCAAAGCGACGATGATGGAAGTTAACTGTGAAACTGATTTCGTTGCACGTGACGAAGGTTTCCTTGCTTTCGGTAATAAATTGATTGACGTTGCTGTGGCGCACGGCATCAATGATATCGACGTACTACTTGAAGCCGAGCTTGACGGTTCAACTGTCGCTACAGTGCGTGACACATTGGTTATCAAAATTGGTGAAAACATCAGCCCACGTCGCGTTATAAATGTTGAAGGTTCAACATTAGGTGCATACGTCCATGGCGGTCGTATTGGTGTTATCGTAATTTTGGAAGGTGGCGACGAAGTGCTAGCAAAAGATATCGCTATGCACGTTGCTGCTGCTAGCCCGCAATTCGTTAAACCTTCTGATGTTCCAGAAGCGGTTATTGCAAAAGAAAAAGAAATTCAAATCGATATCGCTATTCAGTCTGGAAAGCCGGCTGATATCGCCGAGAAAATGGTTTCTGGTCGTATGAAAAAATTCACTGGCGAAGTCAGCCTAACTGGTCAGCCATTCATTAAAGATCCAGCACAAAGTGTTGGTGACCTTTTGAAATCTAAAGGCGCAGATGTTGTTAACTTTATCCGCTTTGAAGTGGGTGAAGGTATCGAGAAGAAATCTGAAGATTTTGCTGCAGAAGTTGCTGCACAATTGGAAGCGGCTAAGAAATAAGTGCTTCGATTGCTTTTACAATCACCGATTCTCGGATAAAATATGAAGCACCTCAATTGAGGTGCTTTTTTATAGATGTTAAAAGTGGTGACTGCCAATAAGCAGTTTTGCAGTCATATTTCATCTCTCTTTTAATGAGCATAAAAAAATACACAAAACCACTGCAAAGGACATACGATGACAACCATACCAAAAGCTGCTTACAGACGCATTTTGCTAAAATTGAGTGGTGAAGCTCTAATGGGCGATGAAAACTTTGGAATTGACGCCAAAGTGTTAGACCGCATGGCACTCGAAATAAAAGAAATAGTTGAGCTGGGCGTAGAAGTAGGTCTAGTTATCGGTGGTGGTAATTTATTCCGCGGCGAAGGTTTAGCTAAGGCCGGCATGCACCGTGTTGTCGGAGACCACATGGGTATGCTAGCAACCGTCATGAACGGCTTGGCAATGCGCGATGCTCTGCACAGAGCTTTCGTGAATGCTCGCCTAATGTCAGCTATTCCTTTAAATGGTGTTTGTGACCCTTATAACTGGGCAAACGCTATAAGTTTTCTAAAATCAGGTAGAGTTGTGATATTCTCTGCGGGTACAGGTAACCCATTCTTCACAACTGACTCTGCTGCATGTTTACGTGGTATCGAAATTGAAGCCGAGGCCGTACTGAAAGCAACCAAAGTTGATGGTGTTTACAGTGCTGACCCTGTGAAAAATCCAGATGCCGTTCTATTAAAACGCATTAGTTACCAAGAAGTACTAGAAAAAGAATTAAAAGTAATGGACCTGTCAGCCTTTACTCTGGCTCGCGACCATAACATACCAATTAGAGTATTCAATATGAATAAACCAGGTTGTTTGAAGCGAGTCGTATTAGGTGACGACGAGGGCACCACTATCTGTCATCCAGAAAAAGTATAAAATAAGGATTTTGTTGTGATTGATGAAATTGAAATAGATGCTCAGCAGCGTATGGAAAAAAGTATTCTTGCGTTAAAAAGCCAGCTAAGCAAGATCAGAACGGGTCGTGCTCATCCAAGTTTGTTAGATAGCATTATGGTGCCTTACTATGGTTCTAACACGCCGCTAAAACAAGTTGCTAACGTAGTTGCAGAAGATAATCGGACGCTTGCCTTGTCGGTTTTCGATAAAAGCATAATTCAAGCTGTCGAAAAAGCGATTATGCAGTCAAACTTGGGTTTAAATCCAATGAGTGCGGGCACTACAATACGCATTCCAATGCCGGCACTAACTGAAGCGCGCCGAAAAGATTTAATTAAAGTTGTGCGTCATGAAGCTGAGCAGGGTAGAGTTGCTGTGCGCAATATTCGCCGAGAAGCAAACAGCGATATTAAAGAATTGCTCAAAGAAAAAGAAGCTAGCGAAGATCAAAGTCGTGCTGGTGAAGAGAATATCCAAACTCTGACTAACGAATTTATCAAAAATATTGATAACATTCTCGCTGACAAAGAAAAAGAATTGATGGAAGTGTAGATCCTTGAGTACCAAAAGTTCGACTAAAGAGCCGGCGTCATTCGTCGGCACTTTACCACAGCATGTTGCCATTATAATGGATGGCAACGGGCGCTGGGCACAACAACAAGGAAAGTTAAGAACCTTTGGTCATAAGGCGGGTGTGAAAGCCGTTCGTGCATCTGTTAGATATGCTCGAAAAAAAGGCATAAAAGCACTCACCTTATTTGCTTTCAGTAGTGAAAATTGGAAACGCCCTAAAGACGAAGTTAATATTTTGATCCAGCTTTTTAATCTTGTTTTAGTGAGTGAGGTTAAAAAACTTAACAAAAATAATATTCGTCTTAATGTGATCGGTGATTTATCGGCTTTTGATCTAAAATTAATCGAGAAGATCCGCAAAGCCGAACTCCTGACTGAAAAAAATACCGCGCTAACACTCAATGTTGCTGCTAATTACGGCGGCCGTTGGGATATCGTTAAGGCTGTTCAAAAAATAGCTGATGATGTAAAGCAAGGGCTTATTAAAGCAGAAGACATCACAGAAGATAGCTTCAATCAATACACTTGTATGTCTGATTTACCGGCCTTGGATTTAATGATCAGAACGGGTGGCGATCATAGAATAAGCAATTTTTTATTGTGGCAGTCTGCATATGCAGAATTCTATTTTTGTGAGACACTTTGGCCGGACTTCGACGAACAGAAGTTTGATGATGCTATTTTGGATTTCTGTCAAAGACAAAGAAGGTTTGGACAAATCGGTGCGCAAGTGAGTTCAGACAACCAAGGTCAAGGGTAATGTTAAAACAAAGAATAATAACGGCACTCATTCTTGCACCTCTGGCAATATTAGCTATTTTATTTTTACCGGTTGAACAATTTAAAATTGCGGTTGCTGGGGTAGTCGCCTTAGGTGCCTATGAATGGGCCAATATGTCAGGTATTACTGATCGGGTATCAAAAGCCTCTTTCATGACTCTCATATTGTTTATATGTGGGGTGCTTATTTTTGCTGTGGACGGTCAAGAAGTTTGGTATCAAGGCGAATTAAATGGTATTTATAAAACCATACTGGGTGTTGCTGCTGTTTGGTGGGCTGTGTCACTTGGTATGATCCTTACGTATCCAAAATACAGTGCAGTTTGGACACACAATGTGCCAATTAGAGCCGCTTTTGGGGTGCTGACTCTAATCCCAACGTGGGTTGCAGTTATTAGTTTGCGCAACAATTTATATGAAGTTGACCCGTTTTATGGTGCCTCGCTGATTTTTTATGTTTTAGGCATTGTATGGGCTGCAGATATTGGTGCATTCTTTGTTGGGGTTAAATTTGGTAAGCATAAATTGCGCCCCAATGTTTCCCCTGGTAAGAGTATAGAAGGCTTGTTTGGCGGTGTAATGGCATCACTCGCTATCATTGCTTTCGCTGCCTTGCATTATCAGTTTGAAGCTAGCCGAATGGGCTTGCATTTACTGATCGGTGTTATTACGGTAGCTGTATCTGCATTAGGTGATTTAAATGAGAGTATGTTTAAACGTTGTGCGGGTATTAAAGATAGCGGTAAATTGCTTCCCGGTCATGGTGGTATCATGGATCGAATCGATAGTTTAACCGCCGCGTTCCCTGTCTTTGCATTCTGTTATGTCATATGGATGGCATAGAGAACTATGCTAATATCGGCGTCACCGTTATTTACTTCACGCTCCTTAATCTAAAGGTCTGGCAGATATTGTGAGAACCATTACAGTCCTAGGGGCAACCGGCTCTATCGGTCGAAACACGATTAACGTTATTTGTCGTCATCCCGATAAGTTTCGGGTTTTTGCGATAACTGGCCACACTAATTTAGATGCGCTTGTGCAGCTTGCTGTCAAATGCTCTCCGCGTTATATCGTGTTGTCTGATCCTGAAGCTTATACCGCATTCGCAAACGTATTAAAAAAAGAAAATTGTCATTCTGAGGTCTTAGTTGGTGCGCAAGCATTAGAAGATGTATGCTCCGCACCAGAAGTAGACACAGTAATGTCTGCTATTGTTGGCGCTGCAGGATTACTGCCTACATTAGCTGCAGTTCGTGCTAGTAAGCGGGTATTGTTGGCTAACAAAGAATCGCTGGTGATGTCGGGCGAGCTGTTTATGAATGCAGTGCGTGAGCATAAAGCTGAACTATTACCCATAGACAGTGAGCATAATGCTATTTTTCAATGCTTACCGCACGATTTTGAATACGGAAATTTAGAAAAGTCAGGCATTACCAAAATCTTGCTAACTGGTTCTGGAGGCCCTTTTAGAACCCTAGCGGATGAGTTATTTGATTCGATTACCCCAGACCAAGCTTGTGCCCATCCGACGTGGACAATGGGACGAAAAATTTCGGTTGATTCTGCATCGATGATGAACAAGGGGCTCGAGTTTATTGAAGCCAAATGGCTTTTCGGTCTGCACGAAGATGACATCGACGTGGTATTGCACCCGCAAAGCACCATCCATTCAATGGTGCAATATGTCGATGGTTCAGTCATTGCACAACTAGGTAATCCGGACATGCGCACGTCAATCGCTTATGGCTTGAGCTTTCCCGAGCGAATAACATCTGGGGTAGAAGCTGTTGACTTTTCAAGTTTGACAGATCTCAGTTTTTCAAAGCCAGATCAAAATCGATATCCTAACTTGTACTTAGCAATTGAAGCTTGCAAGCAAGGACAAGCGGCAACAACCGCAATTAACGCAGCCAATGAAGTGGCGGTTGATGCATTTTTACAAGGGAAGATTAAGTTTACTGACATTGCAGAGGTGAACCAACAAGTACTACAGAAAACAGATTTTATTGAACTCACTTGTATTGTGCAAGTTTTAGAACATGATGCAGAGGCAAGAATTTTAGCCCAACAAATAGTAAGGAAGTTGAATTAGTGTTTGAAATTATTCGAAACATTGGTGCGTTTATCATGGCATTGGGCATTTTAGTAGCCGTGCATGAATGGGGACACTTCATCATTGCCAGAAAGTGTGGGGTTAAAGTCCTGCGGTTTTCTATTGGCTTTGGTAAACCGTTGTACAAACGCATCACATCGACCGGCATGGAGTTTGTCATTGCCGCCATTCCGCTTGGTGGCTATGTAAGAATGTTAGACAGCAGGGTGGATGATGTTGCAGAGCAAGATAAAGCTGAATCGTTTGACATCCAACCCGTGTGGAAACGATTTGCAATCGTAGCCGCAGGCCCCGGTATTAACTTTTTATTCGCGATTTTAATCTTAATGATCGTGGCCATGATTGGGCAAGACAAGGCAAAACCCTATATAGGTGAGATAAATTCTGAGTCGTATATGGCAGCCACCGGGATTGAAGTGGGCGATAAAATTACTGCAGTGGCTGATGCTAATACCAAAACTTGGCAAGCGGTCAACATAGAACTGATGCGCTTTATTGGTGGCGACAATATTCCATTGTCCGTAGAAAAACCAAATGGCCAAGCTGTTTCTTATGAAATGAAGATGCCTAATTGGGAGTTTGATCCTGAATTAGACAATATGTTTACCTCAATTGGCTTTGAACCATTCAGAACAAAGCCCAGTAAAATCATTGCCCTAGTGTTACCTGACGGTCCCTCATCGCAAGCAGGCTTGCAAGAAAACGATGAAATACTAAAACTAAATGGAACCTTCATGAATGAATGGGGACAAATAGTGGACTATGTAAAGCCAAGAGCAAACGAGACAATTGAAGTTGAAGTGTTGCGAAATGGTGAATCTATGCTGTTTTCAGTCACCTTAGATGAAATTAAAACGGCTACTGGTAGTGATGGTAGAATGGGCATTTCTTCTCAGGTTGGAGCATATCCTGAAGGGTATTATTTTCATGATAAATCAGGGCCTTTTGATGCTTTAGTCAAAGGAACGCAAGAAACGTGGCGATTAATGACCTTAACTGTCGAAATGTTAGGCAAATTTATTAATGGTGATGTTGCAGTTAAAAACTTGAGTGGCCCTATTTCTATCGCCCAGGGCGCTGGCATGAGTGCAAGTTATGGAATTATTGTATTTTTAGGGTTTTTAGCCCTAATCAGTGTTAATCTCGGCATCATAAATTTGTTACCACTACCGATGTTAGACGGCGGGCATTTAATGTACTTTATCGCCGAATGGATAACAGGCAAGCCTGTCCCAGACGCAGTGCAGGAAGTTGGATTTAGGATAGGTGGCGTTTTGTTATTTACGCTAATGGCGGTTGCCATTTTTAACGACATCAATCGCATCACATAATAATAGTTTTATAAAAAAACGTGTTTTGGAAGAATATTAGTAAATGAAGTGTAAACAGTTAGTTCTTATTGCCTTGATGGCATTTACGTCGTTATCATTTGCACAGAGTAAATCTGAATTTGTGGTAGAAGATATTCGCGTTGAAGGTTTGCAGCGTGTCGCCCTAGGTGCGGCGCTCACTTACCTTCCAGTGCAAGTAGGCGATCCGCTAAATTCCTTCCGTATTAGTCAATTAATACGTTCTTTGTATTCTTCCACTCACTTTGAAAAAGTTGAGATACTGCGCGACGGTGGTGTCTTGATTGTGCGCGTTTCTGAGCGGCCAACCATCAGCAACATCGTGTTCGAAGGCAATGATGATATTAAAGATGAGCAGCTTGATGAAAGTTTGCAAAACTCAAATATCCGTGTCGGTGAGCCATTGGATAGAACGGTATTAACTTCCATCGAAAATGGTTTAAAAGACTTCTTCTATAGTATTGGTAAATACAATGCTGATGTAACAGCTATTGTAACCCCGCTGCCAAGAAATCGTGTTGACTTGAAATTGCTTTTCGAAGAGGGTGACGCGGCTAAAATTAAACAAGTCAATATTGTCGGTAATGAGCTGTTCGATGACGAAACATTGTTTCAAATAATGGAACTCAAATTTGACACCCCATGGTGGGATTTCACGTCTGAAACACGTTATCAACAACAGACATTGTCGGGCGATTTGGAAAACTTAACCAGCTTCTATAAAGACAGAGGTTATTTACGCTTTGCCATTAGCACTACGCAAGTATCAATGACCCCAGAAAAGGATGCCATTTATATTGGTATGAACTTAGACGAAGGCGAACAATACACCATTTCTGAAGTTCAATTGGTAGGTGACCTCTTAGGTTTTGAAGATTTTTTGAATCAAGTACTGCCGCTTTCTTCAGGTGAGTTGTACAATCAAGCAACGGTGACTTACACCGAAGAATTTATTAGTAAGTACCTAGGACGTTTTGGGTATGCCTACCCAACGGTAACCACTATTCCAGATATTAATGATGAAGACAAAACGGTGAAACTGTCGTTATCTGTTGATCCTGGTAAGCGTATTTACGTTCGCCGCATAAACTTCCAAGGTAACGTGATTACGTCAGACGAAGTACTGCGTCAAAACCTGAGTCAGCTTGAAGGTACGTGGTTGTCAGATCAATTATTAGAAGGTTCAAAGGCATCTTTATCTCGATTGACGTACATGGAAACGGTTGATTTTGAAACAATCCGTGTGCCTGGCGAAGACGACAAAGTCGATGTTGAGTTTAAGGTAAAAGAACAAGCTTCAGGCTCGTTCCAAGCTGGTATTGGTTATGGTGATAACACCAAACTAAGCTTAAATGCAGGCATTAAACAGGACAATTTCTTAGGCACCGGGAAACGTATCGGCTTGAACCTGTCTACGGTGTCTTACCAACAGTCAGTACAGTTAAATTACACTGACCCATACTTTACGATCGACGGCATCAGCTTAGGCGGCAGTATCGGTTATAGTAAGTTTGATGGTGGTAACTTTGGTGTCGTTCAATACGACAGTGAGCGTTATCAAATAGGCGCAAACGTGGGTTATCCTATTAATGAGGTAAACCGAATTAGTTTTGGATTAACCTATGCTAATGTTGAACTATCAAGCGATAACACCTCTTTTGAACAAACGGCGCGCTTCTATGACCAGTTTAGAACCTTAGATCAGCCTGATTCAGCGATTAAATATCAAAGTTTCTTAGCATCAGCGACGTGGTCACGTTCAACCCTTAACCGCGGTTTATTCCCGACAGATGGTTCGTCGCAACGTGCATCATTTAGTATCACAACACCGAATTCTGACGTTAACTATTTTAAATTTATTGCAGACACCAAGTGGTATTATGCACTAAGCAAAAATCAGCGCTGGTCCATACTTGCTAGAATGCGTTTAGGTTATGGTAACGGTTATGGTGATAAAAATGGCAGTGAGCAAATACTGCCATTTACTGAAAACTTTACCGCAGGTGGCGCTGATACACTGCGTGGTTTTGAAGACAATACAGTGGGACCGCGTGGCGTTCAGCGCATTTCTGCGCAAATTGGAACTACCCCATTTGGTACTCCCGTTTTCGGCAGCCCGGATACTGACAGTGTCGCTGTTTCACAAAGAAGCTTAGGTGGTAACGCGATGGCCATAGGTGGTTTAGAGTTAATCGTACCAACGCCTTTTGTTGATACTGAATTCGATAGTTCAGTGCGTACTTCAATCTTCCTTGATGTGGGTAACGTATGGGATACTGAGTTTGATTACAACGAATACAAAGATCTTGAATTCGTTGGCAGAAGCGGTGCGGGTCAGCCCTCAGGGATAAGTGATTTCAGCGATTGGAGTCAGTTTAGAAGTTCTGCCGGCATATCTGTACAATGGATTTCACCGATGGGACCGCTTGTATTTAGTTTCTCCAAAGAAATTAGTTCAAGAGATGGTGATAATCCTAAATTCTTTACGTTTGAGATTGGCTCAACTTTCTAAAGCCTTGCTAACGTAGTATCATATACATAAATTAAACTGATAATAGTTGGGTGCCAAGACGCCTAATAAAAAAACGGAACAGATTAAAGGAGTTTCCATTGAAAATATTTACTAAAACACTAATCGCGGGTGCTATGCTTAGCTCTGCATTGTTGACGACTGCTGCTCAAGCCGCAGAGCAGAAGTTCGGTGTTGTTGATGTACAAGGTATTGTGCGCTCATTGCCACAGTTTGCAGAAATAGCACAAATTGTGACGGCTGAATTTAAGGATCAAATCCAAGAAGTCAACACACAAAGCGAAGAATACAATTTCTTAATTCAAAAGCTTCAGCGTGAAAGTGCAACGATGAGTGATGCTGATAAAGCAAAATTAGAAGAACAAATTATTACGCTTCAAAAAACACTGCAAGAAAAAACGGGTCCCCTTCAGAAAGACATGCAAACTCGTGAACAAGAAGAGCAGAGAAAATTGCTTGGTCTAGTTATACAAGCGGTTGAAAAAATTGCAGCTGAAGGTGAGTATGATTTGGTTTTAAACAGAAGCACAACACCTTTCGTGAAGCCTGAATTTGATATCTCACAGCAAGTATTAGAGCAAGTAACTAAAGCTCAGTAACAGTAAATATAGGTCGTCAGTTGATATCAACGATTGCAATATCTATAGTTCTGGCGAATATCAGGCCAACCAATCGGTTGGTCTGATTTGTTTTTGCTCCTTAAAAGTGTATCTTATGCATCCACGTTGCAGGACAAAAATAATAGAGTGATTGGCTAGGCGAAATCCATTCGCTTTAGACCGCAAAGGAAATATTTTGGCAGACTCACAAAAGACTATCTACATTAAAGAAATAATGGAATTGCTACCGCATAGATATCCATTTCTGTTAATCGATCGTGTTACTGATTACGAACTTGGCAAATCAATTAAAGGTTATAAAAATATTACCTTTAATGAACCCTGTTTTACCGGTCACTTCCCAGGCCAACCTATTTTTCCGGGCGTAATGATCCTTGAAGGTTTAGCCCAAGCTGCTGGTGTGCTGGGTTTTAAAACCATGGGCAGTAGCGATCAATTGTATCTTTATGCAGGTATCGATAAAGCTCGATTTAAGCGTCCATGCGGACCAGGAGATCGCTTAGATTATGTGGTTGAACTTATTAAAGAACGCCGCGGTATTTGGAAGTTTACTGGTGTCGCTACGGTTGATGGTGCAGTTGTTTGCAGCGCTGATTTCATGTGTGCAATGAGAGATATGTAATATGATCCATCCTTCATCGATAATATCTGCATCGGCGAACATTGGTAAAAATGTTCAAATAGGTGCATTTTGTATCATTGGCGATAATGTGGACATTGGCGACAACTGCGTATTTAGTTCACACATAGTGGTCAAAGGACATTCAAAGATTGGTAAAAACAATGTGTTTTTCCAGTTTTGTTCAATCGGTGAAGATTGCCAAGACAAAAAATACGCCGGTGAAGTCACTTATCTTGAAATTGGTGACGACAATGTCTTTCGTGAGTCATGCACTATTCATCGAGGTACGATCCAAGACCAGAGTGTGACTCGAATTGGTAGTCGTAACTTATTCATGGTTAACACGCATATTGCCCACGATTGTGTGTTGGGTAATGACAATGTGTTTGCCAATAACTGCACGATAGCGGGTCATGTTCACGTTGCAAATCAAGTCATTCTTGGCGGCATGACTGCGGTACATCAATTTTGTCACATTGGAGCACACTCATTTACGGGTGGTGGCGCTGTTGTATTAAAAGATATTCCTCCCTACATAATGGTCAGCGGCACTAAACATATCCCCCAAGGTATTAACAGTCAAGGGTTGAAGCGGAGAGGTTTTACTCCCTCTGCTATTATGGCAATCAAACGTGCCTACAAAGTTATTTACCGAAATGGCAATACAACCGACCAGGCACTGGTGCTGTTGAATCAAATGGCAGAGACAGAGCCCGATGTGAAAATCTTAGCTGATTTTGTTGCATCCTCAAAACGTGGCATCGTTCGCTAAATCGAATGACTACTAGCAAGTCACTGATAAATCGAATAACAAGTGATAAACCGCTTACAATTGGTATTGTGGCCGGCGAAGCCTCAGGTGATGTGCTTGCTGCTGGTTTTGTTGCCGTCCTCAAAGAGATGTACCCGAATGCCAGTTTCCAAGGTATTGGTGGTAAACATCTCACTGCGCTGGGCCTAAATTCTCTATTTGATATGGAAGAATTATCCGTAATGGGCTTAGTAGAAGTGCTAAAACACTTGCCTCGTTTACTGCACATTCGCAAAACCGTTGTTCAGCATTTTCTCAATAATCCGCCAGATATATTCATTGGTGTGGACGCCCCCGACTTTAACCTTGCGGTGGAAACAAAACTCAAAAAAGCGAGTATAAAAACCGTCCATTACGTTAGTCCAACGATATGGGCGTGGCGCGAATCACGCATTCATAAAATAGCCAAAGCGACTAACTTAGTGCTGGGCATATTTCCATTCGAAGCCAGTATTTATAAAAAGTACAAGGTGCCTTATCAATATGTTGGCCACACTATGGCCGATAGTATTCCATTAGTCCCTGATCAATCAGTAAAAAGAACACTGTTTGCATTGGAATGTACAGATAAGGTATTGGCTTTATTGCCTGGAAGTCGTGCGCGAGAAGTTGACACTTTGCTGCCTGACTTTATAAAAGCAGCTGAGCTACTTGCGCTTAGTTTACCCACCTTAAAAGTGCTCATACCAGCGGCAAATGACGCTCGAGAAATTCAAATCAAGTTGTTACTAAAAGAGCTTAAGCCGGGGGTGCATGTGCGAGTGACGCAAATGTCAGCTCGAGATGTGATGATTGCCGCTGATGCGGTGTTGTTGGCATCGGGTACGGCAACACTTGAAGCTATGCTGTGCAAAAAACCAATGGTCGTTGGCTATAAAATGTCTAAAATGACACACCTGATTATGCGGCGTTTGTATAAACCGGATTTCTTTTCATTACCGAATATTTTAGCCAACGAAGAACTGGTACCCGAATTATTGCAAGAAGATGTGGTTCCGCAAAATATGGCTGATAAGTTAAGGCCCATGTTGCAAAGCCAGCCACGTGAATTAATATCGCGCTTTACGCAATTGCATAAAATGCTGCAGTTAAACGCCGATGAGCAAGCAGCAAAAGCGATCCAAGCTCTGTTGGTTCGGATAAGCAGCGATGAATAAACAAGCACAGTTAGATGCTATTAGTATGTCAATTCAGCGCTACTCATTGGTTGCCGGGGTTGATGAAGTTGGTCGTGGTCCACTGGCGGGTGATGTTGTTACAGCTGCAGTTATACTTGACCCCAAAAAGCCAATTTTAGGATTAGCTGATTCAAAAAAATTATCTGCAAAAAAACGTAATGAATTATCAGTACTGATTAAGCAAAACGCGTTATCATGGAGCCTAGGACGCGCTAGCGTATTGGAAATTGATCAGCTCAACATACTGCACGCTACTATGTTAGCTATGAAGCGTGCTGTTGAAGGCTTGAATATTCAACCTGAGCACGTGCTAGTGGATGGAAATCGCTGCCCAATTTGGACCTATAGTAGTCATGCTGTTATCAAAGGTGACACGTTATTTGCACAAATTTCGGCTGCTTCCATTATTGCCAAAGTTGCAAGGGACAATGAAATGATTGCGTTGGACAAACAGTATCCACAATATGGGTTTGCAGCGCATAAAGGTTACCCTACAAAAGCCCACTTAGCGGCATTACAGGAGCATGGCCCACTGTCATGTTATCGACAAAGTTTTAAGCCTGTACAGAGCGTCTTAGCTTTGTGGCAAGGCGAGTTACAGGACGAGGTAAAATAAGTGTCAGCCAATTTTGTACACTTACGAGTGCATAGCGATTATTCAATGCAAGACGGCTTAAACAAAGTAAAGCCGATTTTAGCAAAAACAAAATCCATGAATATGCCAGCAATTGCGATCACCGATCTGATGAATATGTGCGGTTTGGTGAAGTTCTACTCCGCTGCCTTTAGTATCGGCGTAAAGCCTATAATCGGTTGTGATATTTGGTTATTGTCTTCGCACTTTCCAGATGAAATAACACGCTTAACCTTGATTGCCAAAAACATGCAAGGCTACAAAAACATCACCGAAATCATTTCCCGAGCTTATCGACAAGGCCACGTGCAACATAAAGTCGTGGTGCGTCAAGAATGGCTAGCTGAATACGCGCAAGGCGTGATTGTTTTATCAGGCTCATTGGCGGGTGATCTGGGCATTGCGTTAACTAAAAATAATCCGCAGATTGCTAATAACATAAGTGCATTTTTTCGACAGCACTTTCACGACCATTTTTATATTGAGTTGATGCGCACGGGCCGTGATGGAGAAGAAGACTACATTCATCGCGCCGTTGAATGGGCCGCTCAGAATGACTTGCCGGTAGTGGCGACCAATGAAGTTTGTTTTATTGAGCCAGCAGGTTATGAACCCCATGAAGTGCGGGTTTGCATCAGTGAAGGTTATACACTCGATGACAAACGTCGTCCTAAAAAACACAGTGAGCAGCAATACTTGCGCAGTGCAGAAGAAATGACGGTGTTGTTTAAAGACATTCCTTCTGCAATACATAACAGCGTTGAAATAGCCAAACGCTGCAATGCCGAACTGACCTTAGGTGAGTACTTTTTACCGCAGTTCCCAACCGGTGATATGAATACAGAGGACTTCTTGGTTAAAGTCTCTGAACAAGGATTAGAGCGCCGCTTAGGCAAAATATTTACCGATCAAGTTGAACGCCAAGAAAAACGCGCAGAGTACGATGAACGTCTTCAAAGAGAGCTCAAAGTTATCAACCAAATGGGCTTTCCCGGTTACTTCTTGATCGTGATGGAATTTATTCAGTGGAGCAAAGACAATAATATTCCGGTGGGTCCGGGGCGTGGGTCAGGCGCCGGCTCTTTAGTTGCCTATGCCTTAGATATTACCGACCTTGATCCGCTAGAGTTTGAGCTGCTTTTCGAACGGTTTCTGAATCCAGAACGGGTATCCATGCCGGATTTCGATATCGACTTTTGTATGGACCGTCGCGACGAAGTTATTGATCACGTGGCAGAAATTTATGGTCGTGATGCGGTATCCCAAATTATCACCTTCGGTACGATGGCAGCAAAAGCGGTTATCCGTGATGTCGGACGAGTGCTCGGTCACCCTTATGGTTTTGTTGACCGTATTTCGAAAATGATACCTGCTGATCCTGGCATGACATTGGAAAAGGCATTTGCCGTTGAGCCTCGATTACCTGAACTTTATGAGCAAGATGAAGATGTTAAAGAGCTCATTGATACTGCGCGTATCCTTGAAGGCGTGACTCGAAACGCCGGTAAACATGCGGGAGGTGTTGTCATATCACCGACCACTATTACTGATTTTTCGCCACTATACTGCGACGATGCTGGTGCTAACCCCGTCACCCAATTTGATAAAAATGATGTTGAAACAGCTGGCTTAGTTAAGTTCGATTTCTTGGGTTTGCGTACACTGACTATTATTCAGTGGGCAACCGATATGATCAGAAAAGTGCATGGGGTAGATGTCGATATTACCCAAATTCCTTTGGAAGACCCAAAGTGCTTTACAGTATTGCAAAAAGCTCAGACAACCGCCGTTTTTCAGTTAGAGTCGCGGGGAATGAAAGACTTAATCAACCGTCTGAAGCCCGACTGTTTTGAAGACATAATCGCACTGGTGGCTCTGTTTAGACCGGGTCCATTGCAGTCTGGTATGGTTGATAACTTTATTGATAGAAAGCACGGTCGTGAAGCTATTTCATATCCTGATGCTGAATATCAACATGAGTGCTTACGAGAAATTCTTGAGCCAACTTATGGCATTATTCTTTATCAAGAACAAGTAATGCAGATTGCTCAAGTAATGTCTGGGTATTCATTGGGTGGCGCTGACTTATTGCGTCGAGCAATGGGTAAGAAAAACGCAGAAGAAATGGCAAAGCAGCGCGAATCTTTTGAGCAAGGTGCTGCAGACAACAACATTGATGCAGAATTATCCATAAAGATATTCGACTTAGTTGAAAAATTTGCCGGTTATGGTTTTAACAAATCACACTCCGCAGCATATGCGTTGGTGTCTTATCAGACGCTTTGGCTAAAAACGCATTACCCCGCTGAATTTATGTCCGCGGTTATGTCTGCAGATATTGATAACACGGACAAAATAGTGACCCTTGTGGATGAGTGTGGTCATATGAATCTGGATATTCTGCCGCCAGATCTGAATGCCGGACAATATAAGTTTACGGTCAATGCTGATGGCCAAATCGTTTATGGTATTGGCGCTATTAAAGGGGTCGGTGAAGGCGCTGTCGAAGCGATTATCGAAGCACGAGAGCAGCAAGGTAAGTTTAAAGATTTGTTCGATTTTTGTGCTAAAGTTGACGGTAAACGTGTTAGCAAGCGGGTACTTGAGAAGCTAGTACTTAGCGGTGCGATGGATAATTTAGGCCCGCACAGAGCCGCGTTGATGGCAACCATTAAAGATGCATTAAATGCCGCCAGTCAGCATGCAAAAGCAGAGCTTGCTGGTCAAGCTGACTTATTCGGTGTGCAAATAGAGTCTGAAGATGACATCACTAATGCATTTGCAAAAGTGCCTGAGTGGTCAGAAAAAGTATGGTTAGATGGCGAAAAAGAAACCTTAGGACTATATTTGACTGGGCATCCAATTAATCAGTATTTGAAAGAGATTAAGCAATACACGGATGGCAGGTTAGCGGACTTAACGCCGACCAATCGTGACCACTTCATCAGCACCGTCGGATTAGTCATTGGCGTTCGTGTTATGACAAATAAAAAGGGTCGTCGATGGGGTATTGTGACATTAGATGACAAGTCTGCCAGAATGGACGTGCGGTTTTACCCAGAAATGTATGAACAATTTGAATCTGTGCTAGTTTCTGACAATTTATTGTGGGTAAAAGGACAGGTCAGCTTTGATGATTTCAACGGTGGCAATACAATAAACGCAAAAGATGCGTTAACTATAGTTCAAGCTCGTTGTAAATACGTTAAACAATTAAAAATAAGTATTCCAGAAAAGTTGTGTACCTTGTCAACAGTCGCTAAAGTACAGGGCATATTGCAAGTATATAAAAACGGTACCTGTCCGCTGCATCTTCATGTACAACATGAAGATGCAGAAGTAACGATTGCTACAGGTGCACAATGGTGTGTAGAGCCAGAAGAACAATTATTAGCTGAGTTGCGTCATGTATTAGGCGCAGAGCAAGTTAACTTAGAATTTAACTAAAAAACCAGTATTAACTTGGTTTTACAATGTGTTAGGATTAATCATGAGTGGACATTTTTTGGATTTCGAGCAGCCTATTGCTGAGTTAGAAGCCAAAATTGGGGAACTGCGTATCGTCAATCAAGGCGGCGAGTTCGACGTGAGTATAGAAGAAGCGATTGGCAAGCTTAAAGAAAAATGCGCTGAACAAACGAAAAAGGTTTTTTCAAATCTAGGGGCATGGCAAATTACACAAATTGCCCGTCACCCTATGCGCCCTTATACTCAAGACTATATTGACAATATGCTGACTGATTTCGATGAGTTAGCGGGTGATCGTGCTTATGCGGACGACAAAGCTATTATTGGCGGATTGGCAAAGCTAGATGGTATTCCTGTGATGGTTATTGGCCATCAAAAAGGGCGTGATACGCAAGAAAAAATCAGACGTAATTTTGGTATGCCTAAACCTGAAGGGTATCGCAAAGCGCTGCGTCTAATGAATTTGGCGGAAAGATTCAAGTTACCTATTCTTACCTTTATCGATACTCCTGGAGCTTATCCGGGCGTTGGTGCAGAAGAGCGCAACCAAAGTGAAGCGATAGCAATGAACTTAAAAGTCATGGCTGAACTTGCCGTTCCTATTATTTGCACGGTAATTGGTGAAGGTGGTTCTGGTGGTGCTTTGGCTATTGGTGTTGGCGATAGAGTGAACATGCTTCAATACAGCACCTATTCGGTTATTTCGCCAGAGGGTTGTGCGTCAATATTGTGGAAGAGCGCCGCAAAAGCCTCTATCGCAGCCGAAGCTATGGGTGTTACTGCGCCGCAAATTAAAGCACTAGGCCTTATTAACAGTATTGTCGAAGAGCCGCTAGGTGCAGCACATAGAGATTACAGCCGTATGGCCGCTAATTTGAAAGCGGTGTTAAAGCAACAGCTTGCACAACTTCAAACGTTACCAACAGACACGTTGCTGGAAGAGCGTTACGAACGCCTGATGTCGTTTGGCTATTGTTAGTCACATTAAAAAAGCGTTTATAGAAAGCGATTATAGAAAGCGATTATAAAAAGCATCGATAGTTGGCTAGGAATTTATTATCTTAGCCGACGCCCTAGAACTAATGGAATGGCTATGTCAACGACCCCACAGCTCATAACAAGCATTCAGAGTTGTGTTCCAGCGCACTGCAGTTCGCTGACTGTTGCATTGAGCGGTGGTGTTGACTCCGTCGTTATGTTGCATGCTTGCTTAACCCTTCGAGCACAAAGCAAGGTTCCTTTTAGCATTAATGCTATTCACATTCATCACGGACTGAGTCCAAACGCCGATAATTGGTTGCTATTTTGTCAGCAGCTTTGCGAGCAATTTCAAATTTCATTGCAGTGCAAAATCCTATTTCAATATCAGAAAGTAAGCATTCAGCCAGAGCCTCGACAAAGTCTCGAAGCGTTAGCTCGAAATGCGAGGTATGCAGCATTAGACAAATTAGCACCTGCAGATTCGTTGGTTTTACTGGCACAACATGAAGATGACCAAGCCGAAACGGTCCTACTGCAGCTAAAACGTGGAGCCGGGCCAAAAGGGCTGAGTGGCATGGCTCGGCGTTTTACAAAAACAAGCTCAGTAGAATATGCGCGGCCTTGGATAAATGCAGGTATCTCAAAGCAAGACATCCTAACTTACGCAAAACGGCATCAGTTAACGTGGGTTGAAGATGAATCGAACCAAGACACCTCCTTCGATAGAAATTTTTTGCGCATCAATGTCATGCCGATTTTAAAACAAAAGTGGCCGCAAATTAACAAAACTATTATCAGAAGTGCATTGCTATGTGCGTCTCAAAATGAATTAATTGAAACATTGGCGAGGGAAGCCCTGAATAAAATTGAAAATGAAGAAGCGGCATTGTCGCTGTCAGGATTATCCGCCTTGCCAGACGCATTGCTTAGCGAAGTTATTAGGCTTTGGAGTACCCAGCAGATTGGTTTGACTGTTTCTGCAGCTCAATTAAATGAAATTCAAAAATTAACAACGGCGAAAATGGATCAGGTAGGTTGTGTTCAAGTAAAAAACTGGCAATGTCGCCGCTTCAATCAGTATTTGTATTGGGTGGCGTTGCCAGATATTGCAGATGTCCCT
>Ga0307966_1001118_pt1 | contig 21486 bp, 17 predicted proteins | sample OrgLakmetagen646_FD_203141 | JGI IMG/M metagenome (GOLD analysis project Ga0307966, IMG submission 203141) | Saline water microbial communities from Organic Lake, Antarctica - #646 | ecosystem: Environmental > Aquatic > Non-marine Saline and Alkaline > Saline | place: Antarctica: Organic Lake... | reverse complement strand
GAGCCTGAGAGCGTTCAACGATATCGTCTATCGAGGACGGTTTTGTTTCAGCTTTTGAATTCGAACTGCTGTTTTTGAGAGCCGCTTCTGCTCTCTGCTGCTGTTTGATATCGTCTTGTTTCTGCTTCGCAACGGCTTTCTGTTCTTTCTTTTTCTGCTTTTGCTCTTTTCTTTCCTGGAGGTTTCCACGCAATCCGCTCGTCCAGCTTTTAAAGGTATCAATTGTTTTTTGCAGATCGCGGTCGACCAGAATAAGAGCCGATACAAATAGTAAAACCACAAGCATTACGATGGAGCCGACACCGAGAATTGTTTGCAATATAGCTGCTGTTCCAAGCCCGAAGTTTCCGCTCCAGATGGTGGTGACAAGTTCAAGCTCATTGTGGAACCATCCAAAGAGGGTGGAGACCAGAAGCATCACCCAAACACCGTAAGCCAGAGGCCATCCAAGATTCTGAATATCTTTCTGTCTGAAAAGGGCCCAGCCGACTGAGGCTATCATCACGGGGATAAAAATACTTGTGTATCCGAAGAGCGTATACACAAACAGGTATGATATGTAAGCACCGATAACACCGAGCCAGTTCTGGACATTCAGCGACGGCCCCTGATCAACCGAAAAGATGGCGCTGGTGCTCATAGTTTTTACCGCACCATAATCATTTGGATGATAGGAGGCGATACTGAGCAAAATAAGTGCAGCAACCGCTATCGTCAGAATCCCGGCTACTTCAAGCTTACGGGTAGTGTCGAAACTGCTTAAAAAAGACGTATTGTTTTTTTTAGCCATACAAATTGGTAATGATACCGTCATTTAAAACCGGCAGAATATCGCAGATATCACGCTGAGCGCAGAAATCTATATCACTTTCACCGGCAATTTCCATCAGACGTTCAGCATGATTTGAGCTGTGGATGACATCTGAGATATTATCCTTGAATTTTTCATAGAGTCCGAAAGCTACTTTAGAGCCATCCCGGGCTTCTTGTGGAATAGATCCGTTCCCTAAATTGTAGATGACATTGCCTGCAAACAGCAGGTCTTCGATGGCCATCCGTCCGCGCCATCCTGCACAAATCAGCACTATATCTTTCTGTTCTTCATTCAGTGTATGTACAATCGTAGATAAATTCAAAAAAGAGCCGACGTAAAGATTTGACGATCCGACAGCCTTTTTGATCGCTTTAGTTCCGTTGGTGGTATTAAAAATCAGCGTTTTATCTTTTACACGCTCTACAGAATATTCCAGGGGTGAATTTCCAAGGTCATAGCCTTCAATCTTTACCCCATCCTTTTCACCGCAGAGTAAGAGGTTATCAGAATCAACGCTTTGAGAGATCCTGCTGGCCTCTCCCATATCTTCTACAGGGATGATGCCTTTTGCCTGGTTCATTAACGCCGTGATAATCGTAGATGATGCACGAAGTACATCAATTACTACCACAATTTTTTTTCTAAGTTCCTCTTCCTGGAAAGTTTGTGAAGAGAAGAATACGTCAAGTGTGTTTAAATTTGCCATTCGGAGCTGTCTGTCTTGTTAATTTTCTATAAAAGGAGGTTTTACTACGGTAGCAGGAACGAGGTCTTTCCTGATTTTAACAAATACGTCGGTACCTGGTTCAGAATGCGGAAGTGAAATGTAGGCAAGAGCAATGCCTTTACCTAATGTGATAGACTGTGTACCACTCGTCACGTGTCCGATCTTTTGGCCGTTTGAGTCGTGAACGGTGTACCCAGATCGTGGTACCTTACGTGGTTCGTCAACCAAGAGACCCATAAGCTTTCGGGAAAGTCCGGCTTCTTTTTCTTTTAATAACGCGTCTCTGCCAACAAACTCACCTTTGTTTAACTTTGTGAGCCACCCCATGCGGGCTTCCAGTGGATGAGTATCGGCGGTTATGTCGTTCCCGTAGAGGGCAAATCCCATTTCCAGCCGGAGGGTATCCCGGGCGCCCAGTCCTGCCGGCTCAATTTCAAATTCATCCCCCGCCTCCATGATTCGATCCCAGATAGCAAGTGCATCGGCTTTTTCAGTATCAATATAGAGTTCAAACCCTTTTTCACCGGTGTATCCTGTAGCCGAAATTATCACATCACGTTCGCCTGCAACCGGGCCTGTTTTGAACGAGTAAAACGAAATGTCTGCAGGATCAAAATCGACCAGTTTCTTAAGTATTTCAACTGACTTCGGGCCTTGAAGAGCCAGCAGCGCAATTGAATCCGAACGGTTTGTAAGGGTAGCGCCATTATCGTTGTTTTTTGAAATCCAGTCCCAATCCTTTTGAATGTTTGCCGCATTTACTACCAGCATATAGTTTTCGTCTGCCAGCATATAAACAAGCAGATCATCAACGATACCTCCGTTGTCGTAACACATTGCGGTGTACTGCGCCTTTCCGGGAGTTAGTTTCGATGCATCGTTTATCGTCACCTTTTGAATGAGTGAAAGAGCGTTCGGCCCTTCAACAAAGAATTCACCCATGTGTGATACATCAAATAGTCCGGCCTTATTACGAACGGCTCTGTGTTCCTGCTTGATTCCAGCATACTGCACAGGCATGTCAAACCCGCCAAAATCGATGATTTTAGCACCTGCTTTTACGTGTTTGGGATAAAAGAGTGTTCGATCCGCCATAAAATATTACCAATAACGTATTTAAGACTTTAGTTTCTTTCGGGTCGTAAAGGTACGGAACATTGGAGAGATTTTTTAGACCTGTACGATATTCTTATCCGTTTGCACCGGGTCCTGAACTGCACAAGCGAATGAGATTTGATACCATCCATTTTTCGAGGGTGAGATTGTGTGAACACTTAGGAAATATCTCTCGTTTATAAAGGGCGATTAAATCCGTATTTTTAAAAGATAAGTTAAATCTGCAGAACAAACTGAAGTTATGTCCATAAAGAAAGAGCAAATTAAGTCAGCGCTGATGCACGTGCTGCACCCCAAATATGAAAAAGATCTGATTTCTCTGGATCTGATCCAGGACTTAATCATTCAGGAGAAATACGTTTCATTTACTCTTGAACTGCCTGAAGAGAACAAGACTCTGGCCGCAGATCTGAAGAAGAAGTGTTCAGAAGCTATCCATACGTTTGTTGATAAAGAAGCAGTCCTGGACATTACGATCGGGATCAATATTTCCAAAAAGCGTGAGCTCGAAGGGGATAGTAAGCCGGCGGATGCTTCGCCCAAAAAGCAGGAGCAGGAGCAGCAGCGAATTCTTCCGGGCGTAAAGAATATTATTGCGGTCGCGTCGGGAAAAGGAGGTGTGGGAAAATCTACAGTGGCTGCTAATCTTGCGGTGTCACTTTCTAAAGCAGGACATAGTGTAGGGCTGCTCGATACGGATATTTATGGTCCCAGTGTACCTACAATGTTTGGTGTGAAAGAACGGCCTAATATCACTACAGATAAAAAACTGGTTCCGGTATTCAAACACGGTGTTCACCTTGTATCGATGGGGTTTCTGGTTGATACCGATCAGGCAATGATCTGGCGCGGCCCAATGGTTACAAGTGCCGTTAAGCAGTTCATGCAGGAAGTCCGCTGGGGTGAGCTCGATTATCTTGTGCTTGACCTGCCTCCCGGAACCGGCGATATACAGCTTACCATTGTTCAGACCGTACCATTGTCTGGCGCCGTCATTGTATCGACTCCTCAGACTGTTGCGCTTGATGATGCGCGAAAAGGCGTGGCAATGTTCAGCAAGGTAGATGTGCCGGTTCTGGGCATCATTGAAAACATGTCGTACTTCACTCCACCTGATATGCCGGAGAAGAAATACTATATATTTGGCAAACACGGAGCCCGAAAACTGGCTCAGAAACTGGAAGTTCCGTTTCTTGGAGAAATTGCTCTGCAAGAGAATATTCGCGAAACAAGTGATAAGGGAACACCGGTTGTGGAGGCGGAACCGGATTCTGCAGCAGCAGCGTCATTTATACAGATAGCTGAACGAGTTCGACAGTCTTTGATTACCCGGCAAAAGGAAGATGGCGGCTCAGATAAGATTGAAATCAATATTCGTCCATAATTCTGGAAGGCAGATTTATGAGTGATAAAAACGCGGATGATAAAAAGTTAAAAAGCCGGAATCGGTCGCTCATTGAGTGGGGTCTGATAATCCTTATTGGTGTTACTCTGTATGCTACTGGTTATCATACACAGGTTATCGGTTTTGCTCAGCGTGGATTGCTGGCTACCGGACTCATCACGCCAACCCTCAATGTTGATGAGAGTCAGATGCGGGATGCAGGCACAGAGTTCTATTTCGCAGATTCAACCTTTGAAACTAAAAGCATCGCGAATTACAGGGGAAAGGTTGTCTTTCTGAATATCTGGGCGAGTTGGTGTCCACCCTGTATTGCCGAAATGCCGTCTATTGCTTCTCTCTCATCTCAATTAAAGGACGATGACGACATAGTCTTTCTCTTGGTATCTATGGATGAAAATTTTGAGGATGCACAGCAATTCATGGAGTCCAGGGATCTGGATATGCCAATATATCACTACCGTGGAAAGGATCGGGAAACATACTCCAGCGACCTCATTCCAACTACATACGTGATAACTCCGAACGGAAAAATTGCCATGGAAAAACAGGGCATGGCAAAATACGACTCATCTGAATTTGTGGACTACCTGATGAAGTTAAAAGATCTTTAAGCTGAATCTATTAAGTCGTAGCGGCTATTTGTGCAAAAAGTTCTTCGTTGCTCTCAGTTCGTTCAATTACCTTTAAGAGCATTTGCATAGATTCTTTCGGTGATTTTTTCAGAAGGAATCTTCGGACCATATTTCGCTCTTCAAGTGAGTCCGTGATGAACTTGTCCTCATTTCGTGTTCCGGAAGCTGCGATATTAATTGCAGGATAAATTCTGTCGTTGGCGAGTTCCCTGTCTAAAACAAGTTCCAGGTTACCGGTTCCTTTGAACTCTTCAAAAATCAGATCGTCCATTCGTGAATTTGTTTCAACCAGGCAAGTTGCGATGATTGTAAGTGAACCACCGCCCTCAATTTTACGAGCTGCTCCAAAAATCTTTTTCGGGATTTCCAGTGCGCGGATATCAAGGCCGCCGGAAAGTGTGCGCCCGCTGTTAGTCTGTGCCGCATTGTAGGCTCTGCCCAGCCGGGTAAGTGAATCGATAAGTAAAACGGCATCCTGGCCGCACTCAGCCTTTCGTTTTACATAGCCAAGCGCCATTTCTGAAATCCTGACGTGGCTTTCAGTTGGTTTATCATTGGATGAGGCGAACACCTCAGCCTGGGTGGACCTGATAAAGTCGGTAACCTCTTCAGGACGCTCATCAACAAGAAGGATGGCTGTACTGATATCGTTGTAATTGTCAGTAATACTTCGTGCAATTTTTTTGAGCAGAACAGTTTTACCTGTTCGAGGTGGCGCAACGATAAGTGCACGCTGGCCGCGGCCAACCGGTGAAATTAAATCCATCACCCTTAGTTCATGATCTTCAGGATTATGGCCGAGTTTAATCTGTTTGACCGGCATGATAGGTGTCTGAAGCTCAAACCGGTTAATTTTTTGCCAGAACTCAGAAGGGTTCCCATTCACTTTTTCTATGGAATGTACGTGGCGGTTGCCGCTTTGATCCTCTTCAAATTCACCTTCAAGAATGAGTCCGGAACGTAAATCGTGGTGCCGCACTTCATCGGGTTTTAGGAATGGATCGTTCTTGCTATCGCTAAATTCAAAATCGAGTTTACGGATGAATCCGTATCCTTTTTGATTGATTTCAAGCACACCACTGTATCGTCCGCCAATACGTGTTTTTTGGTTGGTATGAAACTTGGGGATAAATACGTTGCCGCCTTTCCCTTTTTTATTATTGGATTTCTTGTGGTTCCGTCCTTTACCTTTTTTTGAACGTGCCATACAGTAAGTTTGATGTTAGTAAAAATGTTGCTTCAGGTATCCCGAATTAGTCAATGAGGGTATTGAAAAAGAAGTGAGAAGCGGTTGGAGAAAAGTGAAGTGGCTTATTTACCACTTCATCTAATATAGAAAGGAATCAGAGAGATAAAAAATTATCGTACAGTTGTACTTTCATTTATCCATGAATAGCACTCATACTGTGAGCCATCAATGGCGATTTGATCTCCGACTTCCCAGCCACGGAAAAATTTGTCTTCATCAGAAGGCAGAACGGGTTCATATGAATTGTAGAGTCGCTGTACCTCGCTGCTCATGGACGAATCAACGTTGCGGGCTCTGTCAAGATAATCGAGTACAAGCCAATACACACGCCGGTCATCCCGATCGATTTTGCGGCCTGTAGAGCAATTCGAAATGGTTCCCGCATAGATTGACGCGATTTGTATGAATGGCTGTCCCCATGAAGGGTCCAATTCAGACGCCTGACGAGCGTATCGTCTTGCCTCTTGGAATCTCTCCATATTCAAATAGGTTTCTGCAATTTGAAGGGTGATATCACGCTTCGTCGTGTTATCAGGTGCTTTTTCTGCCGCTTCTTTCAAAAAGTCGCCGGCCTCGCTGTAATTCGCGTTTTCCAATTCAATTTCAGCAAGTTGCCGCGTATTCTCAAAATTCGGTTCTAAATCGTATAGTTTCTTAACGGTCTCGATTGCTTTTTCACGATTGCCCTGGCTTTCATAGAGCGTGGCAAGTTCATTTAGAAGCTCTGTATTTTCAGGTCCATCAGCAAGCTGACCTTCGAGAAATTCAATTCGTTCAACAGGGTCGGAAAAGATTTCATCACGGGCACTGCTTATAGCGTCCTGCAGATCAGGCCCTGCCATGGGTTCAATAATGTCGATCATCGCAAGAGCTTTTTCACGCTCACCATCATTCACATGTTTCTCGAGGAGCACACGGGCGTAATAGCCGTCAGCTGCATCGGTCAGACGCTCAGGATCGGCATTGAAGAGCTCTTCGTAGGATGAGTACGCTTTCCCCATGCCGTCATCAATAAAATTGGAGTATCGTTGATAAAATTGGCCGAGGTTAAATTTCCACTCAAACTGGTCAACTTCATCCTCATTAAATGTATCAAGCGCATCCTGAAATACGATTAGAGCAGAATCGAGATAAGCTTCTTTCAGGGTCGGATCTTCCTGCTCTTCCGCTTTTTCGGTATAAATGCGTCTCATTCTATTGTATTGCGTTGGAAGGCTGAAACGTCCAAACCCTTCAATCTGGCGCGGTTTTTTCTCCAGCATCCATCTGCCGAATTGCAGGGCCATGTCGTATTCGCCCTGCGTATAGTTATCATAAAAAATAGAGTATGCCGCAATTTCACTCATACCATATGGAGGCTCGCTTTGAGCCAATGCAGTAGTAGAAAAACCAGCCATTAAGAGTAGGATTGCAATGTATCGTTTCATAGGTCTGTTATCTTGGTTCTAAAGCAAATGCGTAACGGTAAACTACTGGAATCGTTGTTGCAGGAACATAAACTCAGCAAGATTTAACGAGAGTTTAAACCCCCATATATTCTCTTTAACTAAACTGTTGGATTGTGTTCCCCGAACTCCGTAATTAAAACTGATATCAATAGAGGATCGGTTTCGTTGAGATGGAATAGTTAACCCGGCATGAAGCATGGCAGTTTCAATATTCTGGCCGTCAAATGTCAAATGTCCATCGTCGTATGTAGCACCAATGCTATATCTGAAATTAGATAAGAACCCGCTGTTTTGCTGGTTCATAAATGGTTGATACTGATAACCAACGCCAATTTTAGATCTATTTTTGTAAAACCCTTCTTCAGAAAGGTCGTAGCTGAATTCTGATTCCCCCCAGTTCTGGAACAGATACTCTGCTGCGAAACTGTGATAAGGATTCAAATAATACGTAACACCGCCATTAAATTCCAATGGTAACTTAATTGTGCCATCGGTGCTATTTAGCTCTACACGTTCATTTAAACCTTCTACGACACGAAATGTTTCGAATGAACGCTCGGTGCTTATATTAATGGGAAGATTAACCGCGGCTGAGACTGACACCCGGTCGACGCTTCCGAAAATCTGATCTGCCTCAGTATAGACTCCGAATCGGTTGCCAAATCCAGCTCCTTTGATCTCTTTGTCTATTTGTGAGGGGCGACCTGTACGCTGGAATCCTAAATCTGAAAAATTTGTCGACAGCTCTTCTGTTAGGGTACTGAGATAGGCCGATCCGGCGTAACCAATACTTATATTATCATTGAGCTGATATCCGAGTCCAAGTTCAAACCGGTTAATACCGCCTGCTCCTACCGTGGTGGTAATAAAATCTACAGGCGTATCAAAGTCCGCACTTTCAAGTACCCCCTGATTTACACGGGCGAAATCTGCACGTGTATAGGGTGTGAAGGAGATGGATGCGCCAAGCTTATTTCGTAACAGAGGGAATACAAATTGAAAGCTTTCAAATGTAAATCTGGAGTTTTGAGCAGAAGCAAAATTATCAGACGTGCGGTAGTTTGTGAGACCAAGGGTAAGTTGTCCTTGCGAGAATTCTGATTTTCCCCATTGAGCAGGATTAGACAGGCTTGGCGCGAAGGGTGAATAAGTCGCTACGCCGGACAAACCCATTCCATTCGTGTTGGATGAATTGATATCTACGGGCATTCCGGAGCCAAATCCTGAATAGATTGATCCTGATCTCGAGAGACTCTCCTCTATTACCTGCGAGTAGCCGGTAAGGGGGAGCAGTAAAAGTAATGCGAAAAAAGATAGTGCTCTGAGATACATATTAATTATCGGGATTTATAGTGGAAATGATCAATCGCGGTCTCATGTTTTCTGCCGCGTCTGTTCCCATTAGCTTTGTCGAAATATAAAGGCCATTGTTCCCCTGGTTCGTTATATAAAGCGGAGTGGTTTCCAATTCACCGTAGATTCGATCGATAACATATTGCGTTACCGTTATTCGATAGAGATTCTCTTCATCATCAAGTGTTGAACCAACAACTGCTTGCCGGGCAAAAATTTCAGAATGCAAAGAGAATGGCTCCGTGTCAAATGTATGGCCCCTAAGAAATTCATTACCCAGTCTTTTAAAGCCTAATGGTGCGGTAGTTTGGGGAGCGGTATCCACATTAAAAATGAGCTGTGCATTAATGACTTCTTTGCCATCGAACTCTTCCTGAGTGAAGTCGAAATCGACATTCATTATGTTTTCCAGGGTATTGTGGAGAACAATCCCGTCTGAATTATCAGGTATATTACTACGGCTCATAGAATTTGCATGGTCCTGAACGGGTAGGGTTGCAATAAGAGAATCCTGCATGGTCTCAACCAGAAAACGGGTCACTAAAGTGCTTGAAGTGTCATCAATGGATTCCTGGTATCTGAGGAAATCAATTTTATTATTTTGCTGAGCAGGTACAATGGCAATGCCGGGAAACTCAAATCGGTAAAGAGAATCCCGAAGAGCTGTTGTATCGTTGAAAAACTGGCGGAACCGTTCGGTGTACGCTGAGCTGATGGGCACCCTTACCGAATCTTCACCGGAAACCTGAAATGAGCCGATGAGGATTGATTCATCAATGGTAACCGGATCGTTATACCTTATTTCCTGACCTCTCCAGCGTTCATTAATCTCATAAATATCATACTGAGACGTGCTGGTTGTATCTCCATACCTCTCAGGATTGAAATTTAAGACAAGACTTAAAGAAAGAGTATCAGCGAAACTTTCAATCTCATTTTGAGTAATTGAAGGTTTAAGCAGGCTGGATGAAGTTACGGTTCCGTAAACCGGATCGTTAACAATTCCTATCGCTGAATATTCTAAAAGTCCGGCAAAGCCGCTATCCGATACAATATTGATGTCATCAACAGGGTATGTTGTGGTTTCAATGCGTTCCTCACCCTGAGTTAGTTCACTCCCGACAACGCCCTCGTTATTACATGACGTGATGGAAAAAAACAGGCTAAGAACCATAAAGGCAGTGATCATTGATCGACTGCCTTTTTTTAATTGAGAACACACGGATGTGCCGCCGGTCTGTTGTAATAAGGATAGTTTATTATTCCTCTTTTCCGGCGATTGACCGGTAGTAGTCTGAAAATTTATTCGATACATCTTCGGGCGAACCCTGAATTTTTGTAGGATTAATATTTAATTCTTTGAAAAGATCGTCAAACTGATCTTTGAGGTGGTTACCTGTTACAACATGATCGCTGTGAGCAAGGCCAAGCTTTAACAGGTCAACTGAATCATTTTCAGTCAGGCTTTCGATATCAACATCATCAGGAAGCCCTAAAAGTTCAAGGATTCGCCTGCTGTCGAAATGGCCTTTATTTTCAGCATGGTGAAGATTATACACAACCTGTGTGTTTTTGAAAATCTTCTCATCTTTGTATTTCGTCTTAACAAGTAACGGAATCAATCCGGCTGGCCAGTCGTGGCAGTGGATAATATCCGGTTCCCAACCAAGACTGATAACAGTTTCGAGTACGCCTTTATTGTAAAACGCCAGCCTTTCATCATTGTCTTCGTAAAAATCTCCCGTTTTGGGGTCATTAAACATCGCTTTTCTCTTGAAATATTTGTCATTATCGAGAAAATAAACCTGAAGTTTGGCGTTGGGAATACTGGCTACCTTAATCTTCATTGTGTCGATCTCTCCGCCAACTTCTACCTCAATTCCAGACAGGCGGATAACCTCGTGAAGGCGATTTCGCCGGTCGTTGATGGATCCGAATTTTGGAAGCAGAATTCGGATTTCGAAACCTTCATCCTGCAAAGATGCCGGTAAGAACCGCAGTAGATCTGCGGTATACGTCATTCGTGCAAACGGGGCAATTTCGGTAGCTGCGTATAATATTTTCATAGTGGAGTTATTCGGTTATTAAAGATTCTCCTGTGAACTGTCGGATTGATCGTCCCTGAACAGGTGGTGCTGATCAGGACTGTCGAGAGAGTAAAAATCGAGTAGGGTATCACCACGTAAACCAAGCCTCAGCGTCTCAAGAGAGATCACTTCATTCGGTTTGATATTACCAAGGTTTACGTTCGAGCCATATTTCCTGATGAACCAGATTTGCTGGTCCTTCTGGGGGGCTTCAAAAATTAGTTTATCTTTTGATATTTGATCGGTAATTTCTTCAATAAGACCTGATCGAACTTCACCATTGGGGCGGAATACTCCTACTGTCCCACTATCTCTGGCTTCACAAATTACTTTCCATGATCCTGCGTCAAGCTCACTCTCAATAATTTTAACCCACTTGTAAGGCGGCATAATATCGTCCGGATTTTTACTGCCGACTTCTGATAGAACTTTAAAGTTTTTGCTTAGATCCCGGATAATATCAAGTTTTCTGTTTTGAGAGAGACGGATTGTTCCGTTCGAAACCTCAAGATAATTTATATCGTAGCGATCAAGGAATTTCAAGTATTTGTCCAGCTCATCTCTCAGGAGATAGGCCTCAAAAAGTGTGCCGCCAAAATAAACCGGTATATTATGATCTCGGTAAACAGACAGCTTATCACTTAAATTGGCAGTTACGTAAGATGTTCCCCATCCAAGTTTAACAATATCTACATGATGTGATGCTACATCACAAAAATCTTCAGCTTGCCGGACACTGAATCCTGTGTCAATTGCAAGGGTAATGCCTGTATTACGTGGTTTCTGTGAGCGCTGTGGAAGATTACTTAAATGAAAAGACATTCAGTATTTTGTAATTAATGCGAATTTCATAAGATACAAAACCATGCTTTTGAATAAAAGCAGAGATCATAAGTACCTGAAACGGCCTGTCAGGGCAGCCTGTTGCTCATTTTCACCATTTTCTTGATTCGTTGCTTATCAACATTTTCGAGCATGTTGGGTGTGAAGCGCCATTTCCAGTTATCGCCCACGGTTCCCGGCATATTCATCCTGTGGGTGGTATCCAGATTCATGAAGTCCTGAAGAGGAAAGATAGCTTGGTCGGCCACTGAGAACATTCCCAGCCGTATGAGCTCCCACTGTATCTCCTGACCGTCACTTCGTGTGTATACCCGGGCACGATGTTGTTCAACATCCGGGGCGGAATTGTACCACCCAATCGTCGTATCGTTATCGTGGGTTCCGGTGTAGGTTACACAGTTTTGAGGGTAGTTATGAGGTAAAAAGCTGTTGGTGGAATCAGAATCAAAGGCAAACTGCAGAATTTTCATGCCCGGAAAATTGAACTGGTCCCGCAGATCTTCAACTCCCTGCGTCATCAGGCCCAGATCTTCCGCAATAATAGGCAAACTGCCAAGTTTCTTTTTGATGGTGGTAAACAGCTCAACTCCGGGAGCTTTAACCCACTCCCCGTTAATGGCAGTCTCTTCGGAAGCTTTAACTTCCCAGTATTCATCAAATCCTCTGAAATGATCGACACGAATCGCATCGAACAGGCCAAACATCTGCTTAAAGCGTTCAAGCCACCACGAGAAGCCGTCTTTTTGAATCGCATCCCATTTGTAGAGCGGATTTCCCCATAGCTGACCCGTTTCGCTGAAATAATCAGGTGGTACGCCGGCAACAAGTTCGCGGTTACCCTGTTTATCTACTGCAAAAAATTCCGGGTGGCTCCAGACATCAGCACTGTTGTGATCAACAAAAATCGGTATATCGCCAACGACACGGATGCTTTTAGAGTTTGCGTAATTTTTTAATGTTTTCCACTGTTCAAAAAACTCAAACTGCAGCCATGTCTGGTATTCAATTTCATCTGCAAATGTCTTCTTCGCCTTTTTAAGAGCGCCCGATTTACGCTGAGCAAGACTTTTGTCCCAGGTATTCCACGGCTCACTATTGTTTGAAATAGAACACGCCATAAAAAGGGTGTAATCCTCAAGCCAGTAGCTGTTGTGCTTTTTAAAGTCTTTCAGCTTTTTTAGATCTTCTTTAGACTGGGAAGAACAGAACGTCTTGAACGCCTTTTTATAAAGTTTATCTTTCTTTTTATAAGACGACTCATAATCAGCTTCAACCGTTATGGGAAGTGTGGCATCAGAGAGATCTTTGGCAGTCACATATCCTTTCTCCTCAAGCTTGTCTGGGCTAATGAGGTAAGGATTGCCAGCAAAGGCGGAGTAGCTGGCGTAGGGTGAATTTCCGTAACCAGTTGGCGATAATGGCAGTACCTGCCAGATGGTTTGGCCTGTCTCTTCTAAAAAGTTAATGAATTCGTACGCTTCATGGCCAAGGTCACCCATTCCATAACTTGATGGAAAGGATGTAGGGTGCACTAACGTACCACTTGATCTCGGAAATCTCATGCGCTAATTTTATAAATTTATTCTGGTTTTAAAACGATACCGCCAAGAGGAGGCACTTCAATATTGATATGTGCGGGCTGGCTATGCCATGCGCCGTCTATTCCCTTTATTATTCCCGGTCCGGCATTACTGCCACCATAGAATTCAGAATCGCTGTTTAAAAGTACCGAATAATTTCCTGCTTTTGGAACACCAAATTTATAGGATTTATGAAGGGTAGGCGTGAAGTTCATGATAAAGACAAGGAAATCGTTAGGATCTTTACCACGACGCACAAATGAAAGCATGCTGTTGTCGGCATCACTGATGTCTATCCACTCAAAACCTTCCCAGTTAAAATCGACCTCATGCATGGCCGGGCTATCTTTATAAAGTTGATTGAGGTCTTTCAGAAGGTTTTGTACCCCTTTATGATTCTCCCATTGGAGCAGGTGCCAGTCGATGGACTTGGCTTCCGTCCATTCACTCCACTGTGCAAATTCGCTTCCCATAAACAGAAGTTTTTTCCCGGGATGGCCATACATATATGTGTAGAGCAATCGGAGATTTGCAAATTTCTGCCAGTCATCACCCGGCATCTTACTGATCAGCGACTGCTTCATGTGCACTACTTCGTCATGCGATAGCGGCAGCAGAAACTGCTCTGTAAAGGCGTATATCATAGAAAACGAGAGCTGATCCTGATGGTACCGGCGGTAGATCGGATCTTTCTCAATATAGTCGAGCGTATCGTTCATCCAGCCCATATTCCATTTCAGGTCGAACCCAAGCCCGCCGGATGACGTAGGCCGCGATACACCCTGCCAGGATGTTGATTCTTCCGCCATAGTCAATACTCCGGGATGGTAGTCGTGAACCAGATCGTTGACCCTGCGGAGGAAGTGGATCGCCTCAAGATTTTCACGCCCTCCGTATTGATTGGGGATCCACTCCCCCTCATCACGCGAATAGTCGAGGTAAAGCATTGAAGCTACCGCATCAACACGAAGCCCGTCGATATGGAACTCCTCAAGCCAGTAAATTGCGTTAGATATAAGGAAATTCATCACTTCACTTCTTCCGAAATTGAAGATATGCGTCCCCCAGTCTTTATGTTCGCCTGCGCGCGGATCTTCATGTTCATAGAGTGCGGTGCCGTCAAACCTTCTCAGGCCGTGCTCATCTTTCGTGAAATGTGCAGGCACCCAGTCCACAAATACACCAATACCTTCTTTATGGCAGGCGTCAATAAAATATCGAAGGTCATCGGGATCACCGAATCGGCTGGTGGGAGAAAAATAGCCCGTAATCTGATAGCCCCAGGACGGATCGTAAGGGTGTTCCGCAATCGGCATGAGCTCGATATGAGTAAATCCCATCTCTTTCGCATATGGAACCAGATCTTCCGCCAATTCGCGGTATGACAGGAACCCGGGATCTTTGTCGGTATGCCGCTTCCAGGAACCGGCATGTATTTCATAAATCGATATCGGCTGGTCGTCTGCCTGAATCTCTGGACGTTTATCCATCCATTCTGAGTCTTTCCACGTGTAGGAACTTTGATACACCTTGGATGCGGTACCCGGCCGCAATTCCGAATAAAAGGCATAGGGGTCGGCCTTTTTTAGCGGGGCGTCGTTAAATGGGGTTTTGATTTCGTACTTATAAAGATCCTCGTCACTAATTAGCGGAATAAAAATTTCCCAGATACCTTGTGCAGGATGCCTGCGCATGCAGTGGGTTCTTCCATCCCAGCTGTTGAATGGCCCGATTACACTTACGCGGTCCGCATTAGGGGCAACGACAACAAAATGTGTTCCCTCAACACCATTTATCTCTTTCTTATGGGCACCCATCCACTTATATGCATGATGGTGGTTGCCTTCACCCCAGAGCTGGAGATCAAACTCCGAGATCATTGACCCGTAGCTGTAGGGATCATGAATTTCAAATGAGTCCCCTTCATGCGGTTCAATAAGAAGAGTGTAGTCGCAACGGTTTTTCCGGCGTGGAAAAACATGCTCGAAAAGATCGGTTCCCTCAACTCGTTCTACATCTGTGGGTGTATTTCGTGTGGGTATTTTTAATTGGATGGATTCTGCGTCGGGCCTGAATGCACGAAAGACGAGTTTCTCGTCTCCGTCAATCTTTACTGAATGCATCCCCAGCACTGCAAAAATGTCTCCGTGAGTTCCGTTGGATATGGCTTGAATTTCTTCGATTTTAAGAGTCGGCTGATTCACTTCTGTAGGGATTTGGTTGATAATCGGTTGTAAGCTCCAATATTAACAGGCGTTAGCTTCTTGTTCTGAAAAGGAACCTAAAGCTATGGATAAATACAAATAATAAAGAATGAATGTTGTTCGATACATAGCAAGTCGCTACCTGTTTTCAAGAAAACATGTCTCATTGATATCCATATTGACCGGAATCAGTATTGCGGGTATAACAATTGGTACAGCGTTACTGATTGTTATTCTGTCGGTATTTAATGGATTTTTTGAGGTGATTCAGGGCTTTTTACTCTCATTTGACCCGGATATTCGTATCGAGATGGCAGATGCCAGGCCGATGGGGTACAACCCTGTGGAGATGGATTCTGTCAGGAATCACCCGGATGTTCTGGAGCTTACTCCGTACATCGAAGGGAAGGTGATGCTTGCCTTCAGAGACGGGAAAAATGAAGTTGTTACGGCACGCGGTGTTGAGGCGGGTGGGTACATTCGTCTCAATGAGCTCGAAAACAGCGTTCGAAGCGGTGTGTTTGACCTTTCAGTACAGCAGGGTCGCCCCGGAGTGGTACTAAGCGAAGCATTGAGTAACCGTTATGGGGCAGACCCCGGAACAGAAACTGCCCTCCTCAGCACCACGGGTATGCGCCGTTCATTAACGCAATTCTCTGCTCCGCGAACCAGCCGGTTTGTTGTTCGGGGAAGCTACACCATTCAGCAAATACTGGAGGGAGATGTAATTTATATCGACATCTCTGCTGCGCAACGTCTTTTTAACATGCGTAATGAGGTGACTGGTTACGACCTAAAACTCAAGGATACGGACGATGCGATAGCAGTGAAGAAAGAGCTTGAGGAGATCCTTGGACCTGATTATGCCGTTTCGAGCTGGTACGATTTGCAGCGGCCGCTCTATGACGTGATGGCATTCGAAAAGTGGGGCTCGTACATCATTCTGATGCTCATTATTTTTGTGGCTGCACTCAATATCGTGGGATCACTCACAATGATCGTTCTGCAGAAAAGAAAAGATATCGGGATACTGAGATCTATGGGAATGACGCAGGCAAAGATAAAGCAGGTATTCCGAATGCAGGGGGTCCTTATTGGGGTGATTGGCTGTGGAATTGGAGGTCTGCTTGGTCTTGGCCTGGCCCTCGCACAGCAGCAGTATGGACTGGTTCAGCTCTCATCAGCATTCATCATAAGCGCCTATCCAATCTCTATCAACCCGTGGGATATTGTGCTCGTGATAGGCACAACTATGTTCTTGTGTCTTGCCGCCAGCTGGTATCCATCGCTGCGGGCGGCAGCTGTTGAACCGGCTGATGCTGTTAGGAATGAGTGACGCTTTGGCAAGCTGGTAATAATCTCAACGTCATCGCGGGCTAAGACCTGTGATCTCCAGATGTTGCGCAAGGCGAACACCCTCCGTCTTGCTTCGCATGCGCTTCGCAATCCACCTCCCTCAATGGAGGAACTTCATTCGAGTCTACCATGAATGGGAGATGCCGGCTCGGAGTCCGGCATGACTGTGAAGAAGTGCTCACCCAAATAAACCCGAACTCAGATACCGGTCACCGCGGTCGCAGGTAATACAAACAATTGTTCCGTGATCCAGCTCTGAAGCAAGTTTAAGCGCAGCCGTCAGCGCCCCGCCGCTGCTCATACCACCGCTGATGCCCTCTTCTTCTGCCATTCGCCGGGTCATAGCAGTGGCTTCTTCTTCACTTACGTCAATTGTGCGGTCAACACGGTCTGCATCAAATATCGCTGGCAGAAACTCCGGTGACCATCTCCTGATTCCCGGGATAGAGGAGCCCTCGGTTGGCTGTGTGCCCACAATCTGAATGTCAGGATTCTGGCTTTTCAAAAAGCGCGAGACCCCCATAATGGTACCGGTTGTACCCATGGAGGATACAAAATGAGTGACTTCCCCGTTAGTGTCGCGCCAGATTTCCGGGCCGGTGGTGCGTTCATGCATTTTATAATTATCGTCGTTGCCAAACTGATTCAGCATGTGGTACCCTTCTTCATCAGCCATTTGCTGCGCGAGTGTACGGGAATATTCAATTGTCTTTTCTGCGGGCGTGAGTATTAGCTCAGCTCCAAAAGCTCTCATAGACTGCTTCCGTTCTTCAGTTGCACTTTCGGGCATAATCAGGGTCATGTTCAACCCCTTGATAGCTGCAATCATAGCCAGTGCAATACCCGTATTTCCACTAGTGGCTTCAACCAGTTTATCTCCGGGTTTGATTTCACCCCGTTCAAGAGCTCCGTTGATCATCCCAAGAGCGGCTCGGTCTTTAACGCTTCCGCCGGGATTTTGGCCCTCCAGCTTGCAGTAAATAGTCACATTTGGGTTTTCAGGAATTTGTTCCAGCCTTATTAACGGTGTATTTCCAATCAGTTCTTCAAGTTTCATGACAGTTTGGTTGCAGGTTCAGGTGATCGAAATTCTAATTCCATTTATCTAAATGTGATTGTGTCGGTGTCGCCTTCTGAGTTGGTCATCTTAGCCTGGTAGTAGACTTTGGAGTTTTTGGGAACACTTTTGGTCAGCCACACATTGCCGCCGATAATACTACCTTCACCAATAACAGTATCGCCACCTAAGATGGATGCGCCGGCATAGATAACCACGTGATTTTCAATTGTTGGGTGGCGCTTTTTTTCGGCGTCTTCTTTTTTTACACTTAGCCCGCCAAGCGTAACACCCTGGTAGATTTTCACATGATTTCCAATAGTTGTAGTTTCGCCGATTACTATTCCCGTACCATGGTCGATGCAAAAGTGATCGCCAATAATTGCGCCTGGATGAATATCGATACCGGTCTGACGATGGGCATGTTCTGAAATGATTCTTGGAATCAGGTTCACCCCATTTAAAAGCAGGCAGTGAGCGATACGGTGAGCTGCAATTGCATAAAATCCCGGATAGGTTCTTATCACTTCAGCTTTACTTTTTGCGGCCGGATCACCCAAATACATCGCGTCAATATCAAGCATAAGCAACTCTTGAATCTTAGGGAGTTCATCAAAAACCCGTTTGCCAATCGCATCCTGAGCACCTTGAACACACTCGCTATTTTGATTCAGAATTGCACTGAACTCCTCTTTGATATCATGGAGAGCTGTTTTGATGGATTCCTCATCAGTAAACCGTGTTTCGCTAAACTCAGGGAATATTATGCCAAGCAGGTTATCAAAAAACCGGATTATCCGGCCCGGGGGCGGACATGCAGATGCATCCCGATGGAGTTTCAGAAGTTGTTCGATAAATGAATCAGAAAAGTCCAAAAGCAGTGAAATTCAGTTAGTGTGTAGAGTGCATCAAAGCAACACCTTTAAGCAGGATAGCACTCCCTGCATTAGCATTCAATAACTGGTTCTCAAATTGTATTTGATATGATTCACATCTCATCAGCAAATTATTCACCTGTTGTCTTTTTGTGATTACTGTCTTTGCCGGTCGGCGGGCGATATTTCTGGAAAGGGATTTTCAGAAGATTTGAAAAATTTTCATTCTCTTCGGGATCCATGTGAGTGTCGATTCCATAGGTGATGTCATCAGGGCTGTTTACTTCCGCGTATGTGCCGAATAGCCGGTCCCAGATGGCAAATATGTTGCCGTAGTTGGTGTCGGTTAGCGGCTGGGCATAGTGGTGGTGAACCTTGTGCATATTTGGTGTGATGAAAACAAAAGAGAGCGCCCTGTCTATCTTGCGCGGCATATTGATGTTGGCGTGCGTCAGATGGGCGAACAGAACCGAGAGGCTCTGGTAGAGCATTACAATACCGATTGGAATTCCAATCAAAAAGACGCCGAGAATGGTAAAAAAGATTCTGAAAAATGTTTCGCCGGGATGATGACGCAGGCCGGTAGTGACGTCCACGGTGGTGTCGCTATGGTGAATCAGGTGAAATTTCCACATCCACTTTACCTTGTGCTGAATCCAGTGGATCAGCCAGGCACCCACGAAGTCGAGCAGCATCACACCGAGAACAACCTTTACCCATAACGGCATTTCTGCCAGGTAAAGTAATCCGAACTCATTTGCAGCCACCCAGGTGGATGTAGCATAAAGAATCCCGGCAAGCCCAAATCCAATAATAGCGGTGAATGATGTAAACAGAAGGTTGATGCCGGCATGGCGGTATTTGTTATAGCGAAACTGAAAGAGCGGAATCACACCCTCCATCACCCAAAAAATAAATATTCCGCCAATCAGAACTGTGGCCCGGAAGGTGGTGGGTACATCTTCAAAAAAACCGACGAGTGATTCAATCATGGTAAAAGCGGAAAATTACGGTTTAGGTCAAGTTGGTATTTTACTCATAGAAGGCTTTGCAAACCCCCCGGCAACAGTCATCCCGTACTCTGACACGGGATCTCCAAACCGGTTATAAGCAATTAAATAATCATCAAAGGTTACATGTTACGCTATAATCAGGTTTTACAAAGTTTTCTCATACTTGACACAAGATGTATGTTCAGAAAAATGTGGTTTAAAATCAATTTAGCTAGTTTGAAGTCTGTATAATTAAAATATTAATCAGAGTATGCTCCTGTTATTCATTTTTGAAATCTTACAATACTCTCTGTTTCGCACATTTTTTAGTATTATCTGATGGAAAAAGATAAAATCTAAACTTCAAGTCCAAATGAGCCACGAGCCCGACCCCATTGAAGTTCCTATTGATGGAATACTGGATCTGCATACGTTTCGTCCCAATGAACTGGGCGAGCTTCTGCCGGAATATATTGAGGCGTGTCTGGAGAAAAATATTACCTCGCTGAGGATTATCCACGGAAAGGGGACAGGCGCATTGCGACGCGGGGTTCATGCGCTGCTCGAGCGGAATCCTCATGTGGTATCGTACGGACTGGCGACTGATAAAAGCAGCTGGGGCGCCACGCTGGTTGAGATAAAACGAAACGCAATTAAGAACGAAGAGTCCAAATCATGAAATTCAAACTTCCCCATACACTTGTTTTAATGTTTGGATTAATGGTAGTCTCCCTGGTTTTAACCTGGATGGTACCATCGGGAGAATTTGAACGAACTGTTACCGAAGCAGGCCGGGAAGTTGTGGAGCCGGGAACATTTACAGAAGTTGATGAAAAAGAATATCTGAGTCTGCTTGCACTGCTCACCGTTGTGCCACGGGCGTTGGCCGACGCGCAGGGAATTATTTTCTTTATACTGATAATAGGCGGCTCCATAAAAGTCATTCGTGACACCGGCTCTATTGATGCGCTGCTTGGTAAAATTGTACAGCGGTTTGGCAGCCGTCCGGCCTGGCTTATTTTCCTGATGATGTTCGCCTTTGCGGCAGCATCAGCTACATTGGGTATTGCGGAAGAGTACGTGCCGTTCGCGATTATTTTGGTCAGTTTATGCGCCGCCATGAGGCTGGATGCCATCACTGCAATCGGTACGCTGGTGGTGGGCTATGGTATCGGGTACGGCGTGGCATTTATGAATCCGTTTACGCTGGTGATTGCCCAGGAAATATCCGGCCTTGAGCCACTCAGCGGTATGTGGTTTCGTCTTACAATAGCGCTGCCATTTCTTGCGATAGGGTTTCATCATGTCTGGGGGTATGCCAAAAAAATTCAGGCCGATCCCCAAAATAGCTACATGTATGGTGTTGAAGGATCTAAAATAGATGATACCTTTGAATATCCCGGTATGACCACACGGCGAAAATTGATACTGGCCGCGACCGGGCTTGCACTGATTGGTCTCGTCATTGGCATCAAAGAGGCAGGCTGGTACCTGACGGAACTTGGGGCGATGTTTGTGGGACTGGCGATTGTGGTTGGATTTTTGAGCGGGAAAGGGGCGAGCAAAACAGCGATCTCATTCAGTAAAGGGGCAGCGGAACTTACCGGGACGGCACTTCTGATCGGCTTTGCACGGGCTATAGCGCTGTTGATGGAAGACGGACTGATTCTCGATACGGTGGTTAATACTCTCGCTGCGCCCCTGTCGGCAGTTGGCCCGGAGCTCTCCGCCGTTGGAATGCTATTCAT
>Ga0307966_1001117_pt1 | contig 21509 bp, 21 predicted proteins | sample OrgLakmetagen646_FD_203141 | JGI IMG/M metagenome (GOLD analysis project Ga0307966, IMG submission 203141) | Saline water microbial communities from Organic Lake, Antarctica - #646 | ecosystem: Environmental > Aquatic > Non-marine Saline and Alkaline > Saline | place: Antarctica: Organic Lake... | reverse complement strand
GGCGCCCTTCGTCTTGTCCCCGGCCTCCGGGGGCGCAGGGCAGGGCCCGCCCTCGGCCCGGGCAAGCGGCCGGTGAGTGCGCCGACGGCCCGGGCCATCCCCACGGGGCGGCCCGCGCACGCACCGCGCTGCCCTGCGGCCGCGACCCAGCGCCTCTCAGCCGCCCGCCACCAGGCCGCCATCGACGACCATCACCTGGCCGGTCAACATCCGGCTGGCCTCGGAGGCGAGGAACAGCACCCCGCCGACGATATCCTCGGGCACCAGCGGCGTGCGCAGGCATTGCGCCGCGACATGCGCCGCCACCCCCTCGGGCGTCAGCCACAGCCGTTTCTGGCGCTCGGTCAGCACCATCCCCGGCGCCAGCGCATTCACCCGGATCCCGTGCGGCCCCCATTCGCGCGCCAGCGTGCGCGACAGCGACACCAGCCCCGCCTTGGACGCGGTATAGCCGGGAAAGCCGCCCATCCCCATCATGTAGGCCACCGACGAGATGTTGACGATCGCGCCGCGCCCGGCGCGCTGCATCGCCGGCAGCACCGCCTGGCAGGCAAAGAACGCGGCCTTGAGGTTGATCGCGGTGGCGCGGTCCCAGTCGGCCTCGGTCACCTCCAGCGTGTCGTGGCGGGTGTCGTCGGCGGCGTTGTTGACCAGCACCTCGATCGGGCCATGCCGCGCGGCGGCCGTGTCCAGCGCGGCGCGCAGGGCAGGGATGTCGGTGATGTCGGCACGCAGCGCCAGCGGGCGGGTGCCGTGCCGCGCCTCGAGCGCATCGCAGAAGCCGCCGGCATCGCTGCGCTGCACGAAGGCCACGTTCGCGCCCTGGTCCATGAACCCCTCGGTCAGCGCCGCGCCGATGCCCGACCCGCCGCCTGTGACGAAGACGGACCGGCCCGCGAGATCGGCCAGCCGCATCGGCAGCGGCGGGCGCGGCACCTCGCCCCAGGCATCGCCGGCGCCGCTCATTCGGCCAGCGTCACCCAGGCGGCATCCGCCGCCGAGGAGCGCACGCAGGCATCGACGAAGCGCACGCCGGCCAGCCCGTCGCCCACGGTGGGAAACATCACCCCGGCCGGCGGTGCGGTACCGGCGGCGCGCGCGCGAATCGCCGCGGCGGCTTCGGAATAGATGTTGGCGAAGCCTTCGAGGTAGCCCTCGGGATGGCCCGGCGGGATGCGCGACAGCCGGTTCGCCGCCTCCCTCGCGCCCGCGCCGCCCCGGGTGATCAGGCGCTTGGGCTCGCCGAAGGGGCTGTGCCAGAGGTAGTTGGGATCCTCCTGCGCCCATTCCAGCCCGCCGCGCTCGCCATAGACGCGCAGGCGCAGCGCGTTCTCGTTGCCCGGCGCGACCTGGCTCGACCACAGCATCCCGCGCGCGCCGCCCTTGAAGCGCAGCAGCACATGCGCGTTGTCGTCCAGCGGTCGGCCCGGCACGAAGGCTTGCAGATCGGCGGCCAGCGACTCGAGCTCCAGCCCGGTGACGAAACCGGCGAGGTTGAAGGCATGGGTGCCGATATCGCCGGTGGAGCCGCCCGCGCCCGAGCGCGCCGGGTCGGTGCGCCACTCGGCCTGCTTGATGTCGATGGCTTCGGTCAGCCAGTCCTGCGGGTATTCCACCTGCACCACGCGCAATGGGCCCAGCGAGCCCGAGGCCACCATCTGCTGCGCCTGGCGCACCATCGGATAGCCGGTGTAGTTATGCGTCAGCACGAAGAGCGCATCGGCCTTCCCGGCCACGTCGACCAGCGTGCGCGCGTCCTCAAGCGTCGAGGTCAGCGGCTTGTCGCAGATGACATGGATGCCGTGTTCGAGAAACGCCTTGGCGGCGGCGAAATGCACGTGGTTGGGCGTGACGATCGACACCGCCTGGATGCCGTCCTCGCGTGCCGCCTCGGCCTCGGCCATCTCGGCAAATGTGCCGTAGGTGCGGGCCGGATCGACTCCCAGCCCGTCCGCGCCGGCCCGCGAGCGTTCGGGGGTAGAGCCGAAACACCCCGCCACCAGCGCGAAATTGTCGTCGAGCCGCGCGGCGATGCGGTGCACGCCGCCAATGAAGGCGCCTTCGCCGCCGCCCACCATGCCCAGCCTGATCCGGTGCTCGCTCATTTGATGCCTCCCTTGTCGTTGCCGGCGGTCACCGCGCCGGCGGTCATTCCAGCCCCAGCAGCCGGCGGTTGGCGGCATCGTCGGTGCCGCCCTCGGCGAAATCGTCGAAGGCGCGTTCGGTCACGCGGATGATATGGTCGGCGACGAACTGCGCGCCTTCGCGGGCGCCGTCCTCGGGGTGCTTGAGGCAGCATTCCCATTCGACCACCGCCCAGCCGTCGAAATCGTTCGCCGCCATCTTGGAGAAGACCGCGCCGAAATCGACCTGCCCATCGCCCAGGCTGCGGAACCGCCCGGCACGGTCCACCCAGGGCTGGAAGCCCGAATAGACGCCCTGCCGGCCGGTCGGATTGAACTCGGCATCCTTGACGTGGAACATCCCGATCCGGTCCTTGTAGATGTCGATATTATCAAGGTAATCAAGGCATTGCAGGACGTAGTGCGACGGGTCATACAGTATCATCGCGCGCGGGTGGTTGCCGGTGCGCTCGAGGAACATCTCATAGGTCACGCCGTCATGGAGATCCTCGCCGGGATGGATCTCGTAGCAGATGTTCACACCGCACTCCTCGGCATGGTCGAGGATCGGCCGCCAGCGCGCGGCCAGCTCGTCGAAGGCGGCCTCGATCAGCCCGGCGGGGCGCTGCGGCCAGGGGTATACGAAGGGCCAGGCCAGCGCGCCGGAGAACGCCGCCTGTCCGGTCAGCCCCATGTTCCTGGACGCGCTCAGCGCCTTTTTCACCTGATCGACGGCCCATTCCTGCCGCGCCTTGGGGTTGCCGCGCACTTCCGGCGCGGCGAAGCCGTCGAACGGCTCGTCATAGGCAGGATGCACGGCGACGAGCTGGCCCTGAAGATGCGTCGAAAGCTCGGTGACCTCGACGCCGTTGGCCTGCGCCACGCCCTTGAACTCGTCGCAGTAATCCTTTGACGACGCAGCCTTTTCCAGGTCTATCAGACGCCCGTCCCAGCTGGGCACCTGCACCCCCCGGTAGCCGCAATCGGCGGCCCATTTCGTAATCGAATCCCACGAGTTGAAGGGCGCCTCATCGCCCCCGAATTGCGCCAGGAACAGCGCCGGGCCCTTGATGGTCTTCATGTCGAAATCCCTCCCTCAGACATAGCGGTTGACGATGTTTTCCAGATGCTCCTGCCGCCCCGACACCGGCTGCGGATCGAGCCCCTCGGCCCGGCCGGCCACCGCGTCGAGATCGAGCGCGCCCGACAGCAGGTCGGCCTGCCGGTCCCAGCGGGCATAGCGTTCGGCCAGCGGCGCCGACAGCGCGCCGTCCTCGATCATCGCCGCCGCGGCCATCAGCCCGCGGGCGCAGATATCCATCGCGCCCACATGCGCCGCCAGCAGGTCGCCCATGTCGATCGACTGGCGCCGCAGCTTGGCGTCGAAATTGGTGCCGCCGCTGTCGAAACCGCCGCCCTGAAGGATGTGGTAATAGGCCAGCGCCACCTCGGGGGCGTTGTTGGGAAACTGGTCGGTGTCCCAGCCCGACTGGTAGTCGTTGCGGTTCATGTCGATCGAGCCGAAGATGCCCAGCGCCTGCGCCATGGCGATCTCGTGCTCGAAGCTGTGCCCGGCCAGCACCGCGTGGCCGGCCTCGATATTCACCTTCACCTCGTTCTCGAGCCCGTGTCGGCGCAGGAAGCCGTAGACGGTGGCGACATCGTAGTCATACTGGTGCTTGGTCGGTTCCTGCGGCTTGGGCTCGATCAGGATGGGGCCGGCAAAACCGATCTTGTGCTTGTGCTCGACCACCATGTTGAGGAACCGGCCGGCCTGCGCATCCTCGCGCCCCAGGTCGGTGTTGAGCAGCGTCTCGTAGCCCTCGCGCCCGCCCCAGAGCACGTAGTTCCGCCCGCCCAGCCGGTGCGTGACGTTCATGCAGTCGCGCACGGTGCCGGCGGCATAGGCGAAGACCTCGGGGTCGGGGTTGGTGGCGGCGCCGGACATGTAGCGGCGGTTCGAGAACAGGTTCGCCGTGCCCCAGAGCAGGCCCACGCCGGTCGCTTCCATCTTCGGCTCGAGATAATCTGCCATCGCCTCCAGCCGGTCGCGGCTTTCCGCCAGGCTGGCGCCTTCGGGGCGGATGTCGTGGTCGTGAAAGCAGAAGAACGGCGCGCCCAGCAGGCCGAACATCTCGAAGGCGATGTCGGCCTTGCGGCGCGCCAGGTCCATGGTATCGGCCGGGAACCAGTCGCGCTGAAACGTGTCGCCGCCGAACGGGTCGGTGCCGGTCCAGACGAAATTGTGCCAGTAGCAGACGGCAAAGCGCAGATGCTCGCGCAGCGTCTTGCCAAGCACCACATGGTCGGCATCGTAGTGGCGGAACGCCAGATCCGAGGTGCCGTCGCGCCCTTCGAAGCGGACCGGCTCGGAGACGGGAAAGACGCTCTGGCTCATGTGGAAAATCCTTTCAGAAGCGTGTAGGCGGTGCGGTAGCGGCCCAGCTGCGCGGCATAGGCGCCCAGCAGCGCGGGGTCGGGTGCGATGGTGTCTGCGACGGGCGGCGGCGTGCAGATCTCGAGCGGGTCGGCGCCCTCGGCGGCGCAGAGCCCCAGCCGCGCCGCGCCTAGCGCCGCGCCATGCTCGCCCGCACCGGGCAAATCGAGCGTGAGGCCGGTCGCGGTGGCGAGCGTCTGCAGCCAGAGCCTTGAGGCCGCGCCGCCGCCGATCGCCATGACGCGCGTCAGATCGGTTCCGGCGCCGCGCAGCGCGTCCAGCGAATCGCGGAACGCGAAAGCGACTCCGTCCAGCACCGCGCGGGTCAGCGCGGGGCGATCGTCGCCATGCGACAGGTGCAGGAACTGGCCGCGGATCGCAGCGTCGTTATGCGGCGTGCGCTCGCCCGACAGGTAGGGCAGGAACAGCGGCCCGCCTGGGGCTTTGTGGGTGCCGGCCTCCTCGGTCAGCGCCTGCGGCGTCAGGCCGGTGACGCGCCCCCACCAGGCCAGCGCGTCGGCCGCCGACAGGATCACCCCCATCTGGTGCCAGGCGCCGGGCAGGGCGTGGCAGAACGCGTGCACGGCGCTGTCCGCGTTGGGGCGGAACCTCTCGGTCGCGGCGAACAGCACCCCGGAGGTGCCGAGCGAGGCGAAGCCGCCGGTGCCCACCGCGCCGATGCCGCAGGCCGAGGCGGCGTTATCGCCGCCGCCGCCCGCCACCGGGATGCCCGCCGGCAGGCCGGTTTCGTCGGCCAGCGCGGCGCGCAGGCGGCCGGCGCGCGCGCTGCCCTCGGCCAGCGCGGGCATCTGGGCGGGGCTCATCCCCGAGGCCGCCAGCAGCTCCGCCGACCAGTCCCGCGCGCCCACGTCCAGCCAGGCGGTGCCCGAGGCGTCGGACATGTCCGAGATATGCTCTCCGGTCAGCCAGAACCTGAGATAATCCTTCGGCAGCAGCACCTTGTCGACCGAGTCGAATGTGCCGGGCTCGTGCCGCGCGACCCAGAGCAGCTTGGGCGCGGTGAAGCCGGGAAACACGATGTTGCCGGTTTGCGCGCGAAAGATCGCCCGCGCGTCCAGCTCTGCCGCCTCGCGGTGCGCGCGGGTGTCGTTCCACAGGATCGCCGGGCGCAGCACGCGGCCGCCCGCGTCCAGCAGCACCGCGCCATGCATCTGTCCCGACAGGCCGATGCCGCGCACATCGCCCAGATCCGCCCGCCGCGCCAGATCCGACAGCACGATGCGGGTGGCGGCGATCCAGTCGGCCGGGGCCTGCTCGGACCAGCCGGGGCAGGGGCGCGCCACGTCCAGCGGCGCCGAGGCCTCGGCCACCACGGCGCCGCCCCGGCCCAGCAGCAGCGCCTTGACCCCCGAGGTGCCCAGATCGAGGCCCAGCCAGCTCATGCGGCGCCCCGCGCGCGTGCGATGCCGTCCCGGATATGCGCGAACCCCGCGCGATAGACCGCCTCTGGGCTTTCGGCGAAGTCGCGCCAGACCTTGGTGGCGGCGGCGAGATCCGGCAGGCCGCGGCCGAACGCCTCGATGGTCAGCCAGCCGTCATAGCCGATGCGCTGGATCGCGGCGAAGGTCTCGGGCCAGGGGACATGGCCGCGCCCGGGCACGCCGCGGTCGTTCTCGGAGATGTGGATATGCACGATGTCGGCCGCGTTGCGGTCCAGCGCGGCGATCGGATCGGTTTCCTCGATATTGGCGTGGAACGTGTCATACATCGCGCGGATGTTGGGATGGTCCACCCGCGCCAGCAGCGCCGACAGATCGTCCTGGGTGTTGACCAAGTAGCATTCGAAGCGGTTGAGCGCCTCGAGCGCGACGGTCACGCCGGCGCCTTCGGCATGGGCGCCGACCGCGCGCAGGCTGCCGGCGGCGCGCTCCAGCTCGGCCTCGGTCGGACCCGCGCCTGAGAACTGGCCGAGCACCGAATGCAGCGGCCCGGCGATCTGCCGCGCGCCCAGCGCCGCGCAGCAGTCGAGCGCCCAGCGCATATGGTCGATCCCGGCCTGCCGGCGCGCCGGATCGGCCGCGATCAGGTCCTTTTCGGGCGCACCGATGGCGGCGACGGCGGTCGGCTCCAGCCCGATATCGCCCAGCATCGCGGCGCTGCGCGCATACTCGGCCGGGGCGCCCTCGAAAATCGGCACCTCGACCCCGTCGAAGCCGGTGGCCCTGATGTCGCGCAGCAGCGCGGCATGCTCTTCGCCCAGCCGCGTCGTCCACAGGAACATGCACATCCCGATCTTCACTCCGGCCCCTCCCAGGCGGTGATCATGCAGTCCTCCGGCCAGCCCCGGGCGCGCGATCCCTGTTTATCTGGTCTTACCAAATATGCGGGCCCGAAGAAAGCAAAACCCGAACGCGGGCAGTCCGGGTCGCGGGAATATCCGGTCCATGAACAATAATTTCGCACTCTGCGCGGCTGTGCGCGGGTCCGGCCCGGTCAGCGTGGCCCTTGACCGCCGATCTGAATCGGCGCAATCTGGTCAAACCAGATGGTCATACCCCGCGGCGCGGGCCTGGCCCGATCGACATGTGGCCCGCCGATACGGACAGAGCCGGTCCGGGGCCGACCCAAGGGAGGACGGGAATGCATCTTTCGACCCATAACTGGATGCGGGCGGAACCGCTCGAGACCACGCTGCGGCGGATCAAGAAGTTCGGTTACGAGAGCATCGAGATCTCGGGCGAGCCGGACCAGTACGACACCAAGGACACCCGCGCGCTGCTGAAGGACACCGGAATCCGCTGCTGGGGCGCGGTGACGCTGATGCTGGAAGAGCGCAACTTGGCCGCCCGGGACGAGGGCCAGCGCGCCAAGTCGGTGCAATATGTCAAGGACGTGATCACCATGATCTCCGAGCTGGAGGGCGAGGTGCTCACGCTGGTGCCCGCCACCGTCGGCAAGGTCACCCCCGACGGCACCCCCGAGGAGGAGTGGACCTGGCTCGTCGATGCGACGAAGGAATGCTACGCGCACGCCCAGAAGCGCGGCGTGAAGATCGGGGTCGAGCCGCTCAACCGGTTCGAGACCTATATCTTCAACCGCGGCGCGCAGGCGCTGGCGCTGGCCGACGCGGTGGGCCCCGATTGCGGCGTCTGCCTCGATGCCTTCCACCTCAACATCGAGGAGGAGGACATGTTCGAGACGATCCGCTTCATCGGCGACCGGCTGGTGGATTTCCACGTCGCCGACAACAACCGTTTCGCCGCCGGGCTCGGCCATATCGACTGGACCCGCATCGTCGAGACCCTGCGCGAGGTGGGCTATGACGGCGCGCTGACCAACGAGTTCGTGGCCCCGGTGGACCGCACGCCGGCGGCGCCCTATCCCGACATGGTCGACACCAACCCGGTCGACATCTCGCCCGAGCAGCTCAAGTTCATCGAGGATCACGGCTCGAGCGTGCTCACCGAAGAGTTCTATGCCGACCAGATGCGGATCACGGCGGAAACGCTCCTGCCGCTGATCAAGTGAACGACAGTGTCGGATCCTGGCCGGGCGCGGGTCCGGCCGGGCTGCGGGGAGGGCCCATGCGCATCGAATCGGTCCAGGCCTGGTGGGTGCAGATCCCGATCGAGGAATCGCGCCAGCATGTCAGCGATTTCGGGCGGCTGCGCAGCTTTGACGCGGCGATCCTGCGGATCGAGACCGATACCGGCCTCGTCGGCTGGGGCGAGGGCAAGAACGCCGCCGGCTCGGCGGGCGACTACGGCACGCTGGTGCATCTTCTCAACCATGAATTCGGCCCGCGGCTTCTGGGGCGCGATGCCTCGCAGATCACCCCGATCTGGGAATCGCTCTATAACGGCACTCGCGCCGGGACGGCCGCGCGCGCGGGACACGTGATGCCCGACCTGGCCCGGCGCGGGCTCAGCGTCGCGGCGATCAGCGCCATCGACATCGCGCTCTGGGACATCCTGGGCAAGTCGCTGGACGTGCCGGTCTGGCAGCTGCTGGGCGGGCGCAAGGCCGAGCGGCTGCCGGCCTATGCCTCGGGCGGCTGGGAGAATGCCGAGGGCATCGGCGAGCAGTTGCGCGGTTATATCGCGCAGGGCGGATTCAAGGCGGTCAAGATGCGCGTCGGCGCGATGGACGGCGCGCCGCATGTCTCGGCCGAGCGGGTGCGCGCGGCGCGCGCCGTGATCGGCCCGGGCGTCGACCTGATGGTGGACGCGCATGGCACCTACACCGTCGCCGAGGCAAAGCGTTTCGCGCATATGGTCGCCGACTGCGACCTGGCCTGGTTCGAGGAACCGGTGAGCGCCGACGACAAGCCCGGCATCGCCGAGCTGCGCGCGGCCACGCATATTCCCGTGGCGGTCGGCGAATCCGAGGCCACGCGCTTTGCCTTCCGCGACCTGGCGATGGCGCGGGCGGCCGACATCTTCCAGCCCGACCCGGCCTGCTGCGGCGGAATCACCGAGGCGATGCGCATCGCCGCGCTGGCCTCCGCGTTCAACCTGCGGCTGGCGCCGCATCTGTGGGCCGGCGCGCCGTGCTTCTTCGCCGGGCTGCAGATCTGCGCCGCCGCGCCGGCCAGCTTCACGGTGGAATTCTCGCTGGGCGCCAACCCGATGATCCACGACCTGTCGCGCGCCCCCGTGGTGGTCGAGGACGGCACCATCGCGGTGCCCGGGGGGCCGGGCCTTGGCCTCGACATGGATGAGGATATAATCGCACGCTTCGCAAGGACGGAGTGATCATGCAGGACAACCAATTCCTTCCCGAACTGGCCGCCTATCTGGTCAAGGCCGCGCGCGCGTCGGGCGGCAAGGCCCCGTCCGAGCGCGAACTGGCCGAGCATTTCGCCGTCAGCCGCGGCCAGGTCCGCGAGGCGCTGGCCAGCCTCGAGGCGATGCGGATGATCGAGCGCCGCGCCAAGTCCGGCATCTACGTGCGTGAGGAGGGCACCGGGATCGAGGCGATGGCGTTTCTGGCGCGCGCCGGCATCCCGCTCGAGCCGCGGCAGATCTACGAGGCGGTCGAGGTGCGCAAGATCCATGAGATCAAGGCCGCCGAACTGGCCGCCGAACGCGCCACCGACGAGAATTTCGACCGGCTGCGCGACGTGCTGAAACGCTCGGAGGAGCGCATCGCGGCGGGGCAGGGGCTGCAGCAGCTCGACCAGGAATTCCACCTCGAGATCGTGCGCGCGACGCAGAACACGGTGTTCTACAACATCTGCACCACCTTCTACGCGCTCAGCCATGACCGGCTGCCGGTCTATTTCCGCGAGCCCGAGCGCAACCGCCGGTCGCATGCCGAGCACGAGCAGATCTTCGACGCGCTGCTGGCCCGCGACACCGCGCTGGCCCCGGCGCTGATGGTCTCGCATCTGCGCGGCGTCATGAGCTACTGGACCGAGCTGCTGGAGCCGGGCGCGGACTCCGCGCCCGCCGCCGAACGGGCCTGAGCATGACCGGCCCGGCGATCTTCTCGACCCATCCGCTGCATCCGCAGGTGGCCGCCGCGCTGGCGGAAATCGGCCCGCTCACCGTGGCCAGCGCGCCCGACCCGGACGCCATCCTGGCCGAAAGCGCGGGCGCGCGATTCGTCGTGGTGCGCGCGCCGATCCCCGAGGCGCTGGTCGCACGCGAGCCGGGGCTCAGCGCGCTGGTGCGCCATGGCGCCGGGCTCGACATGATCCCGGTCGATGCCGCGACCCGCGCCGGCGTGCTGGTCGCCAACGTGCCGGGCGCCAACGCGCGCACCGTGGCCGAGCACGTGATCTGGTCGGCGATGGCGCTGTTGCGGCGCTATCCGGCCGTTTGCGCCGATCTGGCCGCCGGCGGCTGGGAGGCCGGGCGCGCCCACGCGCCGCGGGGCCGCGAGATCTCGGGCCGGGTGCTGGGCGTGGTGGGCATGGGCAATGTCGGGCGCGCCCTGGCCGGAATGGCCGCGCGGGGGTTCGGCATGGAGGTGCTGTGCCACACCCGCAGCCCCGATGCGGCGCCGCCGGGTGTGACGCCGGTGCCGCTGACCGAGATGCTGGCGGCGGCCGATATCGTGGCGCTCTGCTGCCCGCTGACCGAGGCCACGCGCGGGCTGATCGGCGCGGCCGAGCTGGCGGCGATGCGCCCGGGCGCGGTGCTGGTCAACGTGGCGCGCGGGCCGGTGGTGGACCAGGCCGCGCTGCTGGAGGCGCTGGGCTCGGGCCATCTGGGCGGCGCCGCGCTCGACGTGTTCGACGGCCAGCCGCTGCCGCGCGATCACCCGCTGATCGGCCGGCCCGACGTGATCGCCACGCCGCACATGGCCGGCATCACCGAAGAAAGCATGCGCCGCATGGGCGAGGGGGTCGTCGCCGAGATCCGCCGGATCGCCGCGGGGCGGCTGCCGGAGAACCTGGTCAACCCCGATGCCGTCCCCGCCTGGCGGGCGCGGCTTGCACGGTCCGGCCGCACCTGAACGGACCCCGCTCCCCTTTCATCTTTCTAAGAACACTCAAGGGAAACCTCGGCGGCACTCTCCGGGTCTGCCGGGTCGTGAGATACGCCGGCCCGGCCGCCCAGATAATTCTGCGAATAATCTGTCGCCGGCGTCGCGCCCTACCCCGGCGCCACGCGCTCGCCGGTCCGGCGGTCGAACAGCAGCACCTTGTCGGGCTGCCAGCCCATGCGCACCGTCTCGTCCAGCGCGATGCGGGTCCGGGCCGGCACCGTGGCGTGCAGCCGCGTTTCGCCCATGTCGATGGCGAGGATGCGGATCACGCCCTGGTCCTCGATATCGAAGACCCGGCCCTCCAGCGGCGCGCCGCCCTCGAGCAGCAGGTTTTCGGGGCGCACGCCGAACATCAGCTCGCGCCCCTCGGCGGCGCCGGCGTTCGCCACCGGCAGATCCGCGCCGCCGATCCGGGCCGCGCCGCCGGTCAGCGTGCCGTCGATCAGGTTCATCGGCGGCGAGCCGACCGAGCGCGCGACGAAGGTGTTGGCGGGGCGGTTGTAGATCTCGTCCGGGGCGCCGACCTGGACCAGCCGCCCGTTCCGCAACACGCCGATCTTGTCACCCATCGACATCGCCTCGACCTGGTCATGGGTCACGAACAGGAACGTCGCGCCCAGATCGTTATGCAGTCTCTTGAGCTGCACCCGCAGGCTCTCGCGCAGCTTGGCGTCGAGCGCCGACAGCGGCTCGTCCATCAGGAAGACCCGCGGCTCGCGCACGATGGCGCGACCGATCGAGACGCGCTGCATCTCGCCGCCCGACAGCCGCTCGACCTTGCGGTCGAGCAGATGCGTGATCTGCAGCGTCTGTGCCGCCGCCTCGACCCGGCGCGCGATCTCGGCCTCGTCGAGCGCGCGGATCTTCGGGCGCAGCGGAAACTCCAGGTTGCCGCGCACCGTCAGGCGCGGATAGAGCGAATATTGCTGCAGCACCAGCGCGGTATCGCGCTCGGCCACGTTCCAGCCGGCCACGTCCTGCCCGTCGATCAGCACCTGTCCGGTATCGGGCGTCTCGAGCCCGGCGATGACCCGCAGCGTGGTGGTCTTGCCCGCCCCGGTGCGGCCCAGCAGCACGAAGAACTCGCCATCCTCGACGGTCAGGTCCAGATCGCGCAGCGCCCGCTGGCCGCCAAAGCGCTTGGTCACGCCTTTCAGCTCGATCTGCGCCATCAGCCGGCCCTCCGCAGCGCGTGGCCGCTTTGCGCGTCGAAGAAATGCGCCCGCTCGGGGTCGAGTGTCACCCACACCTTTTGCCCTTCGCCGGATACGAAGCCGCTTTCGGCGCGCGCGCGCAGCGTGGTTTCGCCCAGCGACAGATCGACGATGTCGTGGCTGCCCAGCGGCTCGATATTGGTGGTTTCGGATTCGAGGTAGCCCTCGGCCGGCTCGTGGCGCAGCAGCACCGCCTCGGGGCGAATGCCCAGCCGCAGCCCCTGCGCGCGGTCCAGATGCGCGACCGAGGCGGGCGGCACGGCGAAACCGGTGCCGGCCGCGCCGAGCCGCAGCATCGCCGCGTCGCTGCCGGCGCTTTCGATGGCCACGTCGGCGACGTTCATCACCGGGCTGCCGACGAATTGTGCGACGAACAGGTTGGCCGGGTGCAGGTAGACCTCGTCGGGCGGGCCGACCTGTTGCAGCACCCCGTCATGCATCACCACGATCCGGTCGGCCAGGCTCATCGCCTCGATCTGGTCGTGGGTGACATAGACGCTGGTCGAGCCGCGGGCGATGTGCAGCCGCTTGATCTCGGCGCGCATCTGCTCGCGCAGCTTGGCGTCGAGCGCGCCGATCGGCTCGTCCATCAGCAGCGCCTTGGGCCGGCGCACCAGCGCCCGGCCGATCGCCACGCGCTGCATGTCGCCGCCCGACAGCGCCGAAGGCCGGCGGTGCAGCAGCGGCGCGATGTGCAGCACCTCTGCCACCTCCTGCACCGCCGCCTTGCGCTCGGCCGCGGCCATCCGCACGGCGCGCAGCGGGAAGGCGATGTTCTCCTCGACCGTCATGTGCGGATAGAGCGAGAAGGACTGGAACACGAAGGCGATGTCGCGCTGGGACGCCTTGCGGTCCTGCACGGCCGTGCCGTCGATGGTGATCTCGCCCGAGGTGACGGTTTCCAACCCGGCGATGGCGCGCAGCGTGGTGGTCTTGCCGCAGCCCGACTGGCCCAGCATCACCACGAATTCGCCGTCCTCGATGGTCAGGTTCAGATCCTTGATGACCTGCACCTCGCCGAAATATTTCTGGATGTTGCGCAACTCGATCCGGGCCATCAGAACAGCTCTTCCTCTTCGTCTTCTTCCGCCTCGGGTTCGGGCGGGATATGCGAGGCGACGATGAAGGCCACCAGACCGATGATGGTCAGCATCAGCCCGTTGCGGTGCAGCATCTGGCTCCAGGGCTGGCAGAGCGCGATCAGCCCGAAGATCATCAGCGTCTGCGCGCCCGGCTCGAAATACTTCTGGTTCATCTCGCGGAAGGTCATTTGCGGATCGCTCCGAAGGACATGCCGCGCAGCAGGTGGTTGCGCAGAAGGAAGGTGAAGATCGCCACCGGCAGCAGGAACAGGAACGCGCCCGCCGCGATCACCGTCCAGTCGGGCAGGCCCGAGCCGACCTGGCTGGGAATGTAGGGCGGGGCGGTCTGCGCGTTGCGGTTGGTCATCATCAGCGCGAAGGCGTATTCGTTCCACGCGATGATGAAGCAGAACACCGCCGTCGCCGCGATGCCGGTCATCGCCTCTGGCAGCACGATCTTGCGGAACGCCTGCAGCCGGGTGTAGCCGTCGACCAGCGCCGCCTCCTCGTATTCGCGGGGGATCTCGTCGATGAAGCCCTTCATGATCCAGACCGCGAAGGAAAGGTTGAAGGCGGTATAAAGGATGATCAGCCCCAGATGCGTGTCGTGCAGCCCCAGCGTGCGATACATCAGGAACATCGGGATCGCGACGACCACGGGCGGCAGCATCCGCGTGGACAGGATGAAGAACAGCCAGTCCTGTTCGCCCTTCACCCGGAAGCGCGAGAAGCCATAGGCGGTCAGCGTGCCCATGGAGATTGCCAGGAAGGTCGAGATCACCGACACGATCAGCGAATTGAGGTAACGGTCGGGGTAGCCCGAGGACTTGACCTCGCCGGTCTTGCGGTTGCGCACCACGTTCTCGCCGCCGTCATAGATCAGCTGCTCCCACCAGGGCGCGGCGTCATAGACCTCCTGCTCGACCGGGCCGCGCATCTGCGAGCGCTTGGTGAACAGCTTGGCGAAGGGCGCGAGCGTCGGCTCGAACAGGATGGTCGGCGGCGCGGTGGTGGCCTCGTCGCGCGGCTTGAACGCGGTCGAGGCGATCCAGTAGATCGGCGTCAGCATGACGATGAGCGCCACGAACACGGCGGCGATGGCGGCCCGGTTCAGGACGATCTCGGTGCGGGTCTTGACTTCGGCCATCTCAGCGCACCTTCGCCCGGTTCAGGTATTTGACGTAGAGATTGGTGATCGCCACCACCATGATCAGCACGATATAGGCCAGCGCCGAGCTGAGCCCTGTCTGCCATTCCTGGAACGCCATCTTGTAGAGCCGGATCGCGATCAGTTCGGTGTTGGGCTGGCTCGACAGGATATAGGCGTGATCGAAGGTCTTGAACGCTTCCATGGTGCGGAAGATGATCGCGATCATCAGGATCGGCGCGACCAGCGGCAGGGTGATGCGGAAGAAGGTATAGAAGCTGCCCGCGCGGTCGATCTCGGCCGCCTCGTAAAGATGTTTCGGCACCGCCGACAGCCCGGCCAGCGACAGCAGCATCACGAAGGGCGACCACATCCAGATATCCACCAGCGCGACCGCGTAGAGCGCCACGTCGGGGTTGGCCAGCCACTCGAACTTGCCCAGCCCCAGCGCGTAGTTGATGATGCCGAAGGACGGATCGTAAAGCAGTTTCCAGAACAGCCCGACCACCGCCATCGACAGCATCATCGGCAGCAGCAGCAGGGTCGTGATCAGCCCCTTGGCCGGCATCGCGCGGTTCAGCAGCATCGCCAGACCGAAGCCGACCAGCACCTGCCCGGTGACCGAGATCAGCACGTATTTCGCGGTGATCGTGAAGTTGCTCCAGATGAACTCGTCGCCCAGCAGCTCGCGGTAATTGGCCAGCCCGACCCAGTTCGCCGGCGCCGTGGTCGAGGCGCGGAAATCGGTAAAGCTGGTGTAGAGCGAATAGAGCAGCGGAAAGACGTTGAAGATGATCAGGAAGGCGATCGTGGGAATGATGAACAGGTTGCGGATGGCGATGTCGCTCAGCCCGCGTGTGGCGGCGCGCGAGCGCGGGTCGAGCCTGGTCATGACGGAATCGGTCAAATCTGCCTCGCGGGGTTTTCGGGCCAGGGCCGGGCGCTTTCCGGCCGGGGCAGGGCGCGCGGACCGGCCGCACGCCCCGTGGCTTGCCTGGCCCTACTGGCCGCGGCCGTATTTGGCGAAGGTCTCTTCCCAGTCCTTGGCCAGCGCGTCGAGCGCCTCTTTCGCGGTGCCCTCGCCGCCGACGACGTAGGGATAAAGCCGCTGGTTCGCCGAGGTCAGCAGTTCGGCGAATTCCGGCACCGCCCAGAAGTCCTTGACCCGGAACATGCTCTGGTAGAACGCCTCGTTATAGGGCGTGGCGTTGCGGAACTCCTCGCTTTCCAGGGTCTCGGCATGGGCGGTGTAGCCGCCCAGCTCGGCCCAGCGCTTCTGGGTCTCGGGCTTGATGAACCATTCCAGAAACGCGTAGCTCTCGTCGATATTGTCCGAATAGCTCACGATCGAGATGCCCTGGCCGCCGAGCGCGGCATGCTGCGCGCCGCCCGGCCCGGCCGGGTTGGCGAAAAAGCCGGTGTTTTCGGCATGCGGGTTGGTCGCCGGGTTCAGCAACGCCGGCAGGAAGGCGAAATAGTTCATCGACATCGCCGCCAGACCCTCGGTGATCGCCTGGTTGTCCTCGACGAAGAAGGTCTTGGACCAGCCCGGCGGGGTGAAGCCATACAGCTTCTTGTAGTCCTCGAGCGCCTGGATGTTCTGCTCGGAGTTCAGGATGCCCTCGACCTCGTAGGTCTCCATGTCGCCCAGATCGCCGCCATAGGAGAAGATCGCGTTCTCGATCCCCATGACCATCGCGTCATAGGAATTGTCGGTGTAGATCGCGACGCCGTAACGGTCCTCGTCGGGACGGTGGAAGAATTCGGCCATGTCGATCAGCTGCGCCCAGGTCTCTGGCGCGGCCAGCTCGTAGCCGTATTTCTCCTTGAAGGCGGTCATCTCGGCCGGATCCTCGAACCAGTCGGTGCGATAGGCCCAGCCGGTCGCGTCGCCCTCGGCCGGGATCGACCAGTATTTTCCGGAATTGCCGGGATATTCGGAGTAGTATTTCACCGTCGCAGGGGCCATGATCTCGCCGACCTTGTTCTGCTCGAAGAACTCGGTCAGATCGACGTAATGGCCACCCTCGGACGCCGCGCCGAGCCACTGGCTGTCGCCGATGATCATGTCGAAGGCGCCGCCGCGGGCGTTGAACTCGGTGAACGCCTTGGTCTGGAAATCCGCCCAGGGCGTGGTTTCCACGGTGACCGAGATGCCGGTTTCGGCCTCGTAGTCGTTCACCAGCTCCTGCATGAAGTTGGCCGGATCCCATTCGGCCCAGAAGATCACCAGGTCCTCGGCCCAGGCCGAAGACGCGGTCAGCGCGGCCACCGCCGCGCCCGCCATCAGGCGGCTGAATATTGATCGCATGTCGAGTTCCTCCCAGTTGCGAATGTCCTGCGGCCGCGTGTTTGTTGGTTCCGGGCCATTGGCGCCGCCCTAGCGGGATGTCCTCCGGGGCTCGGGAACAGTGTCGGCACCCCAATTTGGTATTACCAGATGCGCGGAGCTGTCAAGGATTTGTTTCCGCGGCGCGGGCCGCGATTGCCCGCTGCGATCGCACGCCGTTAGCGGTGCCAGAGGTGCTGAATCGTTGAAAGACGCAGTGGTTTCGGCCCGCCCCGTCGGACTGGGCCGGCGCGGAAAATGCCGGATCGCTGCGAAATCTGGCCCGACCAGTTCTATTGACGCCGCCGCAAAGCGCGCCTAGGCTGCGCCGGGGCTCAGGAGGGCTCCGGATCGAACCTGCAGAGCGAAACCCGGCGGCCCGGGCGTCCCGGTCCGGCCCGCTTTCGTTCTGGCGCGCCCGGGGGAGGGTGGTTTGCGCAGCATCTGGCTGGCCGGCACGGCCGACACGAAATCCGAGGAACTGGCGTTCCTGCACGCGATCCTGGCGCAAGGCGGATTGCCGGTGGTGCGGGTCGATCTGTCCACGGCCGCTCCCGCCCCGGAGTTCGAGATTTCCGCCGCCGAAGTCGCCGCACATCACCCGCAGGGCGCGGCGGCGGTGCTGGGGTTGGCCGACCGGGGCCGGGCCGTCACCGCCATGGGCGAGGCCTTCGCGGCGCTGGTGCGCGATCGCGCGGACGGCATCGCCGGCATCCTGGCGATCGGCGGCGGCGGCGGCACCTCGATCGCCACAGCGGGGATGCGCGAGCTGCCGCACGGCATCCCGAAATTCATGGTCTCGACCCTCGCGGGGGGCGATGTGGCGCCCTACGTGGGCCTGTCGGATATCGTCATGCTGCCCTCGGTCACCGACATGGCCGGGCTCAACCGGCTCAGCCGCCGCATCCTGTCGAACGCGGCCCACGCGCTGCTGGGCGCCGCCGAAGCGCCGCCCCCCGAAACGGACAACACCCGCCCCGCCATCGGGCTGAGCATGTTCGGCGTCACCACGCAGGCGGTCACCGATATCGCCGGGCGGCTTCGCGGCCGCTACGATTGCCACGTCTTCCACGCCACCGGCACCGGCGGCCGGGCAATGGAAAAGCTGCTGCGCGACGGCGGGCTGACCGGCCTGCTGGACATCACCACAACCGAGATCGCCGACCACCTGTGCGGCGGCGTGCTCTCGGCCGGGCCCGAGCGCCTGGCGGCGGTGGCCGAGACCGGCGCGCCCTGGCTGGGCGCCCCCGGCGCGCTCGACATGGTGAATTTCTGGGCGCCCGAGACGGTGTCCGAGCGTTACGAGGGCCGGTTGTTCCACCACCACAACCCCAACGTCACGCTGATGCGCACCACGGCGGGCGAAATGGCCCGGATCGGCGCATGGATCGGCGCCCGGCTGAACGCCTGCGACGGGCCGGTGCGGTTCCTGTTCCCGCGGGGCGGCGTCTCGACGCTGGACATCCCCGGCGGCGCGTTCCACGACCCCGAGGCCGACGCCGCGCTGCTGGAGGCGCTGTCGGCGACGCTGAAGCAAACCGACCGGCGCCGGCTGATCGAGCTGCCGTGCCACATCAACGACGCCGAGTTCGCCGCCCGCGCGGTGGCCGAGTTCCTGGACATGCAAGAGGAATAGCCGATGCCCGCGATCCCCCGCGACACCATCCTGAAGACCCTGCGCGGCCAGATCGACGCCGGCCGGCCGATCATCGGCGGCGGCGCCGGCACCGGGCTGTCGGCCAAGGCCGAGGAGGCCGGCGGCATCGACCTGATCATCATCTACAATTCCGGCCGCTACCGCATGGCCGGGCGCGGCTCGGCCGCCGGGCTGCTGGCCTATGGTAACGCCAACGAGATCGTGCGCGAAATGGCGGTCGAGGTGCTGCCGGTGGTCAGGCATACCCCGGTGCTGGCCGGCGTCAACGGCACCGATCCCTTCGTGCTGATGCCGCAATTCCTGGCCGAGCTGCAGGCGATGGGCTTTTCCGGGGTGCAGAATTTCCCCACCGTGGGCCTGTTCGACGGCGCCATGCGCCAGAGCTTCGAGGAAACCGGCATGGGCTTCGGGCTCGAGGTCGAGATGATCGCCGAGGCCCATGCCCGGGACCTGCTGACCACGCCCTACGTGTTCAACCCCGCCGAGGCCGAGGACATGGTGCGCGCCGGCGCCGACATCCTGGTGGCGCATATGGGCGTGACCACCGGCGGCAGCATCGGCGCCACTTCGGCCCGCTCGCTGGACGATTGCGTGACGGCGATCGACGAGATCGGCGCGGCGGCGCGCGCGCTGCGCCCCGATATCGTGCTGCTGTGCCATGGCGGGCCGATTTCCAGCCCCGAGGACGCCGCGCATGTGCTGGCGCGCGCCCGCTTCTGCCACGGTTTCTACGGCGCCTCCTCGGCCGAGCGGCTGCCCGCCGAACGCGCCATCGCCGAGCAGATCGCCGCCTTCAAGGCGCTCGATTTCGGCCCCCGCAAAGGAGACACCCGATGAAAGACCTGCAAGCCCCCGCGATGACCTGGCCTTCGGGCCCCGAAGGGCTGCCCTACAGCCTCGAGCGGCTCGACGCGCTGATGGACGAGGCCGGGCTCGACGTGCTGATGACCACCTCCAAGCACAACGCGCAATACCTGCTGGGCGGCTACCGCTTCATCTTCTTCTCGGCGATGGACGCGATCGGCCACAGCCGCTACCTGCCGGTCTTCCTCTATGTCCGCGGCCAGCGCGACAAGACCGCCTATATCGGCAACCGCATGGAAGGCGGCGAGCATGAAAACGCGCCGTTCTGGGTGCCGCATGTGATGCCCGAGACCTGGACCGTCCACGAGGCCGTCGCCGGCGCGGTGGCGCATCTGGACAAGACCGGCCAGGCGCGCGCGTGCATCGGCGTGGAGCCCGGATTCCTGCCCTGGGACGCGGCGCAGGCGCTGGGCCGCGCGCTGCCGGGCGCCGAGCTGCGCGACGCCACCGGGCTGCTGGAGCGGCTGCGCGCGGTCAAGTCCGCCGGGGAGCTGGACCTGCTGCGCCGCGCCTCCGAGGCGATCACCGGCGCGATGCAGGCCACCATCGCCGGCGCGGGCGCGGGCGACAGCAAGACCGGGATCATCGAGCGGCTGCGCCGCGAGGAGACGGGCCGCGGGCTGCAATTCGAATATTGCCTGCTGACGCTGGGCGGCAGCCACAACCGCGCGGCCTCCGGCCAGCGATGGGCGGCGGGCGAGGTGCTGTCGATCGACTCGGGCGGCAATCTCAACGGATATATCGGCGATATCTGCCGCATGGGCGTGCTGGGCGAACCGGATTCGGAACTCGAGGATCTGTTGGCCGAGGTCGAGACCGTGCAGCAGGCGGCCTTCGCGCAGGTGCGCGCCGGCGCGCCGGGCGCCGCGCTGATCGGGGCGGCCCAGGCCGAGCTGGCGCGCCAGCCGAACCGCGCCTGCACCGATTTCTTCGCGCATGGCATGGGCCTGATCAGCCACGAGGCGCCGTTCCTGATGACCAACCACCCGGTCACCTACGAGGGCACCGACGCGGACAGCCCGCTCGAGGCGGGGATGGTGATCTCGGTCGAGACGACCATGCTGCACCCGCGCCGCGGCTTCATCAAGCTGGAGGACACGCTGGCGGTGACCGAAGACGGCTTCGAGATGTTCGGCACCGAAGGGCGCGGCTGGAACCGGGGCGGCGTCTAGAGCACAAACGGATCAGACGGAAACAGTCTGATCCCAGGATTTTGCTCTATCCTGTTGAATCAGAGCAAAATCCTTTTTCAGATTGTGATTCAATCTGAAACGGTTTTGCTCTAGGCGGCGTCTTCATTTAAGCGCGCCATGCCATTGCGCAAGCCAGTGCGACGAAGGAGCGGAAGGACGACACTGTCGTTTCGCACCGCAAGGCGATCCTGCGGAAGCGCTTGGTCCTGTTGAAGAAACACTCGACAAGATGGCGTTCCTTGTAGAGCGTCCAGTCGATGGCCTTGCGCCCCGTCCGGGTCGGGTTCTGCCTGATCTGGGGTGTTGCACCAAGTCCGCCGGCGATGAAGTCACGCAGGTAATCGGCATCATAGGCTGCATCCGCCATGACATGGCCGACGCCCGAAAGTCCCTCGATCAGACTGCGGGCCTGTGGACAATCGCCCCATTGGCCCGGTGTGATCGTGAAGCGGATCGGCAGGCCGAGAGCATCCACGGCCGCATGTATCTTGGTCGTCAGGCCGCCTTTGGAGCGACCGATTGCGTTAATTTCAGCCCCCCTTTTTGGCCGCTTGCGTCCGAATGGGCCTTACAGATGGTCGCGTCGATCAAGACGTATTCGAAGTCTGGATCTATGCTTAACGCTTTGAAAAGATTCTCCCAAACCCCTGCCTGCGTCCAGCGCCGGAACCGACAATGCGCCGTCTGCCAATTGCCCAGTTCGGATGGCAAGTCACGCCAGGGCGACGCCGTTCGTGCCAGCCACAGGATCGCATCAACGAAGAGCCGGTTGTCGGTTCCGGTGTGACCTCGGTCGCCCTTCTTGCCCGGAACGAGAGGTTCAATCCGCGCCCATTGCGCGTCGGTCAGTGTTCGCCTGCTCAAGATCGCCTCCGTTTTCGATCTTGAAGCAAATCTCAAGCAATTTGGGAATCCCTTAAATGAAGACGCCGCCTAGAGTATCCGTCTTGATCAAGCGGTTTTTGGCGTCCATTCGCGGTCTTGTCGGACGAGTGCGTTGGCCAGCT
>Ga0307966_1001116_pt1 | contig 21513 bp, 18 predicted proteins | sample OrgLakmetagen646_FD_203141 | JGI IMG/M metagenome (GOLD analysis project Ga0307966, IMG submission 203141) | Saline water microbial communities from Organic Lake, Antarctica - #646 | ecosystem: Environmental > Aquatic > Non-marine Saline and Alkaline > Saline | place: Antarctica: Organic Lake... | reverse complement strand
GCTTCCGACGGCGACCGTCGGACACCGAACGACACCGTTCCAGAAAGGGCCACGACACCGTGACCGACCATCAGCCTTCCAACACTCCGTTCTCGGCTCCACCGCCACCACCGTCGGCGGGCGGCGGACCCTCGGAGTCGTCGGCCCGCCAAGCCGTGCTCGACGTACGCGACGAGGTCGGCAAGGTGATCGTCGGCCAGCAGGGGGTACTCAGCGGCGTGATCACCGCACTGCTGGTGAACGGTCACGTGCTGCTCGAGGGGGTTCCCGGTGTCGCCAAGACCCTCCTCGCGAAGACGCTGGCCGCCTCGTTCGACATGCAATTCAGCCGCGTGCAGTTCACCCCCGACCTGATGCCGTCCGACGTGGTCGGCCTGTCGGTGCTGGACCAGGTGCCGGGCCAGGCACCGCAGTTCCGTTTCCGCAAGGGTCCGGTCTTCACGAACCTGCTGCTCGCTGACGAGATCAACCGGACCCCGCCCAAGACCCAAGCCGCGCTGCTCGAAGCGATGGAGGAACGACAGGTGTCCATCGAGGGCACCACCCATCCGCTCCCGTCGCCGTTCCTCGTGATCGCCACGCAGAACCCGATCGAATACGAGGGGACGTTCCCGCTTCCCGAAGCCCAGCTCGACCGGTTCCTGTTCAAGCTGGTGGTCGGCTACCCGAACGAGGAACAGGAGCACGACATGCTCACCCGCCACCACGCCGGCATGAACCCGCACGCCACCGCCGACCTGGTGCGACCGGTCGCCTCGGCCCTGGACCTCGCAGCGGCCCGTCGCGAGATCGATGCGATCACCGTCGAACCAGCGGTGTTGCGATACATCGTCCAACTCGGTCGAGCCACGCGTGAGTCGCCGTCGCTGCAGCTCGGCTTGTCACCCCGCGGCATGACCTGGCTCCTGCATGCGTCGAAGGCGTGGGCATGGTTGTCGGGCCGGAGTTTCGTGACACCCGACGAGGTGAAATCGATCGCCAAGCCGTGTCTGCGTCACCGGGTCCTGGTGCGACCGGAACTGGAACTCGACGGGGTCACCACCGACGAGATCATCGACGGGCTCCTCGCAACCGTGCCCACGCCGCGCTGACCCGTGAGCTCGCCTGTACTCGTCGACACCGCGTCGGAACACCCCGACGCGGCGCGCCCAGCCCGACGCGCCCGCAGTGCTCCGGTGCCCACGGGCAGGGCTGCGGTGCTCGTCGCGCTCGCGGCGCTGCCCCTGGCGATCGGACGCATCGACGACTGGCGCATTCTCGTGCTCGCTCTGGCCGTGGTCGTCGTGCTGCTCGTCAGCGACGTGGTCGCAGCGCCCGCGCCGAGCGATGTGGTGGTCCGTCGACGGTTTCCGGCGTCGATCACGCTCGGCGAGCGGGGCCAGCTCCGATGGATCGTCGAGAACCATGCCGGTCGAACCGTGCGCGCCACGGTCGCCGATGCACTGTGGCCGAGCCTCAACGCAACCCGACGCTCGTCGACCTTCACCATCGAGGCCGACCGGCTCCACCGGTTCGGGGCTACGTTCGAACCGAGCCGACGTGGCCGCTTCCCCTTCTCGTCTCTCACCGTGCGGACCACCGGTCCGCTCGGGCTGATGCACCGACAACAGACCCGCACACAACCCGACTCGCTCGCCGTGCTGCCCGCCCACCCGTCCGCCGACGAGATGCGCCGGCGCATGCGGATCCCGCTGGAGTCGGGGCTGCGCAGCGTCCGCGCCCGAGGAACCGGCACCGACTTCGATCAACTGCGGGAGTACCAGCCGGGTGACGACATCCGCAAGGTCGACTGGTCAGCCACCGCCCGCCAGCAGAAGGCGATCGTGCGCGACCATCGCGCTGAACGCAACCAACACGTCGTGGCACTCCTCGACAACGGTCGAGCGATGGCCGGAACGGTTGGTGACACACCACGTGTCGAGCACGCCATGGATGCCGTCATGGGCCTCACCCGGGTGGCGTCGCACATCGGTGACAACGTCGGACTGGTCACCTTCGACAGCCGCGTGCGCCGGGTGGTGCCCGCATCGAACGCCAAGACGCAATTCGCACGGGTGACCGAGGCGATGTACCTGCTCGACCCACAGTTCGACGAGTCGGCCTACGGCGTCGCCTTCACCACGGCTGCATCGAGGTTCCGGCGCCGTTCGCTGTTCGTGGTGTTCACCGACGTGGTCGAGTCGGTGGTTGCCGAGTCCCTGCTGCCGGCTGTTCGCACACTCACCCGCACCCACCTGGTGCTGGTCGCCGCCGTTCGCGACCCCGATGTCGTCCGCTGGGCCGCGGACCGCCCCGGCGATGCCGACGAAGCGTTCCGCGCGGCCGCGGCGATCGCCGCACTGAACGGTCGGGAGCGAGCGATCGCACGACTTCAGGCCGCCGGCGCGATGGTCGTCGATGCCCGTCCCGGTGATCTCGCCGTCGACGTCGTCGATGCGTACCTCGCGCTCAAGGCGCAGGGAAAACTGTGAGCGTGATGCCTCGTTGCGTCAGGCGCGTCAGGCGCGCTTCTTGAGGATTCGGTCGGCCGTGTGGCCGTAGCCGATGGTCCATCCCCAGAACGCGACGAACGCAACGACACCGATCCCGACCCGCAGCGACGTCGGCCACGGACGTCCGGTCACGAATCCTTCGATCAGGCCGGCGACGGCGAATGCGATCACCAGACCGATCAGGACGTTGCCGACGTCACGACCCTGCGCCTGCAGTGCTGCCCACCGGGTCTGGTCTCCCGGTGAGATGACGGTCCAGCCGATCCGCAACCCGGCCGCGCCGGCGACGATCACCCCCGAGATCTCGAGCAGCCCGTGGGGAAGGATCAACCCCCAGAAGCGCTCCCATTCCCCCACGTGGGTGAACAGACCGCCGGCGATACCGACCGATGCGCCGTTGTACACGAGGATGACGGCGGTGAACACACACAGCAGGATCCCGGCGGCGAACGCCAGGATCGCGACCCGCACGTTGTTGAGGAACACCTGTCCCGTGAAGTTCTGCGCCGGCTGACTCGAGTAGTAGTCCTCGAAGTCGTTCTCGATGTAACTGGCGGTCACCGCGGGGTCGCCGGTGAGGTCGAAGGCCTCGGGTGACACTCCGATCCACACCTGGAACGCGAACCACGGCACGAGCATCAGCAGTGCTGCGACGACGATGAATCGACGGATCCGCCACACTGCCGCAGGAAACGTCAGCACCAGGAAATCGGTGACGGCGCTGCGGGCATTCGTGGTGCGGCGCCCGTGCAGGACGCCGTGCGATTCGGCGACGATGTAGGTGAGCCGATCGAGTAGCGCGTCGTCGGTCCGGAAACGGGCACGGGCAACGGCGAGGTGGCTGCTCGCACGCTGGTGCAGCGACACCAGTTCGTCGAGGTCGTCGGAGGACAACGACGACAGCTTGCGAGCCCGTTTGGACAACTCGGCGAGCCGGGTCCACGAGTGCTGGTGTGTCGCAACGAATGCGTCGAGGTCCATCCAACGCCTACGGTAGCGGTGTCATGGCGTCCGCTTCCGTGCAGTCCGAACGTGTGGATCCCGACGGACGGGACGGCATCGTCACGCCCGAGGCGGTCGTGCTCGACGTGGAGACCGCCGGATTCGCGTCACGCATCATCGCGGCACTGGTGGACTTGTCGATTCAGGCGCTGATCCTCGTGCTGCTGAACGCGATCCTCGCGCTCGTGTTCTTCGGCGACGGCTCCACGTACAACACCGCTGCAGCGGTCGTGGTGTTCGCCGTCCTCTTCGGATATCCGATCGGGTTCGAGTGGGCCCTGCGTGGTCGAACCCCCGGAAAGATGGCGCTCGGCCTCCGCGCCGTGACCGTCGACGGCGCCCCGATCCGCCTGCGCGAGGCGACGTTGCGGGCGATGGGTGGCATCGCCGACAAGCTGCTGCCACCCGGCGGTATCACCGGCGCACTGTTCGTGACGCTCACGCCGCGCCATCAGCGCATCGGCGACCTCATCGCCGGCACCATCGTCATCCGCGATCCCGAACGCCACGTCGCCTCGCCGGCGCTGTGGTTCAGCGCCCCGCCCGGGCTCGAAACGTACGCGGCATCGATCGACCCGACGGCGATCACGGTCGATCAATACACCGTCATCCGTTCGTTCCTGGTGCGCGGCCGTGGCCTGGCACCGTCGGCCCGCCTCGAGCTCGCCACCGACCTGGCCGATCGATTGGCCGCACACGTACGACATGAGCGCCCGGAGTGGGTTCCGCCCGATGCATTCCTCGTGTGTGCCATGGCCCGATACCAGCGTCGCAACGGGCCAGGCGTCGCCGCCGGAGCCGCCTAACCTCGACAACTGTGAGCGGTCTCGCCTATCTCGACCATGCGGCTTCGACGCCGATGCGACCCGAAGCGATCGAGGCGATGCTGCCGTACCTCGACGGCGCCTACGCGAACCCGTCCGGATCGCACCGATTCGCTCGCCAGGCGCGCAAGGCCGTCGACGAAGCCCGAGACGTCGTGGCCGACGTCGTCGGTTGCGGACCGAACGAGGTCGTGTTCACCGGCTGTGGGACCGAGAGCGACAACATGGCGATCACCGGCGCCGTTGCTGCCACCGGCAACGTGGCACTCTGCTCGGCAGCCGAGCACCATGCGGTCCTCGAGGTGGTCGAGGCAAACCACGGTGAAGTGGTCGCCGTCGACCGCTACGCGCGGATCGACCTCGACGCCCTCGCCGATACGATCACCGCGGTCGAACGATCCGGCCGTCGGGTCGGGCTGGTGAGCGTCATGGCGGTGAACAACGAGGTCGGAACGATCACCGACGTCGCCGAGGTCGCCCGTGTCGTGCGTCGGTTGGCGCCCGACGCGCTGATGCACACCGACGCCGTGCAGGCTCCGTGCTGGCTCGATCTTCGCAAAGTGACGCCACACGTGGATCTGCTGGCGCTCAGCGCCCACAAGTTCGGTGGGCCAAAGGGCGTCGGCGTGCTCGTGGAGCGGGGTGGGCCACGGGTCCAGCCGTTGATCATCGGTGGTGGTCAGGAACGGGAGCGTCGCAGCGGTACCCACAACGTCGCCGGGATCGTCGCTGCGGCGACCGCGTTGCGCCTCACCGACGTCGAGCGGGTCGGCGAACAGCATCGCCTCGTGACCCTGCGCAACCGGCTCGTCGACGGCCTGCTGGCGCGTCTCGACGGCGTGCACGAGACGATCCCACGCGATGATCCCGCGGTCACCAAGGTCGCCGGGTCGGCCCACGTGTGCATCACCGGTGTCGAGTCCGAGTCGTTGTTGTTCCTGCTCGACGAGGCCGATGTCTGCGCATCGGCGGCCTCTGCGTGCGCGAGCGGCGCGATGGAGCCCTCCCACGTCCTGGCGGCGATGGGGGTCGACCGCAGCATCAGCCTCGGGGCGTTGCGTCTGTCGCTGGGCCATGCGAGCACCGACGACGACGTCGACCGTGCACTCGTGGCGATCACCGATGCAGTGACCCGTCTGCGCTCGCACGCCTGACGTCGGGCCTGCGTCGGGGCCATTGATGGGCGTCGGGTGCTCGTGCACTGCGACGCATGTGGACGATCGCTCGTCTACATCATCCCGAGTTCGAGGCGGGCGACGTCGGACAGCCGGGAAGCGTCCCACGGCGGGTCGAACACGAGGTGGACCTCGACCGTTTCGACGCCGGGAATCTCGGCGACCGCGTCGCGGAGATCCAGCTTCAAGATGTCGCCCATCCCGCAGAACGGGGCGGTGACCGACATGTCGATGTCGACACTCCAGCCGTCGTCGCCCTCTTCAGCGTCGATGCGGTAGACGAGGCCGAGTTCGACGATGTCGACCGGGATCTCGGGATCGAACACGGTCGTGGCTGCTTCCCAGACGCGATCGATGCTGAACGGCGCATCGCTCGGAGTGTTCGCGGGGTCCGGTGCGTCGATGAAACCGAATTCGATGGAGTCGGCCCGGCTCAGCCGCGCCATCTCTCCAGAGCTCGTGGTGACCGTGGCGGTGGACCCGAGTGCCTGCTGGATGTTGATCCGATCGCCCTCGGGGAGGGTCACCTGGTGACCGGCGGGCACGATCGTGACCTCGATCGCCCGGGGGAGCGTGAACCCCTTGGTCTTGCCGACGCTGACCGTCTGATCAGACATCGTCGTGTCCGAGTCGGTGGGTGATCCAGTCTCGTACGGACTCGATGCCGACATCGTCGACGACCTGGTCGGCGAACCCGTTGATCAACAGGCGACGGGCCTCGTTGGCGGGAATGCCACGGGACCGCATGTAGTACATGGCTGCATCATCGAGCTGGCCGACGGTGGCGCCGTGCTTGCAGGCCACTTCGTCGGCGAGGATCTCGAGGCGGGGCTGGGTGTTGATCTCGGCACGATCCGACAGGATCAGGTTCTTGTTCGACTGTTCGGCGTCGGTTCCGTCAGCACCCTTGCGGACGTCGATGCCGCCGTTGAAGATGCCGGTGCTCTCGTCGTCGAGGACTCCTCGGAACGACTGTCGGCTCGTGCAGTTCTCGGCGGCGTGGACGACGTCGATCTGCTGGTCGAGGACCTGTGTGCCGAATCCGAAGAACAGACCCGACAGATCGGTGTGTGCTTCCGGGCCGTTGAGATCGACGTGGTAGGCCACTCGACCGAAGGACGCACCGAGGTTGAACGAGCGCGCCAAGAAGCGGCTGCGTGCCGCCTGGTGCACGTCGACGTCGCTGAGATGCACATGGCTCGACGGCACGTCCTGGAGCAGCACGTGCTCGAGTGACGAGTCCTCGCCCAGTGTGACGGTGGTGCGGATGTTCGAACCACCGAAGTCGGCACCCGTTCCGATGCGGGTCTCGACGATCGTCGCCGAACTCCGCGCACCCATCGCGATGATCACACCGGTACACGACGCATTGCGACTGTCGTCGGGGATCTCCACGTCAACGATGTGAATCGGGACCTCGAGGGTCACGTCGTCGTCGATGCGCACCACGGCACCATCGCCACCGAAGGCCAGGTTCAGCGCCATGTAGGCGTCACGGATGCCATCGCCGTCGTGACCGAAGTGCGATGCCACGAGTTCGGGCTGCTCGCTGCGGGCTACGGCCAAGCTCGACAGGTGGACACCCGCCGGAGCGACCATGGTCGACAACTCGACGTCGACCACGCCGTTCACCACGACGATGCGCGGTCCGTCGAGGGCGGGGACCCGGGCGTCGATGTCGGGCATCGCCGCGATCTGCGCCACGGGCGGCCCGAACGACAACGCGCCGAGTTCCTTGTGTGGCGCATAACGCCACGCACCGTCGCGACGCGTCGGATACCCGTTGGCTTCGATCCAGTCGAGCGCCACGGCGCCGCCGGAGACGGTCGGGTCGAGTGCAGTGGTGGCCGCTGTCACGAGGGGACCCCGGAGAGGGACCGTGTGCTCGGATCGTCGAGGTCGTGGTTGACGTAGTTGGCGTAGCCGTGGTCTTCGAGTTCGAGCGCGAGCGTGTAGTCGCCCGACTGGACGATGCGACCGTCGACGAGCACGTGCACGAAATCGGGCTTGATGTAGTCGAGCAGTCGTTGGTAGTGGGTGATCACGATCATCGAACGGTCCGGGTTGCGCAACGCATTGACGCCACCGGCGATGATGCGCAGCGCATCGATGTCGAGCCCGGAGTCGGTCTCGTCGAGCACGGCGAGTCGCGGCTGCATGATCGCCATCTGCAGGATCTCGTTGCGCTTCTTCTCGCCGCCGCTGAAGCCGGCGTTGACGGCGCGATAGAGGAAGTCCTCCTTCATCTCGACCAGGTTCATCGCCTCTTTGGCGACACTCAGGAAGTCGCGGGCACCGACCTCGTCCTCGCCCCGGGCGCGCCGCACGGAGTTGAGCGCCGTGCGCAGGAAGTACATGTTGTTGACGCCCGGGATCTCGACGGGGTACTGGAAGCCCAGGAAGACGCCCGCAGCAGCGCGCGCTTCGGGTTCCATGTCGAGCAGGTCGGCGTCGTCGAGGGTGATCGTGCCGGTGATGTCGTAGCCGTCTCGCCCAGCGAGTGCATGCGCCAAGGTGCTCTTGCCCGAGCCGTTCGGGCCCATGATCGCGTGGACCTCTCCGGCCCCGACCTCGAGGTCGAGACCCTTGAGGATCTCCTTGTCGCCGATGGCGGCGGTGAGGTTGTTGACGTGCAGCATCAGCCGACACTTCCTTCCAGGCTCATGCTCAGCAGACGCTGAGCTTCGACGGCGAATTCCATCGGCAGTTCGTTGAACACTTCACGACAGAAGCCGTTCACGATCATCGACATCGCGTCTTCTTCGGTCATGCCGCGCTGGCGGCAGTAGTACAACTGGTCTTCGCCGACCGTGGAGGTCGATGCCTCGTGCTCGACCTGCGCCGTGGGATTCTTCACCTCGATGTACGGGATCGTGTGCGCACCGCACTCCTTGCCGAGCAGCAGCGAGTCGCACTGGGTGTAGTTGCGTGCGTTCTCCGCCGACCGCATCACCTTGACCAGGCCGCGGTACGTGTTCTGACCGTGCGCCGCCGAGATGCCCTTGGAGATGATCGAACTCGTCGTGTCCTTGCCGATGTGGATCATCTTCGTGCCGGTGTCGGCCTGCTGGCGCTTGCTCGACAGGGCGACGGAGTAGAACTCGCCGACCGATCGATCACCCTGCAGGATGACGCTCGGGTACTTCCAGGTGATCGCAGAACCGGTCTCGACCTGCGTCCACGAGATCTTCGCATCGGTGTGGGCACGCCCGCGCTTGGTGACGAAGTTGTAGATGCCACCGAGGCCGTTCTCGTCGCCGGGGTACCAGTTCTGCACGGTCGAGTACTTGATCTCGGCGCGATCCTTGGCCACCAGTTCGACGACGGCGGCGTGGAGTTGGTTCTCGTCACGCTGCGGCGCCGTGCATCCCTCGAGGTACGACACGTGGGAGTCGTCGTCGGCGATGATCAGGGTTCGTTCGAACTGTCCGGTGTTCATCGAATTGATGCGGAAGTAGGTCGACAGCTCCATCGGGCAGCGGACACCCTTGGGGATGTAGCAGAACGAGCCGTCGGAGAACACCGCAGAGTTCAGCGCGGCGAAGTAGTTGTCGCGCACGGGCACCACGGAGCCGAGGTGCTCGCGAACGAGATCGGGGTAGTCCTGCACCGCTTCGGAGAACGAGCAGAAGATCACACCGGCTTCGAGGAGCGTCGCCTTGAAGGTGGTGGTGACCGACACCGAGTCGACGATCGCGTCGACCGCAACGTTGCTGAGCATCTTCTGCTCGTGCAGCGGGATGCCGAGCTTGTCGAACATCTCGCGGATGTCGGGGTCGACGTCGTCCATGCTGTCGAGGACCGGCTTGGGCTTGGGCGCTGCCCAGTAGCTGATCGCGTCGTAGTCGATCGGCGCGATGTCGAGCTTGGCCCAGTCGGGCTCTTCCATCTTGGTCCACGCCTCGTACGCCTTGAGCCGCCATTCGAGGAGCCACTCGGGCTCGTTCTTCTTGGCCGAGATCAGCCGGACGATGCTCTCGTCGAGGCCGGGCGGTGCGATGTCGGTGTCGAGGTCGGTACTGAAGCCGAACTCGTAGTCCGACGACGTCAACTCCTGGATCGTGCGGGTGCTGTCACTCATGGTGCTCTCCGTCATCGAGTCGCTCACTCTCCCACGTCGATGAAGATGCACTCGCCGGGGCACTCTTCGGCGGCTTCGATGACGCCCTCGAGGCCGCCGTCGGGAATGCGCGCCATGCCGTCGGAACCCGCCGGGTTGGCGGTGCCGTCGAACAATTTCTCCGAACCGAAGTTCGAGGCGGTCTCCTTCACGTAGAAGAGACCGTCGTCCATTCCGAAGAAGACATCGGGTGCGATCTCCTCACAGAGCCCGTCACCGGTGCAGAGGTCCTGGTCGATCCAAACTTTCATGTGAGCTCCTTGCGGTGTGTCGACCTGAGGTCGAGCCAACCATCGATTCAACAGCGAGATCCTCGCCGATGACCTGATGTTTAACTACTCCTGCCGAGTTTGACAACTTGTGCATTGCGAAAGACCGACAACCGGGTCGCCATTGATACAGTCGGCGACCATGAGCAATGTCGTGGAGCTGTCGCCGACCCAGCGTCACGTGCTCGAGGTGCTCAAACGCCATGGCGACGTGACCGCCGACGAACTGGCGACCGCACTCGAGATCTCGGCGAGTGCCGTGCGCCAACACCTCGCTGCGCTGCGAACTGCCGGCTTGGTCATCTCACACAAAGTGTACGGGCAAGCCGGGCGTCCCGCAGACCGATACCAGGCCACGACGCTGGCCGAGTCCCTCTTCGCGACCACTGCCCACCGGCTCCCGATCGAACTGCTCGAACACATGGAAGCCGAAGAACCCGCGCTCATCGGCCGGGTGTTCGAACGCCGCCGCCGCCAGATGGTCGACGATGCCGAGAACCGGCTCACTGGCAAGACCGTCGACGAACAGGTCGCCGTCCTCACCGAACTGCTCGACGAACAGGGCTATCTCGCCGACTTCGAGGCCGTCACTGACGGGCACTTCCGCATCAACCTCCACAACTGCGCCATCTGGAGCGTCGCCAACCGCTTCCCACAGGCGTGCGCCGCTGAACTCGACTTCCTGCGGGCACTGATTCCCGAAGCCGACGTGCAACGCGTGACCCACAAGACCAGTGGCGCCCACACCTGTGCCTACGACATCCGCTTCGACCCTGCGCAGGTGATGTCGTGAAGGTGATGTGCGCGATGAGTGGCGGCGTCGACTCCTCCGTTGCGGCGCTCCTGCTCAAAGAGGCCGGCCACGACGTGGTCGGCGTCACCATGAAGCTCTGGGGTGGAGACTCCGACACCGGGTGCTGTTCGGTCTCCGATGTCGACGATGCCCGTCGCGTCGCTCAGCAACTCGACATCGATCACCTCGTGTTCAACTTCGGCGACGACTTCGACACCCACGTCGTCGATCCGTACGTCCGAGCTCACGCCGAGGGCATCACCCCGAACCCGTGCATCGAGTGCAACCGGACGGTGAAGTTCGCACGCCTCGCGGAGCGTGCTGACCTGCTCGGCTTCGACGCCGTCGCCACCGGACATCACGCCGCGATCGGTCGTCTCGGTGACGGGTCGCTCACCCTCGAGCGTGGACACGACACGAAGAAGGATCAGAGCTACGTCGTCCACATGCTCGACCAGGCGCAGTTGGCGCGCACGCTGTTCCCGGTGGGCGGTATGGACAAGTCCGAGGTACGGGCTCGCGCCGGCGAGATCGACCTGCGGACCGCCGACAAGCCCGACAGCCAGGATGTCTGCTTCATCACCAGGTCGTCGGGGCGCGAAGCGTTCCTCGGTGACCGGATCCCGTTCCGGTCGGCAACGGTCGTCGACATGGCCGGAGCCCGTGTGGGCGAGGTCGAATCGGTCGAGATGGTCACCATCGGCCAGCGCAAGGGTCTCGGACTGCCCGGCGGCGGCCCGAAGCGCTACGTGGTCGACGTGGACGTGGAGTCCGGCGTGGTGACCGTGGGCGACGACCATGACCTGTTGCGCCCCGGGCTCGCTGTGACGCACACGAGCTGGGTCGACGCCCCCGTGACCGGCCGGGTGCGTGTGCAGGCCAGCGCCCACGGCGCCACGCAACTCGCCGACATCGCAGCCGACGGCGACCAGGTCGCCGTCACCTGGGTGGAATCCCAACGTCGCATCGCGCCCGGTCAGAGTGTCGTGTTCTACGACCTCGACGATCGCCGGGTGCTCGGCGGCGGTCTCTGCGCCACCTGACCCCGCCACGTCGCAGCGGGTGGTCGCAGCGGGTGTCAGGCACCGATTGCGACAACACCGTTTGCGACTGGCGATGGCGTGACGGTCGCAGCGGGTGCCTGACACCGATTGCGACTGACATCGATTGCGACACCGATTGCGAGACGGTCGGGTCAGCGGATCGGGAGCTTCCGGGCGGCGGCCAGGCGCAGTGCCTCACCGGGCCGCGATGGTGCCACCAGGAAACCGGTCATGTGGATCGCTCGTCCGTTCGGTTCCTTCGGAGTGAACGCGAACACGGTCGACACCGTTTCGCTCGTGTCGATCTGCAGGGCATAACCGCTCGCCGGGCCGGTCAGGTCGGCGGCCTCGGTGTCGGCACGCGCCAGCCCGATCCCCATCAGTTGACCCGTTCGAACCATCAGTGTGTCGGCGAGAACGAGCGGGTCGTGCACCACCAGCCCGGCCGGCACGAGCACCAGCCACCGCCGTGACATCTTGTGCCAACGCGGTCCCACGAACACGATGCCGGCGAGCGCCACGACGGCGGCCAGCACGCCGGGAACCCAGAGGCGAGCGGCGAGTGCGAACGGTGCACCCAGCATGGCCGCAGCCCACACGACCCAGGTGACCACGGCCGCCGTACCGGCCGGAACGGGGCTGCGCAGCAGGAGACGATCCTCGTCGCCATACGCCGATGCCTGGACCATCCAGCGACCGAACTCGGGGCTGAAGATCGCGGCCACGGCGACGATGACGGGAATCGTGAACAGTGCCAGGTCGAGTGCGGGAACCCCGGCCACCGCAGCGACCACCGACGCCCCGATCGCCAGCGGTGACAGGATCCGAGCGAGCGTCAACGACAGCACCGACGGGATCAGCAGTGCGACGGCGATCACCGCGAACACGCTCCACCCTCCGATCGCCGCCACCCAACGGACCGCGTCGCTGCGACCCTCGACGGCTGATTCCACGGCGCGACCACCCACGACGGCGGTGAACAACCAGGCGGCACGCGCCACCCACGGCAGCACGCTGGCGAGCCGCAGGCCACGGGCAGGGGTCCCGCTGTCCGACGTCGAGACGGACACGGGAGACGAATTGGTCACGCCACAGTTTGGATGCTGCGTCGGTCAGGCGGCAACGTGGCGAGATGTCGTTTCGTGCGCCGCCGCCGGAGTCCGCTCCGCCGGCCCCGCGCGGCGCCGTCATCGATCACTTCCGAAACGGCCGTTCGGTGGGCATCGGCAGCCTCCCGCACCTCGACGCTGCGGCTGCTGCGGCGTTCTCGCTCGCCGAGTTCGACATCGCAACCATCCCATCGCTGCCACGCCGATCACCGGCAGAAGACCTGATCGCCCAGGCGATCGGCGGGCTTCCCGGTGTGTCGTTCGGCCAGTACGGGAGCTTTGCGATCGATCCCGCCCGGCTCACCGATGACCTGCCGATCACCACCGACCTGTCGCTCGACGCCTTCGGCGGGATGCGGTCGTTCCTCGACCTCGCCCGCAAGGTCGGCGTCGACGGCAAGCCCGTGAAGTGGCAGTTCGTGGGCCCGATGACGCTCGGCGTGGCGCTGCAGCGCGCCGGTCTGCGTTCGAGCGACGCCTTCACGATCGCCGCCGAGGCGGTGCGCCACCACGTCGCGGCGATCTCCGACCTCGTCACGGAGCATCTCCCGAACAGCCCGCAACTCCTGATCCTCGACGAACCGTGGCTGTCGAACCTGATGGATCAGGACTTCCCGATCACGCCCGACGTGGCGGTCGACCTGATCTCCACGAGCATGGCCGCCGTGTCCAACGACGTGGCGGTGGGCGTCCACTGCTGCGGGCCGTGCGACGTCGCGACCATGTTGGAATCGGGGCCGCAGGTGATCTCGATTCCCGCGTCCCCCGACCTCGTGGAGTACGCCGGGTACATCAGCAGGTTCGTCGAGTCGGGCGGCGTCGTGGCGTGGGGTGCCGTGCCCACCGTCGGACCCACCCCGGTGCGGGCCGACCGGTACTGGAAGGCGCTCAGTGCGCTGTGGTGCCAACTCGTCGAGCGAGGGGTCGACGCCGGCGCACTGCGTCGACAAGCACTCATCACCCCCGACTGCGGCCTGTCGATGCACCAGGTGTCGACGGCGCGACGCGTCGCCCGACTCGCCGCCGAGGTCGCTCGCAAGGTCAATGCCCAGGCCACGGCGACCATGCTGACCCTCGGTGCCTGAACATCTCGGTCGAGCGGTCTGCAGCGTGATCCGGTTGGGTACGGTCGGCTCCGATGACCGCTGACGCCGCCGCACGTCTCGACGACCTCCGAGCGCAGATCTCCCACCACGACGAGCTCTACCACACGCTCGACGCACCCGAGATCAGCGACGGTGACTTCGACGCCCTCGTCCGTGAACTTCGTGAGCTCGAAGCAGAACACCCGGACCTGATCACCGCCGACTCGCCGACCCAGCGGCTCGGAGGCGCCCCGAACGCCACCTTCGCCGCCGTCGAGCACGAGGTGCCGATGACGAGCCTCGACAACGCGACGGATCGTGCCGAGCTGCGCGCCTGGGCCGATCGCGTGGTCAAGGGTCTCGACGGCAACACCCCCAAGTTCGTCTGCGAGCTGAAATTCGACGGTCTGGCGATGAGCCTGCGCTACGAGCAGGGCCGATTCGTGCGAGCGGCCACCCGGGGCGACGGCAGCACCGGTGAGGACGTCACGGCCAACGTGGCGACCATCGACGACATCCCCCACGACATCGGGAGCACGACCGCCCCGGCGCCCGACGTGCTCGAGGTGCGCGGTGAGGTGTACATGACCCGGTCGTCGTTCGAACGACTCAACGACCGAGCCGCGGCGGCGGGAGAGAAGCCGTTCGTGAACCCGCGGAACTCCGCTGCGGGCAGCCTCCGGCAGAAGGACGCCTCGAAGACCGCAGAACGCGAGCTGTCGTTCTTCAGCTACCAGCTGGGTCAGGTGACCTTCGCCGACGGTGCGGCACCTGCCGACCTGAGCAGTCACGAGCAGCAGCTCGCGTTCGTTGGATCGCTCGGTTTCCCGGTGAACGATCACGTCCGGTGGTTCGAGACCGTCGACGAGGTCGCGGACCACTGCCTGTACTGGCAGGACCATCGCCACGATCTCGACTACGAGATCGACGGCGTCGTGATCAAGGTCGACGACGTCGCCCAGCGCGATCAGCTCGGCTTCACGTCCCGGGCGCCGCGCTGGGCAATCGCCTACAAGTTCCCACCCGAGGAGCGCACCACCACGTTGCTCGACATCCAGGTGTCGGTCGGGCGAACGGGTCGGGCGACGCCGTTCGCCGTGCTCGATCCGGTGTTCGTCGGTGGGTCGACCGTGGGGATGGCGACGTTGCACAACCGCGAGCAGGTCGCCGTGAAGGACGTCCGTCCCGGTGACACCGTGGTCGTGCGCAAGGCCGGTGACGTGATCCCGGAAGTTGTCGGCCCCGCTGCCACCAACGTGCGCCCGACGAACAGCGAACCCTGGCAATTTCCGAGTGACTGCCCGGCCTGCGGCGTGCCGCTCGTGCAACCCGAAGGCGAGGCCGACACCCGATGCTTCGCACCGGACTGTCCCGCCACCCGCGACCAGAAGATCGCATACTTCGCGTCACGCGGCGCAATGGACATCGAGGGCTTGGGCGAGCAGATGGTCGAGAAGCTCACCGCGGCGGGCCTGGTGGGTGACCCGGCAGACCTGTACGCGCTCACCGTCGAGCAGCTCGTGGAACTCGACCGGATCGGGGAGACCAGCGCCACGAACCTCGTCGCAGAGATCCAGCAGTCGGTCGAGCGACCGCTCCCGAAGTTCCTCACCGCCCTCGGTGTGCGTCATCTCGGGCCGTCGGCGTCGGCGGCGCTCACCAACGCATTCCACACGATCGATGCGATCACCGCGAAGACCGTGGAGGAACTTGCAGGCGTCGACGGCGTGGGTGATGTGATCGCCACCACCGTCATCGAGTGGTTCGCGCAGCCGGCCAATCAGGCCTACATCGAGAAGTTCCGCGAGGCGGGCGTGAACTTCGGCGACCCCGAGGCGGCCCGGCTCGAAGCAGAGGCCCGAGCGGCGACGCCCCAGACTCTCGAGGGACGCACCGTCGTGGTCACGGGAACCCTCGCCGGGTTCAACCGTGAGGCAACGGGCGAGGCGATCACGTCGCGTGGTGGGAAGAGTCCGGGCAGCGTGAGCAAGAAGACGTTTGCCCTGGTGGCGGGCAATGCCGCCGGGGCGAGCAAGCTCACCAAGGCCGAGGAGCTGGGAGTGCCCGTGATCGACGAGGCCGAATTCGTGGTCCTGCTCGAGACCGGTGCGTTACCGGAGCGGTTCGCCAGTCCGGAGCCCGAGCCCGAGCCCGAGCCGGACCCGCAGCCGTGAGTCAGACGACTTCGAAGCTCCAGCGGTAACTCTCGGCTTCGCCGGGACCCTCCTCGATCCTCCAGAACACGACCTGTGCGGTGTGGCGGCCTTCGCTGAAACTGGTGATCACGGCATCATCGCTGGGTCGGAACGTGATGACGGCGTTGCCAGGATCGAACACCGCGGTGGGTGGGATCGACAACTGCTGACCATCGTTCTCGGGATTCACTTCCACCTGCCCGATGTTGGTCGTCTCGAGCCGGATGCCGTCGACGATGAGGTACGCCTCGTACCCCGGCTGGAGGTTGACCCGGATCTGCTGCTGCTGGAAGACCTGGAGGGCGTTCTCGACCGGTGACAACTCCTCGATCGCCGTCGGGCGATCGATCCCGTCGTCACCGGTCAGCGCGGAGGTGACTCCCCAGATGATCGCGAAGAGCCCGCATGCGATGACCAGGCACGCCAGCAGCAGACCCTTGTCGGGAGCTTGCCGGCGCGAACGTCCAGCGGGGGGTGGGTCCTGCGAGGCTTCGGTCTCGTCGACCGAGGTGTCGTCGAACGGTTCGAGGTCGAGGGTCGACTCCTCCTGGGAGTCGTGCTCTATGTCAGCATCACTCACCCGTTCAGTCTGCCTGGCGGCTCCCGCGAACGTGCAGGCGGTAGCGTCCGATGTGGTGAAAAACGACGATCGAGACGACACGTCACCGTCTGGTGGAGGCCTCGAGGGCACCGTGCTCGCAGGGCGGTACCGGGTGGCGCGCGTGGTGTCGGCCGGCGCGAACACCGTGCTCATCGATGCGATCGATCTCGAGACCGAGGGGCAGGTCACCGTGAAGGTGGTACGCCCCGAACTCGCCCGAGACAGCGAGTTCCGCCACAAGTTCGGTCGTCTCGCCGAGATCTCCCAGGCGCTCACCCACCCCAACATCGCATCCGTCCAGGACTGGGGCGAGGTCGAGCTCGGCGGCGAATCGACCGTGTTCTGGACCGTCGATGCGCTCGGCGGCGGAAGCCTCCGCGACCTGCTCGATCGTGGTCGTCTCCTCGAACCGGGCCAGGCGCTCGTGATGGGCCTCGAGGCATGCCGGGCGCTCGACGCCGCGCATCAGAAGGGCCTGTTCCACACCGAACTGACACCATCGAAGTTGGTGTTCGGCGTCGATCGTCGTCTGCGTGTCGTCGACTTCGGGATGGCCCGCCTGCTCGCCGAACCGGCCTGGGCCGAGCCCGCGGCAGTGCCGACCCATGTGGCTCGCTACGTGTCGCCCGAGCAGGCCCTCGGCCTGAAGATCGACTCCAAGACCGACGTGTACGCACTCGCGCTGGTGATGCTCGAAGCAGTCACGGGGCAGGTGCCGTTCGCCGCCGACTCGACCGTTGCCACCCTGGCTGGTCGGGTCGACAAGCTGATGCCGGTGTCGGCGGACCTCGGTCCGCTCGCGTCGGTGCTCGAACGTGCCGGACGCCCGGAGTCCGCCGACCGATTCACCGCCGCCGAGTTCGGCCGGGCATTGGTGCAGGTGGCGTCGAAGCTGCCCAAACCCGAGCCGATCCCGGTGCTGGCGACCGGTTCGTTCGACACGACCGCGATGCGCCGACCGACCGATCCGACGGGTGGGGTCGAGCGGCCTGCGCCGGTTGCCGGGTTGGCGCACGTCGACGAGACCGGCGCCGCCACACCCGCACCAGCCGCCGACGTGGAGCCGGCCGGGGCAGATGACGTTGTCGCAGACGACGAGCTGTCCGTTGACGACCTCGGCATCGACGAGGTGGCCGGAACCGACGCCGTGCTGCTCCCGGTCGAGGAGGGCGGAGTCGACGCTGTCGATGATGGTGTCGACGCTGATGATGTCGACGAGGCCGACGGCGTACCGGCCGATGTCTTCGACCCCGCCGATGTCGATGGGGCCGATCCCGCGGCCGACGACGCTTCCGACGACGACACATCCGACGACGATGCTCCCGACGACGATGCTCCCGACGCAGGAGCTGTCGACGACCCGGGGATCGACGATGCCGATCTGTTGCCCACCGAAGCGTTCGACGTCCTGGCCTCGACGGCGCTGCCGCTCGACTCGACCGCAGAGAACGCCACCGAGACGATGCCGGTTGCGGCCGCGAGCGGCAAAGGATCCGTTGCGACCATCGCAACGCCGGTCGTCGTCGACCTGCCGCCCGACGACATGGCGGGGTCCGGATCTCTCTTGTACGACGATCAGCCGTCGAAGCAGCGTCGCGGCCCCCTGGTGCTGCTGGTCGTGGTGCTCCTGGCGGGTCTCGGAGCACTCGGATATGCGGGTTCGTTGCTGTTGCAGGCCAAGTCGTTCGAGGTGCCCGTGCTCGCTGGTGTGCCGCAGGACGAGGCGCTGAACCAGATCGTCGGCAACGACTGGGAGATCACCACCATCGGCGAGCGCAGCGACACGTTCCCCGAACCCGACACGATCATCCGGACCGTCCCCGGCCCCGGAATCGAGCTCGAAGAAGGAGCTGCGTTCACGATCGTGCTCAGCGAGGGCCCAGAGTTCCGGACGCTGCCCGAGTTCGCCGACCTTCCCGCCGAGGTGGCCACAGCCCAACTCGCCGATCTGCAGCTGGCCACCGTCGAAGCACCCGAACGGCAGTTCTCCGAGACCGTCGCCGCCGGCAACGTGATCTCGTGGCGCGTGCAGGGTGATGCCGACGGCAGCATGCAGGCCGGCGCGGACATCCTGCCGGGTGAAACCATCGAACTGAGCGTGTCGCAGGGTCCCGAACCGAGGATCGTGCCCGACTTCACCGGCATCGCCGTGGCCGATGCGACCGCCGTTGCCGACGAGAGTCGCCTCCTCGTTGCGCAGGGCGACGACGTGTTCAGCGACGTCGTTCCGGTGGGTGGAATCGTCGGCCAAGTGCCCGCAGCCGGGACCGAGATCGAACGCGACGGGACCATCACGGTCCAGGTGTCCAAAGGCCCCGACGTCGTTCCCTTCCCGGAACTCGAGGGACTTCAGTTCTCCGACGCCCAGACACTGCTGCTCGAGACCGGATTCCTGGTGGGCGACCTCCTCGGCAGCACCGACGGCAACTTCGTCGAAGCAACGATCGGCGGGGTCGAAGTCGTCGCAGGCACGGAGTTCCCACGCGGGCAGCCCGTCGACCTGATCTTCCTCTGATCGGCGACGTGCGAACGATCGGTCTCGGCCGGCGGATTGCCGGGGCCCCACGAGTGGTCACTACGGTGCGGACATGACGTCGTTGGACGGGCGAGTTGCCATCATCACCGGAGCGGGACGAGGGATCGGGCGAGAGCACGCCCTCTACTTCGCCGAACTCGGCGCGCGGGTCGTCGTCAACGATTGGGGCGGAGCCGGTGACGGCACCCGACCCGACGACGGACCAGCCGACGAGACCGCCGCCGAGATCCGCGCCGCAGGCGGCGAAGCAATCGCGAACCACGACGACGTGACCGACTGGGCGGGGGCGGAGCGGATGGTCGCCGCCGCCGTCGATGCGTACGGCGACCTCGACATCCTCGTGAACAACGCCGGGATCCTGCGCGATCGAACGATCGTCAACATGACCGAGTCGGAATGGGACGACGTGGTGCGTGTCCACATGAAGGGACACTTCGTGCCGACTCATCATGCTGCAGTCCACTGGCGCAACGAGCACAAGGCCGGACGGACTCGGCGACGTTTCCTGGTGCACACGTCGAGCACGTCGGGCCTGTTCGCCAACCCTGGCCAGGCCAACTACGGGGCGGCCAAGACCGGCATCGTGACCTTCAGCCAGATCGCTGCCAAGGAGCTCTCGCGCTACGACGTGGTGAGCAACTGCGTCGCTCCCGCAGCACGCACTCGCCTCACCCTTGCGACCCCCGGCCTCGAGGACATCATGGCGTCGAATACCCAGGGATTCGACGAGTGGGACCCGGCGAACATCTCACCCGTGGTCGCCTACCTGTCGAGCGATCGCTGCGAGTTCAACGGTGAGACCTTCTTCGTGCAGGGCGGTGTGGTCAAGCGGGTGAAGAGCTGGGCGTTCGGCGACTCGATCACCCATCCCACCCGATGGACCGTCGACGACCTCGCCGACGCACTCGCACCGCAGGCACACGACGCCGGCTGACGTCGGCGCGCTCAGTCGACCGGCACCGCCGGCTCGGTGATGTCCTTGATCTCCTGGGCGATCTTCTCCGAGAACTCGTTCGACGGCAGTGAGGTCTGCATCGCCATCAGCTTCATCATGTCGCCCTGCACCTTCACCCGGCCGTTCATGAACGCCTGCATCGCGACCGTGGGGTCCTGGTCGACGAACAGTGCCTGCGCCGTTGCGTAGTCGGTGGTGACGGTCACGTCGGGATCGTCGAGTTCACCGAGTTCCATCACGACCGAACCCGAGCTGGTGTCGAGGTAGCTGTGCACCGTCTGATCGCCGAACGGGACGTCGGTGACGACCTGATTGATGCGCAGCGAGGCGTCGACGTCGGGAACCTCGTCGGCATACTTTTCACGGATGCCGCGAGCTGCGTCCATCCATTCGTCTGACAGGAAGCGATGAGCCATGGACGACGACTGTAGTTCTGCCAATGCGATGTGCGCGCTGCGCTGCAGTACGGTTTCGACGGTGGGGGAGGGACGAAGCAGGTCGAGCCAGCAGCCGACGCCTCGGCGACTCGTCGCCCTGGTCTCCGTGGCTGCGTTCGGCCTCGGTGCGTGTGCGATGACCGACGTGGCGATCGACGTGACCGCGCTGCGCGCCGACGAGGTTGCGTCATCGAACCCGGTCGTCGACGACACGGCCGTCGATCCCGATCCGTCGGAAACGCCGCCGCCGCCACCACCGTCTGCGCCGGTGTCGGATCAGCCCGACCCGACCGTCGACACCGGGGTGCCCACGCCGATTCCCGACGAGGTCCCCCCGATCGACGACCTCATCGACACCGACGTCCCGGACCTGGCGGACGGCGATGCGCCCCTCTCCGACGATGAGGTCGACGAGATCATCGGTGAGCTCGTCGAGGCCGGATTCTGCGAACCGACCGACTTCGAGGACGAGGGAGCGGTCACCGCAATCCATTTCGTGGTGCAGGGCCGGCTCCAATCACCCTGCTACGTCGCCCAACCCGACAGCGACGTGGGCGACGTCGTGTTCGACGACGACCCCCGCCTGATCGCTGCGTGGAACGAACTCGTGGCGGTCACCCCGATCGAACTCGTCGACGACATCAGCCTGCTCGCCGGATACGAGGCCTGTGCAGACTGCGACACGCTCGCCTACGTGACCACACTCGACGTCGATGCGGAGTTCTTCGTCATCGCCGTCGACGTCGTGGCAGCGGTGACCGACCCCGAGGAGCTCCGGCTCACCATGCTGCACGAGCTGTCCCACGTGTTCACGCAGCGCCCCGGTGAGCAGCTGACCATCCAGCCCGAGTCGATGCCCTGTGCGACGTTCTTCAAC
>Ga0307966_1001113_pt1 | contig 21578 bp, 16 predicted proteins | sample OrgLakmetagen646_FD_203141 | JGI IMG/M metagenome (GOLD analysis project Ga0307966, IMG submission 203141) | Saline water microbial communities from Organic Lake, Antarctica - #646 | ecosystem: Environmental > Aquatic > Non-marine Saline and Alkaline > Saline | place: Antarctica: Organic Lake... | reverse complement strand
TGCCGCCTACCTCTGGCTTGGGTATTGGAATGGACCGGTTGATTATGTTTTTGACCAACAACCCCTCCATACAAGAAGTCCTGTTCTTCCCTCAGATGAGGCCAGAAAAGAAAAAGGTAGAGCTTACGGAGGAAGAGAAAGTAGTTATAGACTTACTGAAAGTGACCTCTCCACAAGCCTTGGAGGAGATAAAATCCAAGTCGGAATTGAGTAATAAAAAGTGGGATAAAGCCATTAAAGGACTTAGAACGAAAGACCAAGCTACAGTCGACAAAACGAATGAAGGTTTATTTGTAAACTTGGTTTAAGCTAATTTCTGTTGACCTAAACCTGCCTGAATATAATTATTTGGCAGGTTTATTCCAGATCCTTAGGCATATCAGTCGAATAAAATAATAGGATCTACTGTTTTAAGGCGCTAAACGTAAATTCATTGAAGGTTTCTAAGGTTTTGACCAAGGCATATTTCATGTTTTTTTCAGCCTTTAGGCTATCGTGAAAAACGATGATGCTGCCTTTACTAGCTGATCTTTCAATGCGATGAAAACAAGCCTCTTTGCTGAGGCTAGACTTATAATCTTTACTAAGGATATCCCACATGATAATCTGTTGAGCATCTCTTTTTAAGGCTTTAGCTTGAGTGGAGGTGCACTTGCCGTAAGGAGGCCTAAACAGATGTGTAGAGGTAGTGTGTAATTCTATTTCTTGCTTACAGGCTTCAACATTTTCTAAGTAGTTTTTTGAAGAGGTTTTCCAACCGTTTAAATGGTTGAAGGTATGATTCCCAACAGAATGTCCTTCATCTATAATCTGTTGAAAGAGCTTTGGATATTTTCTTATATTGTCTCCGATGCAAAAAAAAGTAGCTTTAGCCTTATGGGTTTTTAAAGTATGTAAGACCCATGGGGTCACTTCAGGAATGGGTCCATCATCGAAGGTGAGGAACATTTCTTTCTTTTCGGTTGAAATGCTCCACACTCGGTGAGGAAATAGGTGCTGAAGAAAAGTGCTAGACCTCAACACCTTTACGGATTAGTGGGTAATTGATCTGGGGACGATAAGCCATCGCTTGCACTATCCTTTTCAATTTGGTTGATTTCGTCCTCTTCCAATTCTTGAAGCAGTTTTTCGTTCACATTCTCTTCAGGAGAGTCTTCGTAGAAATGACTAAACTTTTCTAGGTATGAATTGAACTCGGCAGCTTTGTCTTTGACCAATTCTTGGTCTTGTTGAATAATTAAAATATCCACAAGGCTTCTATACTTTTCAATTTCACTAAAGATCCTATCTGCATTCTCTATTTGGTTTTCATAATCTAGGCCTGCATAGTAAGTCAGCCACTCCTTATAATTATTAGCGACGGCTTCCCAGACTTCCCTTGCTTTTTCAGGCTTATTTACTTCATAATACCCATTTATAAAGGGTTCTAGAAGTTGATAGTATTGGAAATGTTTTACGGGAATGTTTTCCATGCCTAAATCTAGAACGTCTTCTGCTTTTTCCAGCTTATCTTCTTTGATCAATTTTTCAACTAATCGAGCAAGATTACTTCTATAGGTTATGGCATTTCTTCGGGTTTCCGTGTCGTGGTAGATGTCATCACTTCCACTATTGCCCCAATCCCAATCCATAACAATGTCATACATTTTATCGGCATCGATTCTGCCCATATCAAATGGATTTCTCTCATCCACAGGAGTTTTTATAGGGACAAGTTTATAGGTAACCCCTTCGAGTTGAAGGTAATCCTTCATCCATAGATAATCTTCGTCTCTAAAACTCCCTCCTGTGAAATAGATAGGGCGATCCCAATCGTTATTCGCTAAGAGGTCAAGCATCATTAAATTTGGTTTATAGAGAAGGTTATCTTCCAAATTGATTTCGAGATAAGGCTCAATTAAGTCAGCATTCTTTTGCTCTACGATTCCATTTTTAAGGACTTTTTCTTTATCCACAGGAACTCTTATGTTTTTGGTAGGAAAGGTGTTGATGACTTGCCCACTTTGGAGTTCTGCTCTAGTTGTTTCGTTATCGCTCTCGATATACTGAATAAATTGCTTGATGTTGAGTGAATCTCCTACCCTGGGATCTTTCTGAAACCAAACGGCATCATTGGTCCCATATTTATAGTCTTCGTGTTTCAACGTCGTCTTAATAGGCTCACTCTCGTAAGCTTTTCTTCTCATTTGGTCTATGTACCAATCTGTAGCAAAAAGGCTAGTGTTGATGGTCCTCACATCGGTTCTGTAGCCTTCAATTTCTTGGGCATACCACAAGGCGAAAGTGTCGTTATCTCCTATGGTGAATAAAATGGCATTTTGATCTAAGCCCTCTAGATATTTCTTGGCCATGGCAAGAGTGGTGTATTTTCCAGAGCGATCGTGGTCATCCCAATTTTCTGAGGCCATAAGGACGGGGACACAGATTAGGCAAAGTAGTCCAACGGCTGGAGCTACTAGCTTGGGCGTGACATAAGCCTTCAAGTAATGGAATAGAGCATAAACGCCCAATCCAATCCAAATGGCAAACACATAAAACGATCCTACTAGAGCATAGTCTCGCTCTCTGGGCTCAAAAGATCGCTCGTTGAGGTATATTTTTAAAGCGATTCCTGTAAATAAGAAAAAGACAGTGAGCACCCAAAAGCGCTTTACATCTTTGGACGCATGAAAAAATAAACCGATTAAGCCTAAGATAAGCGGTAGAAAGTAGTAGGTGTTTCTTGCTTTATTTTCAGAAAGGTCTGAAGGTAAATTCTGTTGACTTCCCAGTCGATTTTCGTCAATAAAGTCGATACCGCTTAACCAATTACCATCAAAATTTGTGTATTTTCCTTGTTCATCGTTTTGTCTACCAGCAAAATTCCACATAAAATACCTCCAGTACATATAGCCCATTTGGAACTCAAACAAGTAGCTGAGATTCGAGGCAGCAGAAGGCTTTTCAACATCCAAGTATTGGTTAAAGCGTTTTAAAAAGCTGATGTAACCATCAGAAGAGACCTCTCCTTTTCTGTAATCGGCTCTAAATGTTTCAATAATTGAACCTAATTCTTGTTCTCCTCTGTACTCTGGTTTTATAGAAAATTCTAGAGGTCCAGTAAACATCATATAATTGGCAGCATGTTGTGTACTCCACATCCTAGGGAGAAAGGTTTTATGTGAGGCATCAGAATTTTGTTTAGCATTTTTATAATCATTGACAATCACATACTCTTGCTTCTCTTCATCTTTCTCATAAATCGCATTATCATCTACATAAGGGTTATCGGGGTCTAATCCAGCAAATAACTCGGTAAACTGAGGACCGTAAAACAGATGCGTTTCACCATATTGATCTCTGTTATAATAAGCTAGGAGTTGTTGAGCACTACTAGGATTATTTTCATTAATTACAGTCCCAGCGTTGGCCCGTATGGGTAGCATAATCCAACTAGAAAAGCCTATAAATACAAATAGGATACAAAGTAAAACCGTATTGATGTGAATATAATTTTTACGTCTCGTGTATTTGAGTCCAAAATAAAACGCAGCAATTACTAGTAAGCCTGCTATAACAGTACCTGAATTGAAGGGTAAGCCTATGCTATTTACAAAAAAGACTTCCATTTTTGCGAAAAAGGTCAAGGAATAGGGCAGGAGGAGTTTAAAAATAAACAATAAGATTCCAACGACGACGAGGTTGGCAATCACAAAGTTTTTGATGGTGATTTTTTTGAAATTTTTGAAATAATATAAAAAGCCTATCGCGGGAATGGTTAATAGGGCCATAAAATGAACTCCAAAGGAAAGCCCCACTATCAGACAGATTAAGATCAGCCAACGATTTCCTCTAGGCTTATGCATATCTCTTTCCCATAACAAGCCTGTATAAAACATGGCCGCCATAATACATGCTGCCATGGCATAGACTTCTGCTTCTACAGCGCTAAACCAAAAACTATCTGAGAACGTAAAGGCTAATGCTCCAACCAGACTACTTGCCAAAATAGCAAAGTCTGAAGAAGTTCCTTTGGCGTCTATTGTTTTAGTAAGTTTTTTTAGTAATAAGGTGATTGACCAAAACATGAATAAAATAGCAAAAGCACTCGCCACACCAGACATGAGATTTACCATGTAGGCAATCTGACTTTCATCTGAAGCAAACATGGAAAAGAAGGCTCCAAAAATTTGATAAAATGGAGCTCCAGGTGGGTGACCAACTTGAAGCTTGGCAGAGGTCGCTATATATTCACCAGCATCCCAAAAGCTTGCTGTTGGCTCTACGGTTAAGATATAAGTCACAAGAGCAACAAGAAAGGCAAACCAGCCTAAAAGTTTATTCCAAAATGAGAAGGCAGATTTAGTCATGGATATAAATATTTTGAGCGAAAATAAACAATTATGAAATCTTATAAACGTATGATCTGATTATTATTACTTAGAAACCAACCATCTTTCTGAAATGAACTGTAAATATTTTTTTGAATAAATTTTGAAATACTTTTGCTCATATAAAAGTTAGTTTTATATTTGCACTCCAATTGAATATTGGCCTATGGTGTAACTGGCAACACATCTGGTTTTGGTCCAGAAGAGTCTAGGTTCGAAACCTAGTAGGCCAACATTAAACCCCTTAACTTAAACAAGTTAAGGGGTTTTTATTTTTAGGAGGGAGTATTTATTATGGTATTTATATTTTTTGATCAATTTTTGGACATAAAAAAAGCTGATGGGTTAGATCAGCTTTTATAGGATGTTTGATTCCTTAAACTTTAGGATGAACATAATAGATAATATCTTTATATGCTACAATGTAAATTTAATATTTAATAACAGTGATGTCAATACCTACTATTAGGTATTTTTATAAACTAATAAAGCTCCGTAATTTATATTACGGAGCTTTTTAGTTGAGAGTTTATTCAGAACTTATTTCAATTTCTTCTTAACTTCTACTTCTCGGTAAGATTCTAAAATGTCACCTTCTTGGATGTCATTGTAGTTTTTCAATTGAATACCACAATCATAACCTTTAGAGACTTCCTTAGCATCATCTTTAAATCGTTTTAAAGAAGTGAGTGTTCCTGTGTGGATAACAATGCCGTCACGTATCAATCGTATACCAGAGCTTCTGTAGATTTTTCCAGAAGTCACCATACATCCTGCAATAGTTCCAATTTTAGATATTTTGAAGGTTTCTCTAATCTCTGCAGTACCTGTAATTTCTTCTTTAAGTTCTGGAGAAAGCATACCTTCCATGGCATCTTTAATATCGTTGATAGCATCGTAGATGATAGAATACATTCTGATATCGATTTCTTCATTATCTGCAAGTGTCCTAGCATTTCCAGCAGGTCTTACATTAAATCCAATGATAACAGCTTCAGAAGCTGAGGCTAGCAAGACATCACTTTCAGTAATGGCTCCAACCCCTCTATGTATAATATTGACTTGAATTTCCTCTGTTGAGAGTTTCTGTAAACTGTCTGTTAAGGCTTCTACAGAACCATCCACATCCGCCTTCAGGATAATGTTCAATTCTTTAAAGTCTCCAAGAGCAATTCGTCTTCCAATTTCATCTAAAGTAATGTGTTTCTGTGTTCTAACACTTTGCTCCCTTTGAAGTTGATTTCTTTTCGAGGCTATTTCTTTTGCTTCTCTTTCATCTTCCATAACTTGGAAGGAATCACCAGCTTGTGGAGCTCCATCTAGTCCAAGAATAGAAATAGGAGTAGAAGGGCCAGCCTCTTTTACTTTATTACCGCGCTCATCTTGCATGGCTTTTATTTTACCACTTGTTGTTCCGGCTAAGACATAATCTCCAATTTTAAGAGTACCCGCCTGAACCAAGATAGTAGATACATAACCTCTACCTTTATCCAGAAAAGCTTCCACTACACTTCCTTTTGCGAGGCGATTTGGATTTGCTTTTAGATCTAGTAATTCAGCTTCAAGTAGAACTTTTTCAAGTAATTCAGGAATACCTGTACCTTTTTTAGCAGAAATTTCTTGGGATTGAACTTTACCTCCCCAGTCTTCTACTAATAAATTCATACTTGCTAAGGATTGTTTTATCCTTTCTACGTTGGCAGTAGATAAATCTACCTTGTTTATTGCAAAAACGATAGGAACTCCCGCGGCTTGTGCGTGGGAAATAGCTTCTTTAGTTTGAGGCATCACATCGTCATCTGCTGCAATTACAATAATCGCAATATCTGTGACTTGTGCACCTCTAGCTCTCATCGCAGTAAAGGCTTCGTGACCAGGCGTATCTAAGAATGAAATGGTTTCACCAGTTTCTATCTTAACACTGTAGGCACCAATATGCTGAGTAATTCCACCGGACTCTCCAGCAATCACATTTTCTTTACGGATATAATCCAGTAAAGAAGTTTTACCGTGATCTACGTGACCCATAACGGTAACGATTGGAGCTCTGGGTTTTAAGTCATCAGGGTTTTCAACAACTACTTCTTTGTGGTCTTCTACTTCTGCACTTACAAATTCTACATCATAACCAAATTCTTCAGCGACAACACTTAAGGTTTCAGCATCAAGTCTTTGATTCATAGTTACCATCATCCCTAAGGACATGCAGGCAGATATAATTTTAGTCACAGGCACATCCATCATTGTAGAGATCTCATTGACACTTACAAATTCTGTTACCTTAAGGACTTTACTTTCTTTTTCTTGTTGATCGAGGTCGTCTTGAGAACGTTGTTTATGTTGATCTCTTTTGTCTCGTCTATATTTTGCTCCTTTCTTACCAGCAGATCTACCTTGAAGTTTTTCTAAGGTTTCTCTAACTTGCTTTTGGACTTCTTCTGGAGTAGGATCTTCCTTTGGAGCTGCTTTCACATTTCTTCTAGGAGCTGGCTTTGCACCTTTTTTGAAGTTGGGTTTACTCGCTCCAGGGGAGGTGTTAGTTTTGGATATACGCTTACGCTTCCTTCTTTTGGAAGCTGCTTCTTTTTCCTTCTCCTTTTCTTTCTCCTTTTTGGTTGGAGTTTTCTTAAATTGATTTAAATCAATTTTTTCACCGGTGAAGTTGGGTCCAGAAAGCTTCGTATACTGAGTCTTATGTAGAGGATCCTCAACTTCTTTTTCTTCTTCTTCTTCTTTTTTAACTTGAGGCTTTTGTTCGGCGTCCTTCGCTGGTTTTTCAGAAGTCGGCTTAGCGGGTTCGGTAGACTTTTCAGGCTTATCAGATTCTTTTTTGCTTTTAGGTTTCCCTTTTTTAGTATCTGTAAGTTCAATCTTGCCGACTTGCTTTAAGCCAGAAATTTTGGACTTGGACCTGATAGTTTCTTCTTCCTCTTTTGCTGCTTTCTTAGAGTCTTCTTCAGCCTTAGCCTTAGTTTCTTCTTCAGCTTTGGCAGCAGCAGCTTTTTTCTTGTTGTCTGCAGCTTGTTGCTCTTTCCTAACTTCGTCTACTTTCTTCTTCTCAAGCTCCTGCTCCCTGGCCTGACGCAATTCTTCCTTCTCCTTTTTTCGCTCCTCGCTTACTTCTTCTGAAGCTACCTTTTTGCTTTTATCAGTTTCGAATTTATCTGATAATACTTCATAAACTTCCGAAGAAATTTTGGTCGTAGGTCTTGCTTCAATTTCATAACCCTTATCGTTCAGATATTCGACTGCCCGATCCAGCGAAATGTTAAACTCCCGTAGTACCTTGTTTAATCTTGTTTGTTTTGATTCAGCCATAAATTGCCTCTAATATTACCTCTTTTATAATGTTGCAAAGATGAGTTTAAATAATCTATTCTTCAAACTCTTCTTTTAAAATTTTGACTACGTTCAAAACGGTTTCTTCTTCCAAATCCGTTCTTCTTACGATATCACTTACGTCCAATTCTAAGATACTTTTTGCAGTATCTAAACCTATTCTACTGAATTCTTTAATAACCCAGTCTTCTATTTCGTCTTTAAATTCTGTTAATTCCACATCTTCTTCTTCGATACCATCTCTAAAGACCTCTATGTTATAGCCAGTTAATTGTCCAGCGAGTCTTATATTATGTCCACCACGTCCAATAGCTTTAGAAACTTCTTCTGGTTTCAAAGTTACTTCAGCATATTTTCTTTCCTCATCCAACTTAATATTTACAATTTTCGCAGGGCTCAAGGCCCGTTGTATATAGAGTTGTGGATTGTTGGTGTAATTGATTACATCTATATTTTCATTTCCCAATTCGCGAACAATACCATGGATACGAGATCCTTTCATACCTACACATGCTCCTACAGGGTCTATCCTGTCATCGTAAGTATCTACAGCAACTTTCGCTTTTTCTCCAGGTATTCTCACTGCATTTTTAACGGTGATAAGCCCATCAAACACTTCAGGAATTTCTTGTTCAAATAACTTTTCAAGAAACATTGGAGACGTTCTCGATAGGATAATTATAGGTTTGTTTCCTTTAAGTTCAACCTTTTCGATGACACCTCTTATGCTATCTCCCTTTCTGTAAAAATCAGATGGGATTTGATGTTCTTTTGGAATAATTAATTCGTTACCATCATCATCCAATAAGATCACCACATTGTGTCTCACGTGATGAACTTCTGCAGTATAGATTTCTCCAATTAAATCTTGGAAATATTTAAATGTATTGGTGCTGTCATGTTCATGAATCTTAGAAATCAAGTTTTGTCTTAAGGCCAGTATCGCTCTTCGACCAAGTTGATATAACTTAACCTCTTCAGAAACATCTTCACCTACTTCAAAATCAGGTTCTATCTTTCTAGCATCTTTTAGTGAAATTTCTTTGTTTTCATCTTCTACTTCACCATCGTTTACTACAATTCTATTTCTCCAAATCTCTAAATCTCCCTTATCTGGGTTAATAATGATATCAAAATTATCATCTTGTCCAAATTTTTTCTTCAATGCATTTCTGAATACATCTTCAAGAATGGCCATTAAGGTTACTCGATCAATTAATTTGTCGTCTTTAAATTCAGAAAATGAGTTGATCAAATCGATATTTTCCATAATATCTTTATTTGTTAAAATTTATTATAACTTGAGCTTTGTCGATGTTTTCGTAAGCTATTTTTGCTTCTTTCTCTACTTTATGTTTGCCTTTCCCAACTGGTTTTGGCTCTCGAGCACTCCATTTTAATTCAATATCTTGGTCAGTTGCTGCCGTAAGTGTTGCTTCTATAGTTTCATTTTGGCTTTCGACTGCGAGTTTTCTGCCGATATTTTTTTTGAATTGTCTTGGAAATTTAAGCGGCTCAGTGGCTCCGCAGGAAGCGACTTCTAGTGAGAAATCCTCTATCTCTCTATCCAGATTATGTTCTATAGCCCTACTCATATTGACACAATCTGTTATAGATAAATCTCTATCACCATCTATGATGACGTTGATATTATTGTTACCAGAAATTTGTATATCAATTAAAAATAGAGCCTCGTCTTCCTCCAATCCTTGATTAACCAAGGTTAAAATTTGCTCTTTATCTAAAGCCATTATTTACTTATAAAAAGAGGGGACTAATTTGTCCCCTCCATATTCAAAACTTTGCAAATGTAACAATAATTTATCAGTTATAAAAGAGGGGATTTTTTTATAATTTAAACTAAATTAGTAGAAGTATAAATTCTCAACCTATGAAAAGAATCCTAGTTCCCACAGACTTTTCTCCTCAAGCTGAAAATGCCTTGAAAGTAGCTGCCCAACTCGCCAAAAAATATGATAGCGAGATTTTTTTGCTCCATTTGCTGGATCTCCCTTTAGGACTTATCGATCCTATAAATGAAGGAGTAGGGGGTGATTTGCCAGAATCTTTGTTTTTTATGAAGCTAGCCCACAGGAGGTTCACCGAAACCTTTCATAACATGAAGGATCATCTAGAAGGGATTAAGGTTCACGAGACGGTAGAGTTCGACGAAGCTTTCGATGGTATTATGGCTATTGCCACAAAACACGACTGCGAACTTATTGTTATGGGGTCTAATGGTTCTGAAGGTTTACACGAGGTTTTTATAGGGTCTAACACAGAAAAGGTGGTGAGGTTTTCTCATGTTCCTGTGTTAGTTATTAAAGAAGATATACCTATTTTCGATATTAAGTCTTTTGTTTTTGCCACCAATCTTACACTGAATAATAGAAATGCTTTCGAAAAAGCCTTAGTCTTTTCAAATCTTTTAGATGTCGAACTACATCTGGTTTATATCAATACGCCGCATAAATTTAAAACCACCAAAGAGATTGATCAATCTTTTGATGAGTTTTCATCACCACTCAACTTCAATTCATCCAAATTTCAAGTCTATAATGATGTTACAGTAGAACGCGGTATTAGAAATCTTGCTATTAAATTGGATGCCGATCTCATAGGAATTGGGACACACGGTAGAAAAGGGATTTCTCATTTTATAAGTGGAAGCTTAGCTGAGAATATTGTCAACCACATTAAGAATCCTATTGTCACTTTCAAGATTTAATTTTTTGTTGAAAAGTTTAAACTTCGGTTTTTGAATGAATATTATAAAAGGGATCGTTTCAAACCCTCGAGGTGAAAGCTCCAAAGATAATTCCAAAACGACTTGGTTTTATCTCTTTTCATTTTATCTATTTTAAAAGTTTTATCCACATCCTTATTGTTTACAAATACATTGCTAAGTAAACTCGCAAAATGATTTTCGCCCCCATTTTTATTGAGAATCTTTAATTTGAGATCCTTATAGACCATCCTGAATTGTCCATTGGCTTCAGAATTTGTTCCCGTAAATGTTGTTTCAATTCTATTGATTTTTCCATCAAATTTCATGCGCATAGCAGGAGCGAAAAATGTATTCACAGAGCTATCCTTCACATCCTTTATTAGTGTTGAAACCTCAAATCTTTCTTGACTTGGTTTCAAACTCATATTGAATAAAATCTGAGACTGCTTAGATAATTTCCCTGAAGCAATCACCTTTATCTCAGAGTTTTCTTTGTTGATGTCGTTATGTAAGTTGATGATTTGAGCATCTACAGATTCAAAACTTATTTCACCCGGAGGCCTGTCTTTATGCAATAATTCTTGATAATTGATAGATGCTTTTGAAATCAAGACAGAATCTACCTTAAGATCAAATCCTAGACCCCTTAAGGATTCGCTGTACAAGGGCTTGTAGCTGAGATCATCTGCTATATTTTTATCTCTATAAATACTCAAATAAGTAGAGTCCACAAGGATTCTGCTTAGGGAAAGCTGAAGCTTGTCTTCGTTTTTGCCTAGTTCTAATCCCTCAAGGCTTATCGTCTTAGCATCCAGAGTCATTAAATCCTTTTCTACTTCGATATGTTCGATGTAGGATTGCTGAGTGTACTTTGGTTTTATTTTGAAATTTTTAAAGTCTACTTTTCTATTTTCAAAACTGAGATCGTCAATTTTTAGATCGTGTAAGTTGTCTAAATCATAACTTAAGTCTTTTGCTTTTATATTAAAAGAATTGTTCTTCAGCCAGTCGAAGTTCTGGTCTAAAGGCCATTGAACATTTTTGGTGGCTAAATCTATCTCGTTAATACGAAGTTTTTTGCCTTTTGCCGTTTTGTATTCAATAGTAGATTGGCTGATTTTTATAGCTTCAATTTCAACTAGAGAGACTGCGTCTGAAGTATTTTTATTATTGTTTTCTTTGGCTAGAGAATTGTCGTATTTCAGATTAAGACCTTTTACGTCAAGGTTTTCAATTTTGATTTCCTTTTCTAAAGTATAGTGCAACACATCCACATTCAAATAAATATAGTCTGCCTGAATATCTTTGATAGAATCATAGAATTTAAATTCCTCTAGTTCTAGACTTCCTGTAAGTACATTCACGTTAAAGCTAGTGTAGGATATGGAGGGCTCTTTGCTAAGTCTTTCTTTTACTTTATTGGATATAATAAAATCAGCAATAAGAAAGCCAACGATAATTATTGCGGATAGAATGACAATGTAGGATAGAGCTTTTTTCATTTTAAATTTAATTGGGATTTTGAAATTACTCAAAAATATGGTTCAGCCTCACTTTAGATAACAATCTTTAGAGAAGAAAATTGAAAATAAATTATAAAACTTCACCCATTACTCAAAGAAGTAATGGGTGAAGTTTATCTCCTATAGTCAAGATAGAAGGGTATTTATGAGTATGCTATTAATGAATTCTTTTAGAAAAAAAATCAGAATCTATAGCCTACGTTAAGTCCAGCTCTTAACACAAAATCAAAATTACGTTCAGAATTATATTCGCTAAACAAGTTACGACCTCCACCTAAGAAAACTTCTAAGACTACACCTCCGCTAGAGACCAGTTTATAGCCCCCGCTAAATCCAAGAGCCAAATCGGTGATGTCTTTATCCTGTCTTACTCCTTCAACTTCAATTCTATCTTCTACACTATTTAAGTTTGCGAAAACTTCACCAAAAAATCCATCTGCATAATTATCCCCGAAATAAAACCTGTAGTATCCAGTGAGATTATAATTGATATTCCATTCTACATAATCATCGAATGGAACCATGAGGTTTACTCCTACACCAGACTCTTCATTAAGTAGGTACTCGTAAGTGACATCGAAGTTGCCAAGAATTAAATAGCCAACATTTATTTTTGGTTCGTGAAATTCAGTATAAGAAAATGTAGATTCAGATTGCGCAAAAGCATTTAGTGAACAAAAAATGACGATTGCAAAAAGTATTTTTTTCATTGTGAGATTATTTTAGAGACAAATATAAGATATCGACTTTGGTTTGTTAGCTATGAGTTGTTACGAATTGTCTATTTTTGTAAAAAATAAAATTAATTATCATCGAAGCAAAAACACATAAAGCCGGATTTGTAAACATCATAGGAAATCCAAACGTAGGGAAATCCACATTGATGAATGCCTTTGTAGGGGAGAAGCTCTCTATTATTACGAGCAAAGCCCAAACCACTCGTCATAGAATTCTAGGAATTGTTAATGGGGATGATTTTCAAATGGTATTTAGTGATACTCCTGGAATTATAAAGCCTGCTTATGGATTGCAAAATTCTATGATGGATTTTGTAAAATCGGCCTTTCAAGATGCAGACGTGCTTTTGTATTTGGTGGAGATTGGCGAAAAAGCACTTAAGGACGAGTCATTTTTTACAAAACTTCAGCATGCCGAAATGCCAGTTTTGTTACTTCTCAATAAAATAGATAAAGGTGATGAGGCACTTTTGTTATCTCAACAGAAGCATTGGCAAGAGCAATTGCCTAATGCTGAAATTTTTGCTATATCAGCTTTGGAAAACTTTGGAGTTACCGAAGTCTTCAATCGTATTTTGGATCTGTTACCAGAGTCGCCTGCTTTTTATCCCAAAGACCAATTAACAGATAAGCCAGAGCGATTTTTTGTCAACGAGAAAATTCGAGAAAAAATCCTAATACATTACAAAAAAGAAATCCCTTATAGCGTCGAGGTGGAAACTGAAAGTTTTGAAGAAAGCGAATCTATTATCCACATCCGTAGTATTATTATTGTAGAGCGCGAATCTCAGAAGGCTATTATTCTAGGTCACAAAGGCTCTGCTATAAAGCGTGTTGGAACGGAGTCTAGAAAAGATTTAGAGAAGTTTTTTGATAAAAAAATTCATCTGGAAACTTATGTGAAAGTGAATAAGAATTGGAGAAATGATGATAAGCAACTTAGGCGTTTCGGATATAACAAAGACTAGTTATACCTCCTCAATACTTTCCATCCCGAGTTTATTTAGCTTGGTATTTCTCGGGTATTGATCTCTAAAAAAACGAGCTTATCTTTAGTAATTCGTTTTCTTTTTAGATATCTCAAAATCATGGATACATCCGTCTTAAAACACTTCTGAGTTTCTCTAAGTCCATACATTGACTAGAGTAGGATCTTTGTTGAACACTAAGATTCTAAATAGAATCTTAATTTTTAGGATCTCTGACTGAAATACCGTCTTCTAAAGGGTTTTTAACTTATAAAAATGTTTTCGAGGGTTAAAAAATGAATTGATCTTCGTTCTGAATACAAAAGTGAAGACTTTTGTGTTTTATTTTTTACTGTTTTTTAAGAGAAATTGTAATCCATAAACCATTTTAACGCTTAGTGAAATAGCTGGACAATATATTGTATCTTTGCAAATTATTTAAAATACAGAAATGAATAGTATTGTAGCTGTTATAGGTCGACCAAACGTAGGAAAATCTACCCTTTTTAATCGAATGATAAAACGCAGAGAAGCCATTGTGGACTCTGTAAGTGGAGTAACACGAGATAGACACTATGGTAAATCGGATTGGAATGGGCGTGAATTTACGTTAATTGATACTGGCGGTTACGTCATAGGAAGTGATGATGTTTTTGAAAAAGAAATCGACAAACAAGTAGAGCTTGCTATAGATGAAGCAGATGTGATTATTTTTGTAGTGGATGTGATTACTGGGATTACCCCTATGGATGAAGATGTTTCAAAACTTCTCCGCAGAATCAACAAACCCGTTGTGTTGTGTGTGAATAAGGTAGATTCCAACAAAAACAGAACAGACGCTCTTGAATTTTACAATTTAGGCTTAGGGGAGTACTATTCCATTTCCGCAACCAGCGGTGGTGGTACAGGCGAACTCTTAGATGCTGTAGTAGAGAGATTACCAGAACGAGAGCTGGAGGAAGAAGAAGATCTGCCGAAATTTGCAGTCGTTGGTAGACCTAATGCAGGAAAATCCTCTTTTATCAATGCTCTTATTGGTGAAGACCGATATATCGTTACCGATATTCCTGGAACCACTAGAGATTCTATAGATACACGTTACACTCGATTCGGGTTTGACTTTAAGCTTGTAGATACTGCAGGAATTCGAAGAAAAGCCAAAGTAAAAGAAGATCTTGAGTTTTATTCTGTCATGCGAAGTGTGAGAGCTATTGAAAATGCAGATGTTTGTTTGATTGTCATGGATGCTTCACGAGGTTTTGATAGCCAAGTCCAAAGTATTTTTTGGTTGGCAGAAAAAAATAGAAAGGGTATTGTAATCCTTGTCAATAAATGGGATTTGGTAGAAAAAGAGACCAACACCATGAAGGATTTTGAAGCCAAAATCAGAAGAGAGATTTCTCCATTTGTAGATGTGCCTATTGTTTTTATATCGGTATTGAACAAGCAAAGAATTTATAAAGCTATAGAAACAGCTGTAGAGGTTTATAAAAACCGAAGCACAAAAATTAAAACTCGGGTGTTGAATGACATTTTACTCCCTATTATAGCAGAAAATCCTCCGCCTGCCCTTAAGGGTAAATACGTGAAGATTAAATACATTACTCAATTGCCGACTCCGCAACCTCAATTTGCATTTTTCTGTAATCTTCCACAGTATGTGAAAGATTCTTATAAACGTTTTATTGAAAATAAACTAAGACAGGAATTTAATTTTAACGGTGTTCCTATTTCTATTTATATGAGGAAAAAATAATTTTTTTTGAATTTAAAGACAAAATAAAAATCCCTTTAAACATATGTTTTAAAGGGATTTTTATTTAGATATGTTTATATGTATAAGGTTTAAGATTACCAGCTTCCGCCTGCACCACCTCCACCGAAACCGCCGCCGCCAAAGCCCCCGCCGAAACCGCCACCACCGCCAAAGCCTCCGGAGGATCCGCCGCCAAAGCTACCTCCCATGCTGCGTCCCATACTGCCGAGGATGAGGATGTCTAGTAAATTTGGTGAAGAGTTTCTATTTCCTTTTCCGGAACCACCACCTTTATTTCTTCTCCTTGCAAAAATGAGAATGACGATAAAAATGAGAATAGGTAATATGGCAAATGGCCATGAATTGTTTTTTGAGGATTCCTGAACTTTAGAGCCATCAAAATTTCCAGCAAGAACTTCAAAAATAGCGCTGGTACCTTTGTCTAGGCCTTCATAATATTTTGCTTTCCTAAACTCGGGGAGTATAATATTTTCAATAATTGTTTTTGTCGTAGCATCAGTAAGGTATTCTTCCAAACCATAACCCGTTGTGAACCAGATTTTACTATCTGTTTTGGATATTAAAATCAGGAGACCGTTATCTTCCTTTTTTTGACCGATTCCCCATTTTTGGGCCCACTCAGCTGCATATGTTCCTATGTATTCTCCATTCAATGTGTTGATGGTTGCTACTACGATTTGAGTAGAGGTCGTATCTGCATAAGTTTCTAACTTCTGCCTAAGTTGCTTCACCTCATTGTCCTTAAAGAATTTGGCACCGTCGTAAACAGCCATTTCTTTAGAGGGTTTTTGTGGAATTTCAATTTGAGAATAACCTTCAAAACTTAAAAAGCTGAGGAATAAGGTAGAGAGTACTAATAGTGTATGTGATAACTTCATAAATTAGCCTTTAGAAATGTCATTGTCGAGTTCGTTAATATCGCCAGATTGATAAGGGAAATGTTGTTTTAATTGTTCGCCAGCTTCATGAATCCCTTTCACTAAGCCTGTTTTATACTCATGCTGTTTGAATTCGCTTAAGATTTCGTCCCTTGTGCTTTCCCAAAACCCTTTGGGTACAACTTCATTTATGCCCTTATCTCCTAAGATTACGAGCTGATGGTCATCCACTGCAACGTAGATTAAAACACCATTGGAGAGTTCCGTTTTATGCATATTGAGTTCTTGAAAAACCTCTAAAGCCCTTTCAAATCTGTCTTTAGCACATTTTACTTCTATGTGAACTCTTATCTCTCCAGACGTATTTAATTCGGCTTTTTTTATAGCCTCTATAATGTCTTTCTCATCGGTAGGAGTAATAAATTCAGATACTTTTGTCATAATGCTAATATTTATTCAAAGTCAAATTCAACTTCTTTGGCATCCTCAGAACCTTCATCGGCGGAATATCTGGACATGTCTTCAAAACCAAACCATCCTGCAAATATTGAATTTGGGAATACCTTAATGTGTTTATTGTAGGTGCCTACAGAACCATTGAAGCGATTTCTCTCGACATTTATTCTGTTTTCAGTACCTTCCAATTGGGTTTGTAAATTCATAAAATTTTGGTTGGATTTCAAATCCGGATAACGTTCAACGCTCACCAAAAGCCTAGATAAGGCAGAATTTAAGCCCCCTTGTGCTTGCCCGTATTGTTTCATGCTTTCTTCGCTTAAGTTTCCAGCATCTATGTTTACAGAAGTAGCCTTGGCTCTAGCTTCTATCACTTCCGTTAACGTGTTTCTTTCGAAATCGGCAGCACCTTGTACGGTTTTTACCAGATTACCGATGAGGTCATTACGTCGTTGATAAGCACTTTCTACATTACTCCAGGATGTTTTTGCATCTTCTTGGAGTGTTATAGCTGTATTATTAAATCCTTTGGTCCAGCTGTATAAGCCGAATCCTACAACAAGAATAACAATAAGGGGAATTAACCACTTCTTCATAGTTTTTAATTTTAAAGTTGATTTTTAATAGAAATAAGTTCAGATTTAATGGCTTTCAATTTGCTAATCAATTCAAATTTTGAAAGCGTTTCTTTTTTATCTTCTCGTAAATGAGTTTTAGCACCTTCTAGTGTAAACCCGCGTTCTTTGACCAAATGATAAATAAGATCAATAGTTTTTACATCTTGACGGGTAAATTTGCGATTGCCTTTAGCATTCTTTTTAGGCTGAATTTCATCAAATTCCTTTTCCCAAAATCGAATTAGTGAAGAGTTCACATCAAATGCTTTAGCAACTTCTCCAATTGTATAATAGAGTTTGTCTGCCAAATCGTGTTTCATCAGTCTAAAGATTGATTTTCTAAAGTGGATTGATTCAACATGATGTCGTATTCTTCTGCTGTCAAATCGCCATGGTAAAAATTGATTGGGTTGACTACTTTACCGTTTTTATGAACTTCATAATGTAAATGCGGTGCTGTAGAAAGTCCAGAGTTTCCAACATAGCCTATAATTTCGCCACGCTTCACTTTTTGTCCGGGTTTAACGTTAAATTCATTTAGGTGAGCATAGTAAGTTTCATAACCAAACCCATGATCCAAGACGATGAGGTTTCCAAAACCGCTGGTCCGCCTGGCTTTTTTTACGGTAGCATTACCTGTAGCAAATATTTCGGTATTAGAAGGGGCAGAAAAGTCCATGCCATTGTGCATTTTTCTGTATTTCAAAATAGGATGCATACGGATACCATATCCAGAAGCCATTCTCTTCAAATCATCGTTTTTTACGGGTTGTATCGCTGGTATAGAAGCTAAAAGCGCTTCTTTGTTCTTGGCCAACACTGCAATTTCATCTAAGGATTTTGACTGTATCACCAGCCTTTTTGAGAGCTTATCCAGGTTTTCTGTAGCTTCAGTAATGATTTCAGAATTCTCATAACCTTCTAAATTCTTATACCGGTTAATTCCTCCAAAACCAGACTTTCGCTGATCTATACTAATCGGGTTAGCCTCAAAATAGACTCTGTAAATATTATTATCTCGCTCTTCTACATTTTGCAAAACACTTACAACGTCCTCCATACGTTTATTTAAAAGCTCATATTGAAATTTCATATTTTCAACTTCTCTTTTGTAAGCTTTTTCTTTAGGGGTTTCTACACTTGGGATATTAAGATAGACCAAAGCTAGTATGAAACTTGTTGTAATAATTCCCAATAAAAATAAAGTAGCTAACGCAAATTTTTTACCCTTTTTAGGCTCAATTTTCCTATAGGAAAGCGTGTCGCTGTCGTAGTAATATTTTACTTTACTCATTCTTTTATTTTATAGTATTTTTGCACAAATAGGTTGCAAAATACTAGTCTGTAACCTACAAATATAGCTTAAAATTAAAACATCTTAAAATTTATTCATTAGAGACTTTATGAAATCAACCCTTCTTCGTCGTCAGTTTTTAGAATTTTTTGAAAGCAAATCTCACGCCATAGTGAATTCTGCACCTATTGTTCTTAAAGATGATCCCACGCTTATGTTTACAAATGCGGGAATGAACCCCTTTAAATCTTATTTTCTTGGAAACTCCACCCCCAAAGAAACTAGGGTGACAGACACTCAAAAATGTTTGAGAGTCAGTGGTAAGCATAACGATCTTGAAGAAGTGGGAAAAGACACTTACCACCATACCATGTTCGAAATGCTTGGTAACTGGAGTTTTGGGGATTATTTCAAAAAAGAAGCTATCGATTGGGCCTGGGAATTCTTAACAGACGTCTTGGAGATTTCTAAAGATAATTTATATGTCACCATCTTCGAAGGGGATAAAGCTGATGGTCTCCAAAAGGATACTGAAGCTTATGACTTATGGAAGGCTTTGGTGAATGAGGATAAGATTTTATTGGGCGATAAAAAGGATAATTTCTGGGAAATGGGAGACCAAGGACCTTGTGGACCTGCATCAGAAATTCACGTTGACTTGAGGTCTGCAGAGGAAAAGGCGAAAATTCCTGGAAAGGACTTAGTGAATAGAGATCATCCGCAAGTTGTGGAAATTTGGAACTTGGTGTTTATACAGTATAATCGTAAGGCTGACGGGAGTCTGGAGTCTCTTCCTGCTAAACATATTGACACGGGGATGGGGTTTGAACGTTTATGTATGGTGATGCAAGGAAAAACTTCCAATTACGATACCGATGTTTTTACTCCCCTTATTCGAGAAATAGAGACCATTACAGGAACTACCTACGGTAAAAACGAAGAGATAGACATTGCCATACGGGTGATTTCTGATCACATTCGTGCGGTCGCCTTTGCAATTGCCGATGGTCAGCTTCCTAGCAATACTGGCGCTGGGTATGTGATTCGTCGGATTTTAAGAAGAGCTATTCGTTATGGGTTTACTTTTTTAGACACCCAAACCCCATTTATTTACAAACTTGTAGATGTATTATCTAAGCAAATGGGAGAGGCCTTTCCAGAGCTTATTTCTCAAAAAAACCTTTGTGAAAATGTGATTCATGAGGAAGAAAAGTCATTCTTAAAAACTCTAGAACAAGGCTTAGGATTACTAGATAGTATTGTTAACCAGTCGTCCTCCAAAACAATAAGTGGACAAAAAGCCTTTGAGCTTTATGACACCTTCGGATTTCCAATTGATTTAACGACTCTTATTTTGAGTGAAAAAGGCTACAAATTAGATCAAAAGGGCTTTGAGGAGGAGCTTCAGAAACAAAAGCAAAGATCCAAAGCTGCTGCCCAAACGAGTTCTAGTGATTGGGTGGTTTTAAAGACCGATGATCAAGAAGAATTTATTGGATACGATTATACAGAAGCCAATGTAAGTATCACTAAATATAGAAAGGTAACCTCCAAAAAAGAAGGAGAACTCTACCAGTTGGTATTTAACCTTACTCCATTTTATCCGGAAGGAGGCGGTCAAGTAGGGGACAAAGGATACCTGGAAACGCCTAATGGCGATACTGTTTTTGTGATTGATACCAAAAAGGAAAACAATCAAATTATACACATCACCAAGTCTTTGCCAAAAGATCTTCAAAAGGATTTTAAGGCGGTGGTCGATGTAAACCAGCGTCAAAGAACGGCTTCCAACCACACTGCAACTCACTTGCTACATCAAGCCTTGCGGAGTATTCTCGGAAAACACGTTGAGCAGAAAGGCTCTATGGTGCATTCAGGTTATTTAAGATTTGATTTTTCTCATTTTTCAAAACTCACTCAAGAAGAACTGCAGGCTATTGAAAATTTCGTGAATGCGAGAATCAAAGAAAATTTATCCTTTGAAGAAGAGCGCAATATTCCTTATGCTGTAGCTATCGATAAAGGAGCCATTGCTTTATTTGGTGAAAAATACGGTGACACTGTTAGGTTTGTGAAATTTGGGAATTCCAAAGAGCTCTGTGGTGGAACTCATGTAGAGAATACTTCCCAATTGTGGCATTTTATCATCAAAAACGAAGCTTCTGTAGCCTCAGGTATAAGACGAATAGAGGCTATTACCTCAGATGCTGCAAAAGAATTTTTGACCAAAGAGTCAGAGGTTTTAAGTCAAGTAAAATCTATTCTGAATCAGCCACAAGATATTTTGAAGTCAGTAGAATCTCTTCAGGAAGAAAATACTAGCTTAAAAAAAGAGATTGAGCAGTTGAATGTCTTGAAGCTAAAGCAGGTTAAAACGGAACTTCAATCTCAACTGAAAGACATAAATGGCATTCAATTTTTGGCTCATCAGGTCAATTTGGACGCAAATGCTATGAAGGATTTGGCCTTTCAGCTTGGAGGAGAACACCATGATTTATTTGTAGTGCTAGCGTCGAAGCAAAATGGGAAGGCATTACTGGCCTGCTATATTTCTAAGGCTCTTGTGGAGTCAAAGGGCTGGAATGCTGGAAAAATTATAAAATATTTAGGTAAGCATATTCAAGGCGGTGGAGGCGGACAAGCCTTTTTCGCCACTGCTGGAGGTAAAAACCCAGAGGGTATATCTCAAGCTTTAGCCGAGGCAAAGGCTATTGTAGAAGGCAAGTAATCAAAAAATAAATAGATGAAGTTAACCACCGAAATCCCTCTACAGTTATCGTCATCACCACTCGATTACGAGTCTAAGCTTTTGAGTTTAGGCTCTTGTTTTGCGGAACATATCGGTGATAAATTGACCTATTATAAATTCAGAACCACACAGAATCCATTTG
>Ga0307966_1001112_pt1 | contig 21588 bp, 14 predicted proteins | sample OrgLakmetagen646_FD_203141 | JGI IMG/M metagenome (GOLD analysis project Ga0307966, IMG submission 203141) | Saline water microbial communities from Organic Lake, Antarctica - #646 | ecosystem: Environmental > Aquatic > Non-marine Saline and Alkaline > Saline | place: Antarctica: Organic Lake... | reverse complement strand
CCAATGCGTTTGAGTTCCTGTTGAATTGTAGCTCCTTGTTTATCGGTACGCTGCCAACCATAGTCGATAGAAAACTCCCCACTCCAAACACCTGAGCCAATCATGGCCGGAGAAAAACGAGCCCCTTCCTCATTAGTCCATACCACTACTTCAATGGGATGCAAGGTTTGTTGATTAGCATCATTTAAGGTGCGTAATACTTCTAAGCCAGCCAATACACCATATACGCCATCAAATCTGCCGCCTGTCGGTTGCGAGTCTAAATGACTCCCTATAATGACGGGAGGCAAGTTGTTATCAGAGCCTTTTTGGCGCAAAAACAAATTGCCCATCTGATCGACTCTAAGCTCACAGCCTATTTCTTTACACCAGCTTACAAATAAATCTCTACCGGCTTTATCCAAGTCAGTTAAGGCTTGACGATTACAACCGCCTTTTGGCGTTGCGCCAATCTCAGCCATGACCATTAAACTAGACCATAATCTTTCGCTATTGATTTTTAGTGTCATATTAATTCTCCTATGCGTCTTTTCGACTTAAAGGTTGGCACATGCAGTGCATACCGCCACCACCAGAAGTGAACATTGACATATCTGGCTGATATACTTCCAATCCATGGGCTTTTGCTTTGCCCACTAGCTCTGTACTCGCTTGGGGTATTAATACTCTATCATTACCTAAAGCGACAACATTAACCCCAAGCTCTAATACCGACCGATAAGAAATATCAATAATGTCAATACCTCTACTTTTCAGCCAATCGAGTAATTCATCTTCTACGGCTTGAGTACAAACGGCGGCTAACTTCTCTGACAACATGGCAAATTTTACATCTAAATGTAAAAAGTACGGGTCAAATTGATAAGATTTGAACTCCCATCCTTCTTTTTCAACCCAGCTACGGACTTGCTTAAGTCCGGCTTCGCTTGTACGTTCGTCAGTATAACCACACAATATAACCCCTGGCTCTAAAACCATGAAGTCGCCGCCTTCAAAAGCACCTGCGGTAACAGCCTCGTAAACCGGAATGTTGTTTTCCTGATAGAATTTAGATACCGCTACCCACTCACCTCGTCGCCATGGGCTATACATTTGGGTGATCATAGGACCCCAAGGGGTTAATACCGAAGAATCGCGAGCATATATTTGATAAGGCAGGTTTTCATCCGCCTTAAGAAAATGAGTTTTTACCCCGCAATGTTGATAAACGTCTAACATTTCTTGGTATTGCTGTTGCGCTATATGCTTGTCAAATTCCCGTCCCAATCGAATTGAACGCCGCGACATGGCATTACCTTTTTGCCATGAATAATGCTCCATGGGTCCAATCAATACATCTTGCAGCTCACCATATTCAGAGTCCATGCTCCAATAATCTAGGCGAGATGTGGCTCCTTGCTCGTTACGACGGAAAAAAGGGTCTTGCATGCTTAAATTACTCTATCAGAATTTATCAACTTAGTTTATGGTTACCTAATTAATAATCAAGCAAAGGTTATTGACCAAATTGGTCACATAATGAGACCAGGCTGGCTGTTGACTATATTCACTAACCCTAGATGATGATAATGAGTAAAAACTCGTCGGATACAACCAGGGTCTGCAATACAGCCCAAAAGGAGTGATCGCACTGCAACTGTTATTTTTTTACAAAAACACATGGTTTTGAAGGAAGCAATATCAATGAAACAGAAACAAAGCCCTTATTTGGATTTACGGCAAATTCCGCTAAATTCCTTACATGCCTTTGAAGCTGCCGGTCGACATTGTCATATGCGTCAAGCGGCACAGGAAATGTTCGTGTCACATTCAGCACTAAGTCGGCACATAAAACTATTAGAAGCACGATTAGGTACACAACTTTTTGAGCGAAAAAATAACAAGCTACGATTGACTGCGCCGGGCAGCCGATTACTATCGTCCATTCAAATTGCTTTCGCTGAATTGAACAAAGGTTTGCATATGCTTGACCCAACCTTAGTGGCGGGTGAAATAGTCATAGGCACGACAGCCACCATCATGCTCAATTGGTTATTGCCAGTACTGGCAAATGTACAGCGCCAATTTCCGGAGATTTCATTTAAGTTAAAAACGCTGGAACCGCATCAAAAATCCTTGCCGCCTGATCTCGACATCGCCTTATGCTTAGGCTTACCTGAGGATCCAAGCAGAACAATTACTAAACTGTATAATGAATATTATGTGCCCGTGTGTAATCCCTCACTACTAAAAGGACAGGCGATAAAAACAGTTAAAGAACTCCTCGCTTATCCACTATTACACGACGGATTGGCGCAATGGTTTAAGTGGTTTAATCATCACAAATTAGATGGGCAAAATGCATCACAACACACCTATTTTGAATACGCTTACCAAGCCATCGAAGCCGCTCGACTTGGCATGGGTATAGCATTAGCTGACACTGTTGAGGTAGCAGATGATATTAAACAAGGTAAGTTAATGCTCGCGGTTGATTCAGATCACAATGAAGGACAATCGGTTTATTTAGCCACTCATGAGGAAAAACACATGAATTACCGCACCCAGTTGGTATTGCGTAGTGTGTTAGAAAATCTTGCACAAAAAGGCGCAAGATTAGAGAAAAATTTCAACTTGCTTACTTAATGAATAAAGGACGAATAGGTCTGGAATTGTTGCAGTTGAACTAGCTAAATACGACTATTCACTAAATTGTTCACGACTAACAAATACATCCGCATAGTAAAAATATCTTATAAAAAAGGCGCCTTAAGAGGCGCCCTACCGAGTTAAGTTTTGTTGATTTTTTAGAATTTCACTCGCAACTGAATACCAAAGTGACGATCTGCATCACGCGGTATTTGATAACGGAAGTTATCACCACTATAGGTAGTCACAAATTTCTCATCGGTGAGGTTTTTAGCAATAAGCGAAATTCTGTAAGCGTCGTCATCAAACGAAAATGCAACACTCGCATTAACGATGCTGTATTCAGGTAAAAACGCTTCTGGGTTAGTTTGTGCTGTGCTGCCCGGCGCGCCCGCAAAAATATCGTCGGTGTATACGTAAGATGAGTTAAAATAAACATCCATACCATCCATTTCCATTACATATTCACCGGTAACTGAATACTTTAAGTCTGGAGAGAAGGGTAAATCGGCACCTGAGCGCCCATCACAAGTGGTTAATCCAACCGGGCAACTGAATTCGTCAACAACGGCGTCTACGCTAGAAACACCTCCAGTTAGTACAAAGTTCTCTGTGGCTTGCCACATAAAGTCAACTTCAAACCCTTCAGTGGTAACAGAACCCGCATTAGTTAAACGAGTGATAACTACAGCGTCCAAAAGTTCGGAGTTGTTTGCTTGAAATCCATCTATGTCGGTTCTAAATGCTGCTATATTAACAATTAAATTGTTTGTCGCATATTTATATCCGAGTTCGTAAGCGTCCGAAGTTTCGGGGCCAATGGGTAAGGTGTCGTTGTCTGCCATATTGTAGAACACGTTGAACGCAGGACCTTTGTAGCCCTGTGAGAATGTGGCATACACCATGCTGTCGTCATTGATATCATACTGCACACCAAGCTTCGATGACGTATTACTTTTATCAGTACCACCGCTATAGTCAGTCTCGAATCCACGCACACCAACACCTGTTCTCTTATACTGATCATTACTTTTTCTGTTATGTGAAAAGCTAACTTCATCGTCGGTGTAACGAATGCCGAAGAGGAGGCGTAAATTTTCGTTAATATGATACTTAGCGTCTGCAAACACAGCCCAGTTATCAAACTCAGTTTCCATATAAGCCGTGGCACCTACTATGTCGTTTGAATTACAATTAAGCCCCTGCTCCGCGATGAAGTCGTTAATATCTGTCTCACTCGGATTTGCAACACCAAGCGTGTCGCTCAGGTATGCACCAATAGCAGCAGGGAATTGACCGTTATTATTTTGACACGAAGCATCTCGTGTAAAGTTTCTTTCAGAAGTTTGATTCCACCAGAAAAATCCAGCTTGGTAATCAAAATCACCGCCTAAAGGTGAGGCTATTCTGAACTCTTGTGATACTTGATCCCATTCTTGTGGTCCAATATCATGCAGTTGGAAAGGCACACCAAATACTGGGAAAGGCAGGTCGCCTGCTGTTGAAGTAAAGTCACCTTCACGAAACTCTGTATTATTCCAACTTCTATAAGCGGTAATAGAGGTGAACTCATGATCGCCAATAGGTTTATCGATTTGAACCGAAAACGCAGTATGATCGTCAATAGTACGAGTTTCAAAGTCATGATCAATTTGACGTTGATTTAAATCTAAGTCTCCCACACCTGTGCTATTTGGTGATGCTTCAGAGTTATGTCTACCACTGGGTGTTAGTTCAAGATCGGCACAACAGGAATCGTTAGAACTAACGGTTTCAAAAATAAACAAAATGTCCGTGTCACCTGATGCTTCAATATCCAGCATCGCGCGAACACCTTCTTTATCATATCCACTGGTAGTTTCATTGTTGTATACGTTCTTTATATAGCCATCAAACTGTGATTTTAATACCGTTAAACTGCCGTTTACGTTGTCATTGAGTGCACCTGATACTCTGCCTTTAATACGATACTCATTATCTTGCATAAGCGTCGTTTCAAACACGCCCTCAAATTCGTCACTCGGGCGTTTAGAGGTCATGTTAATAACACCGGCAGATGCATTTTTACCAAAGAGTGTGCCTTGTGGGCCGCGCAGTACTTCAATTCTTTCTAGGTCATATAAGTCAACAAAGGCTTGCCCTGAACGACCAAGCACAACGCCATCCACTACCGTGGAAACACTTGGTTCTGCAGCCACACTAAAGGATATAGTCCCAATACCACGAATGGTAATTGCAGAATTTCGGGTGGTGTTACCTTTTCTAAAGCTAACGGACGGGACGAGTGCTTGCAGTCCTTCTATGTTGGTAGAGAACGCGGCGTTGATTTGGTTTTCACGCAAAACAGTAACAGCAAGAGGAACTTCATTTAAATTTTCAACACGTTTTTGTGAAGTAACGGTAATAGTTTCGAATCCTTTGTCAGTGTCTTTCGATTCTTCTTGTGCGTTAACTGTCATGCCCAACGACAAACAGGTTGTCAGCGCTAAGGCTTTTGCAATACTTTGTTGCAAAGAGCTTGGTTTAAATTTCATTGTGTTCTCCAATTTTCCAGTATGTCTTATTTTGCCAGTCACCATTCACTCAATTAAGCAAATAATTCGGCGCAGCATTTATTGATGTATAGCAAGTTGAGAGGCTCAACTTGGCAACTTCTATCTGCAAACGGCTTATTTTTATTAAGACTATTTTAGGTCTATCTTATATAAGATAGAAGATGCAATTAAAATTTACCCAATAAGTTAACGAGATGCAACTGTTTTGTTATTAACTTGTGATTTAAATATGTAAATATAAGTTTATATCGTTATAGTTGTGAAATACGCTTTGTGCAGGATTACAGGATTACAGGATTACAGGATTACAGGATTACTGTTGAGCGTCACAGGCTGCCACAGAGCTTTCTAATAAGTTAAGCCATTCACTACCGAATTCACTAATGAACCATCCTCGCATGTTACTAGCAGCATTTTTAAAGGCTTGTTTTTCAGCTACCGAAGGGCGATAAATAGTACCGCCTGCCTGTTCAAAGATTTTGTAAGAATTCTCTTCCTCAGTTGCAACCAGATTGTTTGCTGCAGACTGTTGTTTCTTAAAGCCGTCTTGAATAATCGATTGAATATCGCTTGGTAGCGTTTGCCAAACCGGTTCTGAAAACCACCATAACGTTGCCATGTATGAGTGGCCATCGAGTATAATGTACTTCAAATGCTCTTGCAGCTTGGCCCCGATGATATCTTGTATTCCATTTTTACTGCCCTCTACTACGCCTGTTGCCAATGCAGTATAGAGTTCAGCCCATGAAATTGGCGTAGGGTTTGCCCCCAATTGTTTAACCAATTGTTGTTGGATCTCTGCTGGTGTGGTTCTAATTTTCTGGCCTTTCAAATCATCCGGTGTGTGTATCGGTTTTTTAGTGGTGGCAAAATTACGCCAGCCACCCGTGTTGGCAATACCGATAAGTCGAATTTTCAATGAGCGCTCCAATACGCTTTGTCTTATTTTGTCTAGCATTGGACCATTCAGTACACATATCGCTTGTTTGTCACTTGTAAATACATAAGGTAAATCTAGGACCTGAGCAGGTGCGAAAAAATTACCGGTGCCGCCAGCTGTGCTTGGAAACATTTCTAGTACGCCTTGCTGCAAGTTGCTAATGCACTCAGGCACACTTCCACAAAACTGACCGGAGGTATAAATATCAACCTTGACGCGGCCCTCACTTTTGGTTTCTACATACTCTTTAAAGGCGACCAAGCCGACGTAATCTTCATCTTGTGTTGAGGCTTGAATAGCTGCCTTTATGGTGAATTCTGCTTGCGAGCTGGTGGAGCGCATTATGCCAGTAATACTCATTACAAACACCAGTGCATAAATTCCCAAAAGTACCTTACGTTTAGTGTTCATAATGATAGATCCTTAGGCAAATCCAAATAAGCGAGGAAGGGTCATAGTGACCGCAGGAAAATACGTGATAATGAATATAACAATGGCCTCAACAGCTAAAAATGGGAGCATTTCTAAGGCGATATTTTCGGTTTTTTCGCCCGATACCGAAGCGGCCACAAATAACACTAACCCCATTGGTGGTGTGGCTAAGCCCACCGTTAAGTTTACGCACATTATAACCGCAAAATGCAGGGGATCGATGCCTAGTGAGATAAAGATAGGCGCAAGCACTGGCCCTAAAATTAGAATGGCTGGACCAGCATCGAGAAACATGCCAATAGCGAACAAGAATAGATTGATGATTAGAAGCAGCAACAGCACGTTTGAAGTGATACCTATTATATTTGCAGCTAATGAATCGGCTAAGCCCGAGACAGTGATGATCCAAGCAAAGGTTACAGCTGAACCGACCAATAATAAAATAGTGCCAGACTGAACTGCGGCATTGACTAAAATTGTAGGTAACTGGCTAATGCGCAGTGTGTTGGTGATAAATAAAGTAACAATAAATGCATAGCCTACCGCCACAGCAGCGGCTTCGGTGGGGGTAAATACGCCAGCAATAATTCCACCTAATAAGATGATAGGCGTTAATAATGGTAAAAAAGATACCTTAAAAGCAGACCCGCGCTCGGCCCATGACGCTTTTTTGTTAGCGATTGGGTAATTACGTTTTTTGGCTATACGATTGGTTACTATCATTAAGCCAACACATATCATTAGTCCGGGTAATATACCTGCCAAGAACATGCCTGCAACGGATACATTCATAATAAATGCATATAAAATCATAATTCCGGAGGGCGGAATAATAGGTCCTATTACGGAAGATGCCGCCGTAACAGCAGCGGCAAACCGGCGGCTATAGCCATTTTGTTCCATTGCGGGGATCAACATTTTTCCTAGCGCTGATGTATCTGCTACTGCAGAGCCCGACAAACCCGCAAACAGCACTGACGAGAGTATATTAACTTGTGCTAAGCCACCGCGGTAGTGTCCAATAAGACTTTGGCAAAAGCGCACAATAGATTGCGTGATCCCGCCTTGATTCATCAACTCACCAGCAAGTATAAAAAAGGGCACTGCCATTAGAGGAAAGGAATTCATTCCTGAAAATAATCGGTTTAACAGGGCAGAGAAAAACACCTCGTTGCCATCAATCATTAAGCTCACGCCGGGGCCTACCAGTAGAGCAAACACAACGGGCGTTCCGGCAGTAAGTAAGAGAATGAATATCCAAATATAACTTAACGACATACTATTGTGCTCCCTGCTTTGAGTCTGCACTATTGGGTGTGCCGCCATGATGAGGGATCAGTGGTGAACTGAGTTGTTGAATGATCCTTTCAACGCCTACTAAAAACAGCGAGCCAAAAGCAAAGGGCATACAAAGGTAAAAAAACCATAATTTAACCTGCACAGAAGCGGCTGTGATAGTCATGCCTCCGGCAACAAAACTGATGCTCTGCACAAAAAATATTGCGCTAATAAGCATAATGAGGATCGTAATTATTATTTCAGCAATTCGTTTTGGTAATACGGGTAAAGCATCGTGGAACATTTCAATAGACACATTTAAATGCTCTCTATAAGCCCAAGGGGAGACCAAACAGGCAATCCATACCATCGCAAATTTAGAAAGCTCTTCGGTCCAGGTTAATGAGTCGTTTAACACATAGCGAAAAACAACTTGTGCTAAAATCATGACCACCATTAGCGCTAATAAAAAACCGGCAAGGTACTTAGCACTTCTTGCAATGTGGAAATTAAGAACACCTAAAACGGTATTCAACTGTATGATAAATGACATCATGAAACGCTTATTCCTGTTGGCATCGTATTATTAATATATTCTGACCTACTGGTTAATATCATGATCTGGCCAATGCGGTAGGTTGTCAGTATGTTCGTAGTCGACGGTAAGCATTTCAACGTTTTCTACGTTTACACCAATCGGGATGGAATGATGCTCAGGAACAAATACCGCTATCTCATCCAGCTCAAGTGTGAGTTCGAGCACCTGATGGCCCGCGTATTTTTGTTTATTTGGAAAACGTGTCCAATTACCTTGAGGTAAATAAACGTCTACTCTTCCCTCTGGATTAGTGCAGGGGGCGACCAACAGGCTATCCCCAAACATAAATTGTAACTCGAACGAATGGGCAAGGCGTTGGTCTGGAAATGCGAGTGCCATTGCTCGCATAACAGGTAAGCCTGATTTGCTCGACTGCTTCATCGTGTTATAAATGTACGGCATGAGTTGGTAGCGTAGTTTGATCGCTTTATTGGCTGCATTTTCAGCATCGGTGGCATAACTCCACGGCTCGCGCTGACCAATACCGTGTAATCTTATGTGTGCTGAAAACACAGCAGCTTGAGTCCATCGAGCGAACAAGATCGAGTCGCGTGTATCTTTGTAAAATCCGCCCACGTCGGTGGCAAAGAAAGGTGCACCAGACATACCCCATGACAACGCGCCTCGAATACTGCCTATCAATCCACCCCAATCTGCCTGAGGATCTCCGCCCCATTGGCTGGGAAAACGTTGTGAGCCGGTCCATGCTGAGCGGCTGAATAAAAATGGACCGGTTTTACTATATTTTTCTGCTGCCTCATAAACACAACGGTTGTAAAGCAAACTATAGACATTGTGTAGTCTATTGCCACTATCTCCATTATGCGCAAGCATGTTGTCGTCTTCAACTTGCTCTCCAAAATCGGCTTTTATCATGTCAACGCCTAAATCAAACAAAGGCTTGTGCGATGTAAGCCAAAATTGATACGCCTCAGGGTGAGTAAAATCAACTATTCCTGATTCAGGGAGAGGTGTTAACACCTCCGCAAACGCACTCGTATCCCATTTGTAACGATAAGCTTCGCCGGTTCTCTTGTCTTTCAGTAACCAACCTTTACGCGCCATTTCATCAAACAATTTGTTTTGTACAGAAACCAATGGGTATTCCCAAATACACACCTTAAAGTTTTGTTCTTTTAATGCATCTATAACGGCGGCGGGATTATCAAAGCGTTTGGGATCCCATTCAAATGCAAATCGAGTATCGGTGTCTTGCCAAGCTCTGCCATCTAAGGTGATCACATCACAAGGCAGGTGATTGTCGCGCACCGCTTTGGCTGTTGCCAATAATTCAGGAACGTCTTTGTAATAGGCTTTGGAAAGGATTAGGCCCAGACTCCATAATGGCGGTACGGGCGAGCGACCCGTTAAATGGGTATATTGCTCAATAATTTGTGCACCGTTTTCACCGTCTAGTAGAAAAATATCAAGGGCTTGATCTTCAATTAGCACGGAGTAACCGCGCTGCGACCAAGCAGCATAACCAACAGCATGCGTTACTGGTGAGGGTGTATGCACAAAAAGCCCCCAGCCTTTAGGGCTCCACGCAAACGGTGTGTTTTTATATGAAATTTCAGCATTCACGCCCAAAGCATCGTGGTTATAAGACCTAATTAATTGCCCACGTTTATTTAATCCAGACCACTTTTCACCTAAACCATAAACGGCTTCTTCCGCACCCAAATCAATACTAAATAGCCAGCCTTGCGGTGTTTTTGCCATGGGGGGTAATCTGAATTGGCGCACAAAGTGACCGTCGTTAGGTGTTTTTTGTTTGATTTCACCCGATTTTTTCCATTCGAATGCGAAAGGTCTATGTTGTATTTCAATGCTATGATTTTGAGCGATAATTTGAGTATGTGTTGAACTTGATGTAATCGAGGCTGCAAAAACCGACGGCTGATTTACCAGTATGCCGTAATCGTTGACCGTAAATTGATGTTCATTTTGAATTCTGACACCCATTTCGCTAATACTTAATGTTAGCTCACCGTGATTGGTCTGGATCAATACCTCTCCGCTGGGTAATAATTGACATTTACCGGTAATTTCAGTTTGTGCAACACTGTTCCAGTCGGGAGTAGAAAGTTCAAACATGTTGTTCAAATCCTTTGTAGTAAATGATGAATAAGTAAGTTTAGTATTAGTCAGTTGTTATGTGACATGAAAATAGAATATTTAAACGACGATTGTGTTGCCTCATTACTTATCTAATGAGTTAACTTTCCCTGTCTTATATAAGACATAAGTTATTATAATGTTAAATTGTTGTCAATTACGTTCTGTGTTTAAAATAATGATTACATTTATTAGATGCGATAACGATGAGGTTTTGCAACGACATTGTGCGACGATATTAGGCCATCTAATATGCCCTCTAAGGCAGTATTAACATAAGAAAGTTTGATATTTATGTACTATTAATATTATTCTCACCAATAATTTCATTTTTTTAGTGAATTTATGAAGAACAATAGATTTGATAATAAGCTCAGTCAAACCGGAGTCGTATTTCAGCCTCTGTACACGCAAGTTGAAAACCACGTTAAGCAGCTAATTGTTGAGCAGCGCTGGAAGCCCGGTGAAATGTTGCCCAATGAATTTCAATTGGCTGAAGAACTTGGAGTGAGTCAAGGAACCGTGCGTAAGGCGTTAAATGGATTAACTAGCGCCAAAATACTCAGCAGACGCCAAGGGGTGGGAACGTTTGTGTCAGAGCACACAAATCAGGATAGTTTGTATCGTTATTATCCGATTATTTGTGACGGCAAAGCACCAGAGCTTCCTAAAGCTGAGCTTTTGTCATTGGAATTGATAAAGGTACCTAAAAATGTACTTGCTGCATTTGGCACTGAAGGGAATATGAAGGTATTTGAGGTGTTGAGGCGCAGGATCCTAAATAATGAATTTTGTATATTTGAAAAAATATACTTACCACATACCTATTTTAAAGCATTAGAGGGAACCCAAGAGCTGCCCCATACCCTTTATCATTTCTATCAAACTCAATTTAACCTTACAGTTCAAGCAACGACTGACAGAATTAAAGCGGATATTGCTACCGCAGAAGATGCAAGATTACTGGGGGTCAAAAAAGGCGATGCTCTTTTAGAAGTGCAGCGCATAGCACATTCGCTTGATGGAAAAGCTATTGAGTTTAGAATTAGCCGTTGTAGAAGTGACAATTATCATTATTTAGTAGAGTCGACGTGAGTTGTCGAGCTAAGTAATAATGCCATATTTTATAATATTAGTTAAAAAAGCAGCTATTGTTGACCTTATCAACATCATCGTTGCAGAGAGATCAGAATGAAATTATATGTCTTACTAGTAAGCAGCATTTTATTGACCGCGTGTTCTACGGTGCAAAACGAACAAACATCTGCGCTGGATAAAAACGCAGATATCCACGGCTTTTCGCAACAGCGCCTTGGTAAAATTGATAGCGCGATGCAAAAATATACGAAAGCTGGCAAGCTCGCCGGCACCGTAACGCTTGTTGCTCGAGATCAGAAAATTGTCCATTTGTCGGCAAATGGTAAGCGAGATCTTGAACGTGGAGAAGAGATGACCACGGATACTATCTTTCGCATATATTCTATGACGAAGCCAATTACTGCGGTCGCGGCCCTTACCTTATGGGAACAAGGTAAATTCCACATGTATGATCCTATTGAAAAATACTTACCAGAATTAGCTGGGCTCAAAGTCTATGCCGGTGGTGAGGCCGAGAACATTCAACTAGAAGCCGCTAAAAGTCCGATACGTATCATTGATTTATTTTTACACACTGCTGGGTTTTCATACGGGTTCACAAACAGTGCCGTTGACAAAGTATACAAAGCGTTACCCCCTTTGTCCAACGCAGACAGCTTAGATACTGTGTTAAAACGCATTGCCACATTACCGTTAAATCACCAACCCGGCACTCAATGGCACTATGGTATAAATACCGATATTATTGGTTTTTTGGTTGAGCGTATTAGCGGTATGAAGCTTGGCGAGTATATGCAGGAAGTGATTTTTACCCCCTTAAAAATGACGGATACTGCTTTTTATGTTCCTCCCAATAAAGTTGACAGGCTGGCTCAAATATATGGTCTCGGAAAAAATGGCGAAATAAGCGTGCTTGATTCACCGCCAGTAGGTGATTTTTTATCAGATCCTTCAGTGCATAATGGTGGTGGTGGTTTGGTGTCGACTATTAGTGACTATTACATATTTACGCAAATGTTGTTAAATGGGGGCGAGTATAGAGGGCAAAGAATATTAGGCCGCAAAACGGTCGACTACTTAAGCTCTAATCATTTACCTGCAAACTTAATTCCCTTTTCACCTACTTCTCATGGAGAAGGTTATGCTTTGGCCATGTCGGTTACCGTTGATAGCGGCGACGCATTGCTTATGGGTTCAGACGGTGATTACGGATGGGGCGGTGCAGCATCAACTTATTTTAGAATAGATCCTAAAGAAAATATGATTGTGATCATGATGTCACAGTTCGTCCCTTCTGCTTTTTATCCTATTAGGCACGACTTTAAAAATACGGTTTATCAGTCATTGATAGATGAGCAGTAAGGTGTTCATTTTTTTAAATTGACGATATTTTCACAGGCGTGGCGCCACCCAAGTCAGTCTGCCAGTGCCTGGCTATTTTCAAGGTTGTTTAGTCACGCGAAAACTGTTTTTAGCGACGTATGGTGAAGTCCTTTAAGTACAGCGTAGCCTGCGTTTTCCTCCAGCAATCTATCATATAGTTACGATTACTTAGCCGGAAATTCATCAGATCCAATTGTTTTTAGCCGTAAGTCAGTAAATTAAATTTAGTGACTCATTTAAGCGTTCGTATTGACAAAATTTGAACAGTACCTTAACTTATATCTTATATAAGACCTAACGAAAGAAAGTAAGGGGGTATTTAAGATGATATCAGGCAATAAAGTTATCCCAAGTATGGGTTTCGGGTTGTGGAAAATTTCTCAAGAGGACTGCGCAACAGCGGTTTATAATGCAATAAAAGAGGGTTATCGCCATTTGGATAGCGCATCTGACTACGGTAACGAAAAGCAAGTAGGAGAGGGCATTAAGCTCGCTATTAAAGATGATTTATGTTCACGCGAAGATTTATGGGTAACGTCTAAGCTGTGGAATTCGTTTCATGCTAAAGAGCATGTCGAGCTGGCCTTACAAAAAAGTTTGGACGATTTACAGCTAGATTATCTAGATCTTTATTTAATTCATTTTCCTATTGCCTCTAAGTTCATACCTATTGAAACTCGTTATCCACCAGAGTGGATAGCCGATCCAGATGGGCCAAATCCACGTCTTGAATTGGCGCCAGTACCTCTTATGGAAACTTGGCAAGCAATGGAAGCGGTTTACGAGAAAGGGTTAGCAAAACAAATTGGTGTTTGTAATTACAATAGCGGCTTACTGCATGACCTAATGTCGTATGCCAAAATAAAACCCAGCATGTTACAGATTGAATCACACCCGTATTTAACCCAAGAAAAACTGATCCGTTTAGCTAAACAATACAATATGGCAGTGACGGCATTTTCACCCTTAGGCGCGCTTTCATATTTAGAACTAGATATGGCAGGTGCGGCAGAGTCGGTGATCGAGCAAAAAATTGTGAAAAAAGCGGCCCTACGCACGGGGAAAACAGCTGCGCAGGTCGTATTACGCTGGGGTGTGCAGCGCGGTGCAGCGATTATTTCAAAAACGACACAGCCCAAAAGGTTAATTGAAAACATTAATATTTTTGACTTTGAGCTAAACGAAGAAGAAATGACTGCTATTTCTGCATTGAATATTAATCGTCGTTTTAACGACCCCGGCGACTTTTGCGAAGCAGCCTTTAATACTTTTAATCCCATTTACGATTAGGAAAACTGATGAAAACAGCAATAAACTATGCAGAAGTACCCCATCAACTCCAGTGCGGAGATTCTGTTTTCCCAAGAGTGATTGTGAACGATGGTAGTGTCACCAACTTAAGTGAATGTGAACGTTGGATTAATGACAATATTGACGTCTTAGAGGGTGTGTTAAAAAGTTCTGGTGCAATATTGTTTCGTGGTTTCCCAGTAAATTCGGCAGAAACCTTCGATACTTTTTCAAATGCGTTTGCTTACCCTAACTTTACATATAAAGAGTCCTTATCAAATGCCGTGAGGATCAACTTTACGGAACGCGTCTTTACCGCTAATGAGGCGCCGAAGGAAGTTGAAATATATTTACATCACGAAATGGCGCAAACGCCCATATCGCCTAGTAAGATCTTTTTCTTTTGTAAAAGTGCAGCCAATGAAGGGGGTGCTACACCTCTTTGTCGTTCAGACATGTTATTTGCAGAACTGCGCAAGCAAGCCCCCGAGGTTGCTCAAGAATTCGCATTAAAAGGGCTAAAGTATACAACACATATGCCTGCTGAAGACGATCTTCGTAGTGGTCAAGGACGGAGCTGGATGAGTACGCTTAGTGTAGAATCAAAAGAGCAGGCGGAGCACAAACTCGCCGAACTTAAATATAGCTGGAAATGGATGCCCGATGGCAGTTTAAAAGCGACAACACCGGTATTGCCTGCCGTTGTTGATTTAGGCAATGATGTTAAGGTCTTTTATAACCAACTTATCGCTGCTTATATGGGGTGGAAAGGTGTAAAAGAAAACCCAGCGAGCGCCATAACGTTTGGCGATGGTAGTCATATTCCAATCGCAGCATTAGAGCTCGTTACTCGTATCGCAGGACAATTTACTTTTGACTTACCTTGGCAGGATGGCGATGTCGCTTTGGTCGATAATTACATGGCCATGCATGGCCGTAAACCTTATTCAGGTGAGCGTAAGCGAGAAGTACTTGTTGCACTTGCGATGAATTAGTCAATTGTCTATTAAAGTCAGTAAATTTAAAGCGATAACGGTTCTTCTGCCGGGTGTCGCTATTTCTGCTGTCGTCGGTTTGGCAGCGCTTTTTTTAAGCAGCCATTATGGCGCTCCAGCGATGCTGTTTGCCTTGCTCTTGGGCATCGCTATGTCCTTTATTTATGAGGACTCTAAGTGCAAAGCAGGTATTGAATTTACTGCCTGCCATATACTGCGTATTGGCGTCGCGCTATTAGGCTTGCGGATCGCTTTTGGTGATCTTGCTACAATGGGCTGGAGAACCGGAATTTTGCTTGTTGTAGCAGTGGTAAGCACCATTTTTGTCGGCATATTGCTAGCAAAGGTTTTTGGCTTAAATAAACGTTTTGGTTTACTAACGGGTGGGTCGGTCGGCATTTGTGGCGCGTCTGCCGCCATGGCTATTTCCGCTGTGCTTCCTCAAAGCCCAGAAAACGACCGCGATACGCTGTTAACGATAATTGGCGTAACCTCACTTTCTACTATCGCCATGGTGGTATATCCCATTGTCGCCGCATATTTGCAACTAAACGAAACCCAAACCAGTATTTTTTTGGGGGCAACCATACATGACGTCGCGCAAGTGGTCGGTGCCGGCTACTCAGTTTCAGAACAAACAGGGGATCTAGCTACCCTAACAAAGCTAGTGCGAGTGGCATTTTTAATGCCCGTGGTAATGTGTATCTTACTTGTGCTTAAGCTCAATCTTGACAGTGATAGAAATGCAAAGCCGCCTGGGGTCCCCGCTTTTTTACTCGCGTTTACCGTGCTTATGGCTATCAACAGCTTGGTGAGTTTGCCGCAAGTGATCACCGACTCAGCGACTGATATTTCGCGTTTTTCTTTAGTTATTTCTATCGCTGCAATTGGGATGAAATCAAATCTACGTAAGATACTGGTTGTTGGTATTAAACCTATATTGTTACTCGTTATCGAAACGCTGTGGATTGCCGCCCTTATATTACTATGTCTACCTTATCTTTGAATAAGTGCTTGTCGTTAAAGACATGCTCATTCGTCCCTGCGCCTAAAATACGTCAACAAACGAGTGGACTCCTCCTCCTTTAACTAAGCTAACTCTCTCATATCATTCCACAACAGAAGTTAGCATAAAATAAACAAATAATATTTAATATCATCGAGAAAAACGATGTTTAGTGTAACTTTAACAGTATTTAATTACTGACTATAAACCTATAAGATTAATTTTATTTTGATAAATAGGTATATAACGCAACATGAAATTTAAACACTTAGCACTGCTTTCAATCGCCATGGTCGGATTTAGCACTCCTCTCTTGGCAACCTCTTCCTTTGAGTTTGCCACTTCAGCTTCTGCGGATAAAAAAAGTCATGTGGTATTTATCAATGACGTTAACAATTTGGATGGCATATCACAAATTTTAGCCCAAGGCTCAGTTGATCAATTAAGTAAACTGATAGAGCTCAATAAATTTACCGCGGAAAAAGGTAACACACTGCATTTGCAGATGATTGGTGCAGCAGAATCGCTGTTGCTTGTTGGCACTTATGACAAAGACGGATTAAGTGCACCGGAGCTGCAAGATTTAGGGGGTAAAATAGCCAGCTCGTTAAATTCAACGGAAGAAATGCTTGATATAGCTGTGCATGTTCAAAATTTAGAAACCACTGAAACGCTTCCAAGTGCACACATCGCTTACGGTTATCATCTAAGACATTATAGTTTCGACCGCTATAAAACAAAAAAGAGTGAAGGTAAGTCCGACGTGTTGCTAGTCAATGGCAGTGCTGATGATGCTACGAATGCCGCAAATTTATATCACTCTGATTTGGCATTCATAGCAAAAGGTGTGCATTTAACTCGTGACTTGGCAACTGAACCGGGTAAAAACATGTATCCCCAGGCCTTTGTTGACGTAGTGAAAGCTAAATTCAAAGGGATCAAAAATGTAGATATAGATGTGCTTGATATGCGCGATATTAAAAAGTTAAAAATGGGCGCTTTAGAAGGTGTAGGGTTAGGCTCTATTAATGATCCTCGTTTATTAGTGATCAATTATCGTGGCTCACAAAAGACAGACGCTCCTATCGCACTTGTTGGTAAAGGAATTACATTTGATACAGGTGGCATCAGTATAAAGCCGAATACTGGCATGTGGGCCATGAAGTCAGATTTGTCGGGAGCTGCAGCAGTTGCAGGCACCCTTTATGCTAGTGCTCAACGTGGCGAAAACATCAACTTGATTGGGTTTATGCCACTGGCTGAAAATATGCCAAGCCAAGATGCAATTCGCCCCGGGGATGTGCTAGAAACCATGAAAGGCGTGAGTATTGAAGTTATCAGTACCGATGCAGAAGGGCGTTTAATCCTAGCTGATGCAGTCTATTATGCTCAGCAAAAATATAAACCTAAAATGTTGTTGAATATAGCCACATTAACAGGCTCTGCCGGTAGAGCATTGGGTGATGAATACGCTGCGGTCATTACCAGAGATTTTGAGTTATCCAAACAAATGATGGACGTTGGTGAGCGCTCAGGAGAATTGGTATGGCCCTTACCTTTGCATGCTAACCATTTTAAACAGATAGAATCACCCATTGCTGATATTAAAAATTCAGGTGCGGGTAACCCGGGTGCAAGCATCGGCGCTGCTGTTGTGGCTACTTTTATTGATGAAGACTTGCCGTGGGTGCATCTGGATATTGCTAGTGTCGATTGGCTGGAAGCTGATATTGATGTTGCACCAAAAGGCAGCCAAGGTTGGGGTGTTCGATTTATGGATCAGTTAGTTAGAGATCATGCTGAATAGACGTATTTCGAATGTAGGCTAGAGTATCACGGGTATTGAAACATATTCGTGATGGACGCTATTTTCCTTACTTAGCGGTCAATAAAAAAGGCGTCATAATGACGCCTTTTTATTTATTGCATATACTTTCGGCAAAAGTTTCTAGTAAATATTCATTGCACACAACTGTCGCTACAGTGCAAATTCTACCTTTGACTACTTAAAACTTATAAGTAGCCTGGACATACGCAAATCTTCCCTGTGCATTATGCACCGATGATACATAACCTGCAGAAGAGCTATAAGAAAACGGTGGTTCTTCGTTTAACAGATTGGTCGCACCTAGCGTTAGTATAGTATTTTTTATACCCGCATAATTAACCGTTGTATCAACTGAAACAAAGGCGTCAATATCGGGCGCTATTGAACCGTCGGTTCGAGTTCGCACAGGTTGATCTTCTTTAAATTCACCCACATAGTTAATCGCAAAGTTTGCACTCCAATCGTCTTTTATCCATAGGGTAGATGCTGTCCAGCGAACTTCTGGTTGTTCAAACCCTCCTTCCTCTGCAAAGAGACGATCGCCAGTACGAATATCTTCATAGTTCAATACGTAGTTCAAGACATAATTGAATTTGAAGTCGCCCATATCAGATGACATTCTGTACATTATATCAAGGTCTAAACCCGACGTTTTAAGATCGAATAAATTCTCAAAACGGTCAAAAATAACCACGACTTGACCTGGATCGTTTGCTAGCCCTGTTGGTATACGTTGAACAACCGATTGATTACTCCCCTGCGTGGTAAATACGAACTGAGTGTCTTTACCAATAACATTTTCAATGTCGTAACTGTAATAATCTAAAGAAAAGTCAATATCTTCGGTAACTTCATAAATAACACCCAGATTATAACTTTTAGACTCTTCTGGCCCTAAATCCGGGTTACCAGCCAATTGCGCCGTGTATTCAAAAAGTTCACAGGCTTGATCAACATTGCCTATCGCATCACATCGTACTGTATCCACTAAGTTTGGTGATTCGTCTGTTCGACCTAAGCCAATTTGACTCAAAGAAGGCGCGCGAAATGCGGTTCCATATGAGCCTCGGATAGATAACTCATCCATAGGTGTCCAAATAAAAGCCACTTTAGGGTCGGTAGTGGTGCCAAAATCACTGTAGTCTTCGTGACGCACGGCCACTTGAACATTGAGTGTTTCAGTGACAGGGATTGCAAGCTCGGCGAAAATAGACGTATTGTCACGTTCACCGTTTGCCTGTGTTGCTTCTGTACCAAATACATCACCACGAATGAACTGATCGTCTGGATTATCACTAATGGTTTCTTCACGATACTCAGCGCCAACCGCCAGCATTACTTGGCCTGATGACATTTCCATGACAGGACCCGATACCATGCCATCAAAAGACTTACTGGTAGACTTACCATATCGAGTGGTTTGAGTTTCTATATAATCAAGCGCTTCTTGACTGTTCGAAGAGGGCTCAAAGGGATTCCACAACCCACTGTCTATGGCTTCTTGCGTTCGACGAGAGTTTGGAAAACCATTTACCCCACGTTCAATCGAATCACTTTTTATGTAGCTGTAAGCGGCTTCATAGTCCCAATTGTTAAATTCACCTTGGAAGCCAAAAACGCTGCGATAATAATCTGAATCGACCCGTTTTTCACGGTCACCAATTTCGACTAAACGACGACGCATGGTCAAATCTTGCTGATAAAATTCACTTTGTTCGTCATCGGCAAATGGATGGTTTACATTATCAGCCGACATCAACAGCTCATTAAAGCTTGGGCTGGCTGCCCCTCTAATGGTGGTTTTTGAATTTTGTCCGTTTAATTCAATGAATGCGCGCAGCGTGCCGTTAATTTCAAAATTACCCATGTACATGAAACTTACCCGTTCCGATGCAGGCACCTCTGAACTCATCGGTGCAAAATCGTAACGACACAACGTGCCTGTTATATCTTCTGCAGGACAAACGTCATTGCCAAAGGTATCGGGCACCCGAATAGAGTTGTTTGATTCAAGTGCGATAGTGCCTGGAAAACCTGAAGAGCTTCTGCCGTCTCCTGCGTATGGGTCATTAGGTCTCAACGCGGTTTGATTAGCAGAGCTAGTATAATATCTGTCGGCGCCAAGTATTTCTTCACGATCGAAATAATCTACAACAAAAGTATGACTGGCTTTTTCTGAGCTACTACCAAACAATAGGCTGGTATTCGTCTCTTTACCGCCACCATCAGCGGTATCGCCAACTTTTGTAGAAAGTTCTAAGCCGTCATAGTCATCTTTTAATATGATATTAATAACGCCTGCAATTGCGTCAGAACCATAGGTAGCCGATGCACCGTCTTTCAATATATCTACCCGTTTAATGGCAGCTATTGGGATGTTATTGATATCAACAAAGGCGGTGTCTATTTCGTTCGCGAAAGGGGAAACAGAAATACGACGACCATTCACAAGAATGAGGGTTGAATCTGCACCCAAGCCTCGTAATGATACGCTTGAACCACCGTTAGCCGTTCCATCGCTACTGTTACCCTGAGTTGAAAATGTGCCTTGCCCGGCAGCGGGCAGTTTCGTGAATAAGCCGATTAAATCGGTTACGCCCGCGTTAGCAATATCCTGAGAAGTTAACGAAGTAACCGGTGACGGCCCTTCCATATCAGTTCTTTTAATATGCGAACCAGTTACTTTGATGCGTTCAATTGGACTTTCGTCGATTTGAGCATGAGTAGACATACTGCTTGAAATAGCAGCAGCTAAGAGTGTGAGTTTGATTTTACTGTGTTTCATGCTTTTTTCCCTGATAGATTTTTATTTTAATCAGGAATTGAAGTCTGCTATAACAGCTACTTCAATCCCTCTAAAGTCGAGCCGTTAATTATTAATTGCCGGTTCAAGTTGCTGTAACAAAATGAAAAAATCAATAAAAAATCAATATTAGTTGCTCGCAAAAAACGCGTCTACCGAATCAGCCTGTAAAGTGGAGTTTAGCGGCAGCCTTGCTGAGGCAAACTTAGGCTTGACGACATATTCGCATTCTGTCAACTATTCCTAAACGTGGGAATCCTTTTTAAGCGCATCTAACATATGAATGATTCAATGTACGAACGCTACACCATGCAGGTAAATTTGCTACACAGGGCGCAAATTCTGACGGTATCGCTTACTCTTGCAGCTTGCCAGCAGCCGGTGGCGCCAGATTTTTCCGCTGCAGAGTCAGGCAGGACTTTTGACGTTGTTTTTGCCGGTAGCTCCATAGTCGACGGGCGAGGCAATGACGCGCTGCATAGTGCTGCTCCGAATGTCAGTTTTTTGCAGGGCATACTTGGACCCGAAAGTAGGTTCTTGGCATGGAGAACCGCCCCCAGATCATCGCGAGTTGCAGGCGATGCGAGATTACGTCGAAAAATTAATGAAGTAGGGAGCACGCGGTTTATCAACAGG
>Ga0307966_1001111_pt1 | contig 21622 bp, 17 predicted proteins | sample OrgLakmetagen646_FD_203141 | JGI IMG/M metagenome (GOLD analysis project Ga0307966, IMG submission 203141) | Saline water microbial communities from Organic Lake, Antarctica - #646 | ecosystem: Environmental > Aquatic > Non-marine Saline and Alkaline > Saline | place: Antarctica: Organic Lake... | reverse complement strand
CCGGTGTCTTGCTCGTTGGCACCGAACTCTTTGATGATCGCTGCTTTATCTACTGTTGTGTCCCCTACGGGTGCTTTTTTTGCCATTATATTTGATTATGTGATCACGACTTTTGGATTTCGAGTTTACGAAACCGCTAAGATCGCCACTGGGCCATCTTAGCCGTTATACCCACGATGTGCGGGAGTCGAGGAGTGGAGCTTTCACAAGCTGCCCTCTAACGCTGGAGGGTGGAAGATGGTAATTTGATTGGCTTATGCAAGGATAAAGCGCGATCCATTTGGGTGTAATTCTTGGTGGGACTTTTACCACGGTGCGACTTTTATAGTGTGCTGAGTTGGGACCTTGAGCTCGCCAGAAAAGGTTTCTCTTATCGCGATTAAAATTGTTTGAGCTCCCAAAGCGCACATTGAAATTCCGGGCTGGTGCTGCGCTCGGTATCGACCGCTATTTCGAGTAGTGCCTTGCGGTTTGATTGATCATTAGCGAGGGAGGCTTGTTGAGCCATCCAGAAGGCTGCCGCGCAGATCTGAATCTGAGCTCGTTCGGGCGTATCGGCGATGCCTGCTCGGTTGAGTGCTTCGGCTTGGGAAATCGTGCCTTTGGCAAATTGATAAAAGTTATTCAGCTCAGGATCGGAATTTTCATTCAGTGATACTTGTAGCTCATTTAAGGCTAGCTCACGCTCTGTCCGGGCTAATAACAGATACTGAATGATTTGCTGCGTAGTGGATGTTTTGGCCTTTGTGATGTGCTCACTTGCAGGCTCGTATTGGCCGAGGGTGTATTGAATGAGAGCTAGAAGGAGGGCCAGGTCCGAGTTGTTCGGTTGCTGGTCGAGGGCTAGCTTGAGTTGTGAGGCGGCTTCCCGAAGCGTGCCTAGTTGAAACTGAGTGAGTCCGAGGGAGTAGGTGAGTGCTGTGTTATCTGGTTGGATACGTAGGGCTTTTTCAAAGTCTACCAGAGCGCCTTCAAGGTCGCCAAGTTTGCGCAGCAGTGCCCCGCGTAGGCCGAGTGTTTCGGCTGTTGGTTTTTCGATGCTGAGGGCTTGGTTATAAGCGCTTAGGGCGAGTCCTGGGCTGTTGTTTACTTCGTGAGCACGGCCAAGGAGCTGCCAGGTTTGACTCGATTGATCTGATTGAGTGAGCAGGGCGGCTTCAAGTATCTCAATTGCTTTTTCAGTGTCGCCGGTGCGCAGGTAAATTCTAGCACCAAGTTGGGCTTCAGTTGTTTGTTCTGCTTGGAAACCTGTTTCGAGTGCTTCGATTATAAATTGGTTGGCTTCTTCTTTGCGCTGCAGCGCTTCAAGGCAGGCACCTTTGTAAAAGAGCAGGCTGGGGCGAAGTTTACTGGGGCCGTCGGGTATTTGATCAAGAGCGGCTTCGAAATGGCTTCTAGCTGTCCCGATTCTCCCCTGTGCATAGGCGTTGCGACCTTCAAAGTAGAGTGCGATGTCGGTGAATTGGGGGAGTTTTTTGAGTGGGTCCAGAATGGCGTCGAGGGTATCCCACTGCGCCGTACTGGCGTAGAGTGATGCTAAAATTACACGAACTTTTCGGTTTTCGGATTGCTCACGGAGGATGGGCTCGAGCGTTGCGATGGCAGACTCATTATTTCCGCTTCTGGAATGAACTTGCGCGAGCATTATGCGCAGGTCCGTGCGGCGTTTGAGCGCTTCGGAGCCGGAATTTTGCGGGTAGAGTGCTAAGGCTTGCTCAATCGCTTCAATGGCTGCTCTAGAGTTATTTTGTTCGAGTGCAGTCTGTGCCTTTTCGATGTAGGCTTCGGTCGCGAGTTCCAGGCTTTGCGCTTTGTTTTCGGTTATTTTATAGCGCTCGTAGAAAGTTTCTGCGGCGGCGTCCCAGTCACTTTCTGCCATCTGAAACAGGCCGAGCATTTGGGTAGCGGTTGCGTAATGTTTCGAGTCAGTCGCTAGCTGATCAATCAGCGAATTGAGCAACTCTATGCCTTCCTTGCGTCGATCGAGGTTACCCAAAACGAGCGATTGAAGGAGTCTATCTTCGGGGGAGTTTGGGTCAATTTCGAGGAGGCGAGTGGTTGTTTGTAAGGCTTCAAAAGGACGTTGTTGTTCCAACTGCACGCGGGTTTGCAGACGAAGTGATGGCACATGTCTGGGGTCGATCTTCAAGATTTGGTCGAGGGTCTTTTGGGCGCCCCGAAAGTCTCGAATTAGATAGTTGCCCTCGGCGACTCCGAAATAGAGTTTTATCCGGTCGCGCTGCGTATCCGCTGTGCAGACACTCGTCAGCCAGAGCATAGCGAATAGGCATAGGGAAAGTGTGTGTTTGGGTGCGGGCATGAATATTGATCAATAGAGAGTCTTTTGCATGAATCAAGCCGCAGCTTATGTATGGCGGAGTCGATTTTCTATGGAAACGGTTTGTTAATCGACTAGAATCCCAAATGTTAAAAAGGTCATACTAACTTTCCTACAGGAAATCTATCATGAAAAAGAAGAAATATCTCAAAATCGCGGCAGGGCTGACCCTTGGTTATGCTCTATTTGGATTCTTTATTTTCCCTACGGCACTGAGGCATTTTGGGGAGAAAGCTTTGAGGGAGCACGTATCGCCTGAAGCTACCATTTCAAAGGTAAAAGCGAACCCATTCACTTGGCAAGTGCAGGTGGAAGGCCTGAGTTTAGCGGATGCTGCGGGGCAGTGGTCTTTAAAGGTAGAGCGTGCGACTTTGAATTTGAGCGCTAAGACTTTATATAAATTTTATCCAGTTCTGGACTTGGTCCGATTGGAGACTCCCGAGATAAGATATCTTCGAAGCCCACTGGAAGAGCGTGTCGAGGTTTCAGTCGAAGCAAAGACGGGAGCTCCAGAAAGTTTGGAGGAGGTGGCTGAATTAGTGAACACTTACGAGATACCGGAAGTTTTGGTGGTCTTACTTGAAGTGACAAATGGTGCGATGGACTTTCGGGATGTGACGAACGCGAACGCTTTCAGTATGAGCGTTAATCCGATCAACTTTCGTTTAGAGAATTTTACAACCGCAGTGGATGTCGGAGATGATAATGCAATGCGTTTCCTTGCCGTGACCGAAACGGGCACTGAACTCGAATGGACGGGGACGCTCACCAGCCAGCCTTTTGCAAGCAATGGAATGGTTCGTGTCTCCGGTTTCGAGATTAATGAGTTTGCTCCTTACTTTGAGAAATTCATTAAGTTTGATCTCAAGCGTGCCACTTATGCGATGCAGTTTAGCTACGCGATCGACTTCGGAGACTTAGAAAATTTATTCACGGTGAGTGATGGCTCGGTCGATCTATTGAATGTGCTATGTGTCGCTCGGGATGAATCCGGTGAGTTTTTCGTGCTCGATTCTGCCGGCATAGCGGGCATTCACTTTGACTACAATTCTCTGCAATTGGATTTAGGGCAGGTCTTTGTTCAAGGAGGCTTACTCGGCGCGCGGCGGAACGAAGCGGGCTTGATCAACTTACTGGATCTGTTGGTTCTTCCCGAGACGGCTACAATAGCGACGCCGGAACCAGTTGCGACAAGCGACGGATCTTTCGAACTCCCGGAATTACCAATCGGATTTAAGTTGGACGAGTTTTTGATTCAGGACTTCCGCATTCAATGGGAAGATACAATGATACCCGGGAGTGCGGACTTAGAATTACTTGTCTCAGAATATCGTTTGAAAGGTTTGTCGTCTGATTTTTCCAGTCCGGTCGGGCTCGACGTGCTGATACTGGTTGGCGAGAACGGTCGCCTCACTGCGAGTGGTGATCTGATTGCTGAAAGTGCTGGGGTAGATCTCACGCTCGGAGTCGATTCGCTCGACCTTTCTTTAGCGAATGCATATAGTATGGAATTTGCGGATACACAAATAAAGTCGGGTGCGTTTAGTTATACCGGAGGGCTGACCGGGGACTTTGAATCGGGTTACGACTTAACGGGTAACGGTTCGGTGCCGGGCCTTTCCTTGAAGTTAGCCGGTGTGAATACGGCAGACTTAGACTGGGAGTTATTTAGTTTTTCCGATCTGTCGGCGAAGACAAAGCCACTCTCGTTGCGGATGGGTGAGGTCGTCTTGACTGGGCCCAAGGCAGTATTGACGCGTTCGGCTCAGCCGGAAGGATCCGAGCCAGCAGTAGAAGATGTGGCGGCGGTTGAAGATTCAACCGAAACGCAAGCTGATGAGGTCGCTATGGCGAATCCAGTGGACCTTTATATCGCCTCATTTGTATTAAATGAGGGGTCGATGCTTTTGGTCGATGATGCGATACAGCCGGGCGTTCGTCTGTCGATCGAAGATGCACAAGTCAGTGTAGGAAAGATAACCTTAGGTAAGGAGCAGATTGCAGACTTTTCGATCAATGCGCTGGTGAATCGTAGCCAGTTTACAATGAAGGGAACTACGTATCCGATTGATCCCCGGATTCAAACGAGCATAGCGCTGTCGCTCCGGGAGCTTTCTCTGCCAGTGTTCTCTCCATATTCAGGGCAAGCAGTCGGTCGCAAGGTTGGAAGCGGTTGGTTTACATTAAATACAGATGTGGCCGTGAATGCTGGCGAGTTGGAGGCAAGTAATCAAATTTTGATCGACCAAATGGAACTCGGTGAGTCCGTGGATAGCCCGGGTGCAATCAAGTTGCCTTTGTCTTTGGCAATTTCACTACTGAAGGGACCGGATGGAGTGATGGACTTACAATTGCCACTGAAGGGTGATTTATATGATCCAAGTGTTGGGCTGGGGCAGATTATCCGCACCGCTGTATTTGGGTTGATCCGGGGAGCCGCTTCTGCTCCGTTCTCAATGCTTTCAAAATTGGTTGGTTCGGATGCGGATCTGTCTAAAGTTGAATTTGCGGCTGCGAGTTCTGAACTGTCACCTAAAATACTTGAGCAGTTGGATGCACTTGGCAGCGCATTGCAAAAGCGGCCGCAACTTACGCTCAGTATGACACCGAGTGTGTCAGATGATGATTTGACTACCTTGGCCCGTCTCCAGGTGGAAACTATTGCAGTGCGTGAGACTGATCCAGAGATAGCAACCGTAATAGAGGTTGCGCCTGAACCACAGGTTAAACCGGTCGCCATTCCAGTTAGCGATCCGGTAATTGAGCGGGTAGAAGCTAGCTATGAAATAGGGCTTCTAAATAAATTGTGGAAACGGATTTTCAGTAGATCTGAGAAATCAGAGCCTGAGATGCCAACTGAACTCGCAGAAACACCCGAGGTGCCTGTTCCTGTTGTAATGCCCGAGCCATTAAAGGAGCCGCCTGTTCGACCAGAGCCGGAGCAGCCAGAGGTCGTCGCGGATGTACCGGTATTAGTTCAAATTGAACCGACGAGCCCGGAAGCTGCCGAGTTGATGTCGGCTCGGACACGAGCTATTATGGATCACCTTCTCCAGATGGAGGGTATCACTGAGGAACGAGTGAGTGAACTCAGCCCCGCTTTGTCTGTGAACCGCTCGATCGTTGGCTTCGATTTAGAGTAAGTTTTTAACCTGCCGAAACATCTGCGGGAGCGGCCGATTATACCATATTCGAGAAGGTTTGATCTTGTCGATCGCTCAATCCGTGGCCTCGAAACTCTGTTTCGGGGTCGATGCGTATCGCCCCGGTTCCGAGAACCGAGGCCACAAGAATCATATCTATTGGGTCAAACCTTTCGCCAATTGGTATTATGAGAAAACTTTGGATCGGGCTGGATATTTTGAAGACAGGCAGTAGCTTGACCCCCATGAGTAAAAAGAAGCCCAAGTCACGTTCAGTTGCTGATATCTTATTTGATACCGCAGGTGCAATTGTGCCGAGTTGTGGATCCGCGCTAAAGATGGTTGAGCTGGGGCAAGAGCGTCCTCTGAATATGCGTGAAAAATTCGTGTTGCTCTACAATACGCCGCTCTGTCCACACTGCCGGTGTAATAAGGAGACTTTCGTTAAAGAGCGTGCCAAAATGCGGGAGATCGCTTCGGCTAGGAAGTAGGTTTTTAGGGTGCGCTCGAGATGCTGGAGATCACATTCGGGGGAGGGAGGAAGCAGCTTATTATTAGGTTGTAAAAAAGACTACATCTTTAAGCTCAAGTGACTTTTAAAAAGCATATAAAATTGGACTGACCTCATTGGCATCACTAAATGAAGATAAAAATTAGCTTACACCTTTTAAGGTTAATTTCCTTATTGATCCTACTGCAGCATTCGTCGCTCGGTGCTGAACTCAAGCGTCTCCAGTATAACAACCCAGGTCTGATTGTGGATTTGGGAGTGGGGCTCTGGGCGTGGCCGCTTCCTATGGATTTTGATGAGGATGGAGACTACGATCTAGTTGTGGTTTGTCCGGATCAACCATTCAATGGAACCTATTTTTTTGAAAATAAAATGGGCAATGTTACCTATCCTGTATTTGAGCCTCCAGTACGGATTAGCCAAGGAGACGATCACGTCCAAGTCTCTTACGTCAATGGCGAGCCAAGGGTCCTTTCTCCCGGGATCGAACATGTTGATTTTAAAACAAAAGGCATCGATACAGGTGTTCCGCTTTCTATTAGCGATGAAGCGATGTTTCAACCCATCCAACGGAGCCGGGCCAAGCAGTGGAAGTATTTGGATTATGACGGCGATGGGCTCTTTGATATTGTTGCCGGCTACGATGAGTGGGAGCACTATGGCTGGGATGACGCATTCAGTGATGAGGGTGTTTGGACAAGCGGCCCGCTAAGAGGGTATGTTGTCTGGTCAAAAAACATCGGTAGTCATGAGTCACCCGTCTACGATGAGCCTCAATTTATTTATGCGGAAGATGCCAAAGTGGAGGTCTATGGTTGGCCTTCCCCTAATTTTGCAGACTTCGATGCGGATGGAGACCTCGATCTTATCTGCGGAGAGTTTTTAGACTCGTTTACTTATTTCGAAAATATCGGAAGTCGCACCGATCCGGTTTATACATCCGGTCGGCAGTTGAAGCACCGAAATGGTATTCTGAAAATGGATCTGCAAATGATTATACCGGTGGCGATCGATTGGGATAAAGATGGGGATACCGATTTAATTTGTGGTGACGAAGATGGCCGGGTTGCACTCATCGAACATACCGGAGAAGTTGTCGATGGCCTGCCCCTATTCGAACGGCCCGTATATTTCCAGCAGCGTGCTCAGGATGTTAAGTTCGGCGCGCTGGCTACGCCCTTCGGCGTTGATTGGGATCAGGACGGAGATGAAGACATAATTTGTGGAAACACAGCAGGGCACATCGGCTTCTTTGAAAATATCGGGGGCGACGAAGCGCCCGTTTGGGATCGCGTTCAATTGCTCAAGGCAGCAGGTCGAACGATTCGTATACAAGCAGGGCCGAATGGTTCGATCCAAGGTCCTGCCGAGGCCAAGTGGGGTTACACAACTCAAACGATTGCTGACTGGGATCACGACGGATTGCCCGATATTATTGTCAATTCGATTTGGGGTAAAATCGTTTGGTATAGGAATATAGGCGTAGTGGGATCGCCCTTACTGGACGATGCTCGACCGATCACCGTGGCGTGGCCTGGTAAGACTCCAAAGCCAGCCTGGAACTGGTGGGACCCGGTGGAAAATGAACTGGTCAGTCAGTGGAGGACAACGCCAGTTGCTGTTGACTGGAATCGTGATGGATTAATGGACCTCGTCATGATTGATCACGAAGGTGAGCTGGCCTTTTTTGAGAGGGTGATCAAAGATGGACGTCCGGTAGTCATGCCTGGAAAACGGATTTTTACGGACGAGAACGGAGACTCTTTGGATTTGGTTTGGGGCCCGGCGGGTAAAAGTGGTCGACGCAAAATTGAGATCGTTGATTGGGATGGCGATGGTCTTCTCGATTTTCTGTTCAACGGCGTTAACGCCGACTTTTACCGAAACATTGGGAGCGAAAACGGTCAGGTCCTACTGAAAAACGAGGGTCCCTTGGATGGACGGAAGATTTCTGGACACACCTCAAGTCCGACAGTTGTTGATTGGGATAAAAACGGCATTCCCGATTTACTCGTCGGTTCTGAAGATGGTCGCCTCTACTACAAAAAGAATCCTAGAGCCTTGGCGGAATGATTCGCTGGGTAAGGGTCAATTGACACCTTCTGATTCGAAAAATTTTAGCATCACTCGGAATCCAGTATTCCCGAAATGCGGCGTGGAAGAGGTGGACCTTGAGACGGTTGAGCTTTACGGGTTGCTTGTTAGTGGCGGCTTCAAAACGTGCGGTCTTCCATCGGGTGGAAACAGGGAGAAACTTATTGGGTGCGTGCTGTAGTCCCGTTTATTTCTTCCAAAATGAAATAACTTGATTCTCGGTTTCTGCGATGAGTTGGTAACCGAGCACTTTTATACGGTTTTCGATATCCGGCATGTGGGCGGCGCCCCAAGGTATGTAGATTTCAGAATACGCGGGAGCGTGTTGATTGAATTCGGTCATGAGGAGGTCATTACGCTGGATGACTAGCCCATCCGTCAGAAGTCGCTCGAAGTCATAGCCTGTTATGCCCTGTGGTCTGCTGGCTAGAAATTCTAGTGGATCGCTAGTGCAGATGAAGTCTATGAAAGCAACGAGCGTTTCCCGATGTATGGGTGTGAGTTCTGAAACATCGATATCGGCGTTGAGGTAGACGATTTGTCCCTGGGCGTTCGAGCTTTTCGTAGATTCTGCGCTTAATTGAGATGCTTTCGATTTGAATGAGCTTTGAACATCAAGACCGAACAAGCCTGCCCAGCGCGCATACATTGCGCCTGAAGCAAAATCAGGATGGAGGATTTTTTGCGCGTCGCTGACTCCTTCTGTCAAAATCAACCGCCTGTTGTTCTCTGCGCTGAGAGGTGCTTTCATGCGTTTCGCAAGCTGTTCATAGTAGCGGCTTTCGCCTATGTGCATCATTCCAGGAAGGTAAACACGCTGGCCGTCCTTTTCGTAGACACGCTCTAATATTGAAATACCGGTGTGAGATATCTCGATATACCCGCCGAATCTTTCTTCGATAGCTTCGACAAGTCCGAAGACTGTTTGCGGGATCGAAAGCAGCATTATCGCGGTGCTGCCAAAAAAGACCAAGCCGCTATGTCGAAAGCTTAGCCAGGGACGTGCATTGATGAGCTCTGTGCGGCGCATGCAAAAGAATACATAGTAGAGTGTGAAAATAAGAAGCGCTGCGGACGATAGTATCGATGCTGCTTCAATATTTGTAAGCAGGCTTAGCGGATATCCATAACTGGCCCGCATCGTAAGCAATATACCTGATACAAGGACGAATCGCTTAGGGATAATGGCGAATATTTGGGCAAAAGTGAGCAAGCATAGATAAAATAGTAAGAGGACGGGTATGCTCGCAGACATTGAAAACAAAAGACTGCCTGGGTAGGTAATATCAGCGTATAGTATCCAGCCTGCAAGTGTGCTGAATAGCATGGCTGCTAGTAAATTCAGGGATGCTTTCATCTTAGGGAAATCAGCGGGAAGTAGAAACCGTTCTCGGGCGAGTTAACGCTTTCTTTGAAGTGCTCGCTAGTTTCATTTTTAAATTAAGCACCTGGTTCGTTTTCCCAATAGTCTTCACCGTAGTTGAAGAAGATTTCATCGCCGGGGCGAATAGTTTTTAAAGCTTCGAAGCGAGCAGTTTTCCAGCGGGTGGAAACGACCAGAAAAACGTTGGGCGCATCGCTGTGATTTATGTAGCGGGTATTATTGGCTTTTGGGCCGTCGCCGACAATGATGTGCGAGCGAGATACCCAGAGAACGTAGGCGGAAAAAGGACGTTCCGGATTATAGAATTCGGCTTCGTCTATAATTTCACCTGTGTAGTAGCCGATAGTATCCTCTGCTTCGATACGCACTTTAGAAAAGAGGCCCTTCCCGGCACCTTCAACGGTTGAGGTGCGGACTTCGAAGTCTGATAGGGCGAATTTTTTTGGCATGTAGAGGTGAGTAGTGAAGTGTCTGGGAGCAGGATGTGGGTGTAATCGCGAACGTTGTTAGTAATTCAAATATGTGACACAGGCATTCTTGCCTGTAGCCAATCAAATATCAAACAGGCAAGAATGCCTGTGTCACAAAATGAAAATTTTCGCAATTATACCCATAGGGTATTTTTAGTGAGGTAGGCAGGGATCTAGGGAAACTAGTAGGCAAGAAATTGTTTCGTGTTGAGGGTGCTCGCATTGTAGTGACTATGATTTCAAGAGTTCTGTAATCCATCGGCGGTGAGGGCCGGAGAGTGTGATTTGATCGAGCGCAGATAGGTCGACCCAAAGAAGGCTGGCGATTTCCGCGAGCGAGGTTTTCGCGTCTTTAGGGTGGATGGTATAAATGGTTTCGGTGATTCGGCGATTTGTGATCGAGCGCTGCTTGGTGGTGAGTTTTTGGCTTGGTTTGATCTGCTTGGGCAGTTGAGTCGTGGCGGGTAGTTCGTATTGGCCTGCGAGTTGTTTGGCGGTGTCGGGAATGCGATGGAGGAGGAGTTTGTTTTTGTGTAGTATCCAGTAGCGATCAATTTCAATTCTGACGGTGGCTTTGCGCTGGATTTTTGGAAGTGCTTCGGGCGAGCCAACTGCTGCTCCCTCGCAAAATTCAACGACCGGGCAGACGGTGCAGAGGGGATTGTGCTTGGTGCAAACGGTGGCGCCGAGCTCCATCATAGCTTGGTTGTGCGTGCCGGGATTTTTGCGGTCGAGGACTTCCTGAGCGAGTGGAGTCAGTCCTTTGACGGCGTCTCCGTTGTTTTTAAAATCGCGGTTGTCGTTAGTGAGGCGGGCGAGGATACGGACGACGTTACCATCAATGACGGCGGCGGGGAAGTTTTGCGAAATGGAGCTGATCGCGGCGGAAGTGTAGGGTCCGATGCCGGGAAGTGCTTGCCAGGTTTCCTGGGTTTCGGGGGGCTCGTCTAGCGCGATGTAGGCCTGGGCGAGTTTGTGGAAGTTCCGTGCGCGGCTGTAGTAGCCGAGGCCTTCCCAGTTTTTTAGGACGTCTTCTGAGCTGGCTGCTGCGAGTGTTTTGAAGTCCGGGAAGCGTTCAAGCCAGCGATGGTAGTAAGGAAGCATCGTTTTTACCTGGGTCTGCTGGAGCATCATTTCAGAGACAACGGTCCGATAGAGCGAAGGATCCGTTCGCCAGGGCAAGGGACGCTGTGCGGTCGTAAACCATTTTGCGAGGGCACTTTGAAATTTAGTCTTGTGGAGCCTAAGAGACATTTCGGAAGACGTTTTACGATTGGAGATTGAAGGTCGAACACGGAATGTGTTTAGTTTTTGGTTTTATTATGCCGAAGAAAAAGTCGCAGACAGAGGAAGCGGGTCCGAAAGTTAAGAAGCTCTACACGATCAAGCTGACTCAGGAGCAGTTGGAGAAACTAGGGGAGCGCCTTGATGGTGATGGCTCGGGCGTTTGGTTTCATTACGACGTGGCTTACTCGCAGTATGCTTTTAAAGGGGATGGGGTGAATGTGGTCGGCTACCAAAGCGGAAAATTGGTTGTGCAGGGCAAGAAAACAGAGGATTTTGTGCGCGATGTTTTAGAGGCGGAAATCACCGGAGATGCGCGCCTGGGTTATGATGAGGTGCATCATCCCGAATGGTATACCTTGCATGCGGGTTGCGACGAGAGTGGTAAAGGTGATCTGTTTGGTCCGTTGATTACAGCCTGTGTAGTCGCTGACGAGGCGATGGTGCGTCACTGGATTGAGCTCGGGGTAGCCGATAGTAAGAAGCTTACGGATGGGAGTATTTTAAAGCTCGATAAGGAGATTCGAAAAACGAAGGGTGTGGTTATTGAGACTGCCTTTGCTCGGATGGAGAAATACAACGAGCTTTACTACAAATTTGATAAGAACCTGAATAAGCTGCTGGCTTGGTATCACGGAAAAGCGCTCAATGCGGCGCTCGATAAACGCCCCGCGCCATGGGGTCTGCTCGACCAATTCACAAAACAAAAGTTGGTCGATGCGTATGTGAAGGACCGTAAAGATTTTCGATTGGAGAGTCGGACCAAGGCAGAGTCGGATCCGGTGGTTGCAGCGGCTTCGATCGTGGCGCGCGCTGTTTATGTGCGAGAGATGAAACGACTCTCGGATGAATACGGCGAAGAACTAAAGAAAGGTGCCAGCGGCGAAGTGCTCAAACAGGCGAAACGTATATTCGAAGCGAAAGGCGTCGAAGGCTTAGGAAACTGCGCTAAAATGCATTTTAAAACCGCCTACGAGGCACAGGGCCTAGAGCCGCCGAAGAAACCGAGTTGGTATAAGTATTGAGACCGATCGCGTGAAGATAGAAGATCAACTAAATACACGGGCGATCGGGATCGACGGGTGCCCCGGTGGTTGGATTGCGGCGTTGCTCGATACGTCGGGGCAAATGAAGTGGCGTCTGGAACCTAATTTTGAGAATATCTTAGCAGGTGCTGCCACTGCCGAGTTGATCTTAGTCGACATGATTATCGGGCTTCCATGCTTGGAGATCGGTGTTCGCGAGTGTGATCGTTTAGCGCGAGTGAAGCTTCGACCGCACGCTTCGAGAGTCTTCAATGCGCCGGTCCGAGAGGTGTTGGGTGTGGGTTCCTACTCGGCAACGAACCTTGAATCGAAAAGAGTTTGCGGGAAGGGCCTTTCAAAACAGAGCTATTATTTGTTTCCGAAGATTCGGGAGTTGGATGCCTGCACTGACCTGCGGGTTCGGGAATCGCATCCTGAGCTCGTTTTTGCCCGTTTGAACGGTGGAATACCGGTGAGTGCTTCGAAGAAGACTGAAGCGGGGCGGGAAGCGCGGCTTCGTATTCTGGAGGACAAGCTGCCGAGCGCGCGGGCCTACTACGAAATTGGGATGACGTTATTTAAGCGAGCAAAAGTGGGTCGCGATGATCTACTGGATGCGATGGTTCTCTGCGTAGCTGCGATGGAGCCGGAAGCATTACAAAGCTTGCCCGAAGGTGCACCGCCCTGCGACGAGCAAGGCCACATGATGCAAATATGGTTTTAGCCGAGCGCTTTAACTAATTTAGCGATCGCCTCTTCCTGTCCGGTCTCGGTGCGAATGAAAAGTTCCTGCAGGCCTTTGGCTGATTGGGTGGCCGCTTTGATTCCGCCAGTTTCGATGCGTTGGACTTTCACCGATCCGGTGCGGCTTTGTTTGCCGAGTGATTTACCGCCGTATGAAAGGCCGATAATAACGCCAACGACTCCATCTATGGCTTCGATCTTTTGCATCGTCCGTAAGCACTCTTTGGAAGTGCTTTGATGGCGTCCACGCGAGGGCATTTGGCTAGTTGAGTTCCTTTAGATAAGGGATGGATACAGCAGCGCCAGGTCTCGCTACAGTCACGGCAGCAGCTTTACTTGCATGTTCCGCTGCTTGTTTGAGCGGAAGGCCTTTTGCGATCATTGCGACAAGATAACCTGCAAAGGTATCGCCTGCAGCGGTTGTATCGATCGGCTTCACCTTCTCTGCTGTAATGTGCCAATCCTGTTCGGGGCCCAGGCAACGGCAGCCTTTGGACCCGAGTGTTAGTATGACGTCTGTATTCGGATAGCGCTCAGTTAAGCACTTCAAAATATTGCCTGGCTCGGTTTGCCCGGAAAGTGCGGCTCCTTCAGATTCGTTGCAGATTAACACAGATAGCCTATCCAGTGGGTATGTGGCCACATCCTCAGTCATTGGAGCGGGATTGAAAACCGTGCGGAGTCCTTTTTCAGCGGCCAGTTTGAGGATCTCGGGTAGTCCACTGATTTCATTTTGTAGGAGTATTAGCGTATCGGGATCAGCTGATTCAATAGAGATTCTCACCTTCTGGAGATCCAAGGCGGTGTTCGCGCCTGGGAAAAGCAGGATACAGTTTTCACCGGATTCATCGACCTGGATGATTGCGTGGCCTGTGGGTGTATCACTCGTTTGCAGCTCTGTCGTATCGACTCCATCTGCTTGAAGAAGATCTGAAAGAAAGGCTCCTTCTGGTCCAATACATCCGATGTGTGTGACCTGGGCCCCTGCACGCGCCGCGGCTATGGACTGGTTAAGGCCTTTGCCTCCCGGGTGCTTGTGGAAGGTTTTTGCGCTAAGGGTCTCGCCCGGTTGGACGAAGTGTGCGACTTGGTAGACGAAGTCGATATTTAGCGAACCAATGCAAAGGATTTTAGCCATGTGTCTTCGACCCTAGCTTCGCTTTGCTAAATGTCACACTGTTTTCAATTTCCATTAAATATAGCTTTATCAATCGAGATTATCAGGGAACTCTGTTGACTGCTTTTTTCTCGATTAAGCCTTGGCTGGCTGTAAACCTCCACGGTTTAAATTCTAACATTGAATGAATGATTCCGAACAGACGACCCCTAATCAGTATGAGGGAGAGGTAGGCTTTGTAGAGTTTGAAGATTTCGTCTACTCAAAGCCGTTTCATTTTGCGTCCGGAGGAATGATTCCTGAACTCACGCTTCGCTACGAAACCTATGGCCATCTCAATGATGAGAAGAGTAATGCGATCTTAATCTGCCACGCATTGAGTGGTGATCATCACTGTGCGGGCGTGCATAGCATGGATGAGCGTAAACAGGGTTGGTGGAATTTCATGGTGGGGCCAGGGAAGCCGATTGATACCAGTCGCTATTTTGTGATTTGCTCGAATGTGCTCGGTGGTTGCCAAGGCTCAACGGGGCCGGGATCGGTCAATCCGGAGACGGGGCAGCCGTATAATTTGGATTTCCCGAAGCTGACCGTGCAAGACATGGTTAAGGCGCAGAGTTTATTGGTCGATCATTTCGGAGTCGACCGCTTGCATGCAGTGATTGGTGGGAGCATGGGCGGCATGCAGACACTGCAATGGAATATCGACTTTCCCGAGCGGGTCGGGCGTTACATCGCGCTGGCCTGCGGGGCGCGGCATACGGCGCAGGCAATTGCTTTTAACGACACGGGTCGGCAGGCCATCATAACGGATCCGAATTGGATGCAAGGACGCTACGAGCCCGATGCAGGTCCGGCTCACGGACTTGCGGTGGCTCGCATGATGGCGCATATCACTTATCTTTCCGATGTGGGGATGGAGGCGAAGTTCGGTCGTAAACGTCGTAGTGGTGATCAGTCGAAAGAGCATTTTGATGTCGAATTTGAGGTGGAAAGCTATCTGCGCTATCAAGGGCAGAGTTTCGTCACCCGCTTTGACGCGAACACATATCTATATCTGACGAAGGCCCTGGATCGCTTCGATCTGTTTGGTGAAGACAAGTCTCTGGATAGTTCGCTCAAAGGTGTGACTGCGCCTGGTTTGGTCATTGGTTTTACCTCTGACTGGCTGTATCCACCGCAAGGGAACCGGGAGGTGGTCGAAGCACTGTTGCGCCTTGGTAAAGATGCGACGTATGCTGAGTTGGCGATGGACTTTGGGCATGATTCCTTTTTGGTGCGTGCGCCTAAGTTGTATGATTTAATCCGAACTTTTCTTAGTCGATGAACGCAAACGCAAAGAAACGACAGGTTGACTTCCAGATCATCGCCGAGTGGGTGCATGAAGGTGACCGTGTGCTCGACCTCGGCTGTGGACGTGGTGTCTTGCTGGAATATTTAAAGCAGAAAAAATCAGTCTACGGAGTCGGCGTGGATATCGATACCGACAAAATATTGAGTTGTGTGAAGCGTGGAGTGCCCGCGTATCAAGGAGACATTCTTGCGCTGCTAGCGACCTTCCCGGATGATGCGTTTGATCGGGTGATTTTCAGTCGGACGGTAGAGGAACTAGAGGCACCGGATCTAACATTAGCAGAAGGTTTACGTGTGGGTAAGCGGGTTACTGTAGGATTCGTGAACCATGGCTTTTGGCTGAATCGTCTAAATTATTTGTTCAAGGGACAACGGACTTTGAATGAAGTGTACCGCCTGCCATGGTATCAGTCGCTCCCTGCAAATGCATTTTCGGTTCGTGAGTTTGAGCAGTTTTGTGAGGAGCGTTTAATCACGATTGAAAATCGAGTTTACCTAGGCGCCAATTGGGAGGCGGAGGCGAAATTTTTACCGAATGTTTTCGCAGGTTATGCCATCTACGACTTGTCGAGGGCTAGTTCGGTAGATTCGGCTGTTTGAAAGTAATCAACAGCAATCGTCAGCCTAGTTGGGCAGATGTGTGCGGGTAAGAACGCCTTGGGCGCTCGCCATTCTGCAGCTCCTCAGAACTCGATCATGGTAGCGGTTTTAGAAGAAACCGCAGTGCCGTCTTTGATTGCCGGAAAAAAGAGCCACTCGTTGATTCTATTTTCCAAGAAGCTTTTGGCGGCTTCGTCTTCAATGCCGGTTAATTGGTTTGTTCGCACGGACCCATCTGACTGGATTGTGAAGACAGCTTTTACGCTAACCGGGCCCACGCTGTCATAGAGTTTTTTCGGAAGGTAAGGAGTGTAAGTAAAAAAGGCGGTTTTGTTGAGACTTTTAGAGGAGTTGTTAGCTAAATATTGATCCAAGTAAAAACGGTGTTCTGCTTGTTTGTTTAGAAGGAAGTGGTTCGCAATGGTTGATTCAAAGGAGCTACGAACGGGCATACCTGAACTGAAGAAGGCAATGAAGTAGCGGATGTCCCGGTCTGCATCAATCGAATTAGGAAAGAGTATCGGGATAGTCTGTTTATGTAAAACTCCGGCGGATAGATCACCGATCTCTTTGAAATTAACGTAGAATTCATCTTTGTTGCGCCCTGAATAGCCATCGTCAGATCCACTAAAGGCGATCGCGTAACAGTCTTCCAGTGAGACGTCCGGTCGGATTTCCAGGTCTACGAAGCCACGGTTAGGGATTTTAGAGGTATCTTCATTCGTGCGGACAGAGCGAACATCTGAATTTAATCCGTAGGCACTTTGTTCAACTATGGTGATAAAGCCCTCTTTGTAGACCTCTGTGCGTTGAAAGCGGGCATTGATCGAGTCGAATTCGACATTCTTTCCTTCAACCCGGGCAATCGGTTTGCTTCCGTCAACGGTGGCAATCGGGTAATATTGTTCGTCGCTCAGATAGTAACTGCCTAACGGAAAATAATTATCAGCTGAAATTTGAGCGAACGTGTAAGCGCAGGCAGACAGCGTGAGGAAACAAAAGATGAGACTGGTTTTCATGGGCATGGTGTTAAAACTTAGCAGTTAATGGACCAGAATGGAGTCGAGGACTTTTTGTTTAGAGTGCTGCAGGTTTGGATGGGTGATTGCATCTGTGAGTGCTTGCGCTTCCTCAAGCCGGCCTAATTTTACGAGCACGTTGGCGCGGTGTAGATTAATAATTTCTGCGCGAAGTGGCTCCATTTCGCCAAAGTTTTTCAAGGCCTTATTCCACTGCAGGAGCGCAGCTCGCCAGTCGGGACTGGACATGTCGTAGTAAGCTTCACCGAGGCGCATGGTATAAGCGAAGTTCTCTGGCTCCAGGTTAACTGCTTGGCGATAGGCTTTGAGCATCTCACGTTCAAGGGCATTTGCAGTGAATACCTTTTCTGAGACGTAATCGTCGCGAAACTGGTGAAGAAGCTGCCCGAGGGAGAAGTGGTAGAGTGCGGTTTTTGGCTCCAGCTCAATAGCGGTGAGGTAGAATGGAAGTGCCGCACGGCCCTTATTTTGCTCGGCTAAGTGGGTCCCGATTTGTTGTTTCACGACGGCAAGTTTAGGGTCGAGAGAATCGGCTTTTAAAAAAGCAGTGAAGGCTTCGTCGTAGAGCTCGACGCGGCGAAGGAGTTTACCGTAAAGGATGAGCGCGCTGACATCGTTGGGTTGCTCGGTTAGGTAGGCGCGGTAGGACTGGACCAGCTCGTTGACGCGTTGGTCCATGTCGGCCTCGGTGTAAAACTCTGGGTCTTCTGCGAGCCGCTTGTAAAAGTTCTCTTCTTTAGACGCAATTTGGAAGAGCTTTTCGGATGCGAAGTCAGTGGTCTGCGACTCGTTCGCGATGGCAGCGCTGAGCGTAAGCAGGGTATAGGCTGTTATTATTCGGAGCATGATGACTACTGAATGACAGTAAATCGGTGGCGAAGGTTCAGTGCAATTTGAATTTGAACCGTCATAGGTGGTTTCGCGGCCATGTAGGAGAGGTTGTTTCAAAACTTTCAGGAATTGAGGCACTTCAGAACAAGGTAGGGCGGTTTCGCGGTTCGACAGGCTCACCGCCCTGAGCGCGCCGAAGTCCGAAACCGCCGTTCTCCGGTAGGCTGCCTTAACCCAGAGAACGAACGGGACGGGCAAACGTGTTCGCCTGCAGGACGGACGCCACGGCGATGCGTCCCTATCCAAAGAACCTACAATCAATGTAGTTTTAAGACAGATTTAGGAGCAGGGACTTTCTGTGGGGATGAAATTACTTTTCCTTTCGGCTTCGATTATGCGCCAGCTAGCTGGCACGCCACTAACCGTCGATCTTTTCTTCGAGGAATTTGAAGAGTTCCTCTTCGGTCACGCGACGCTGTTCGGTGGTGTCGCGGTCGCGAAGGGTCACGGTGCCGTCTTTTTCGATTGTTTCGAAGTCGATGGTGATACCGAAGGGTGTGCCGATTTCGTCTTGGCGACGGTAGCGGCGACCGATGGCCCCGGAGGCATCATAGAATACATTCCAGCGGCGTTGCAGTTTCTTGTAAAGTTTCTCGGCGACTTCAACGAGCTCTGGTTTGTTCTTTAACAGCGGGAAGATAGCGGCTTTGTAGGGCGCGATCTTTGGGCTAAACTTGAGCAGGGTGCGTTTTTCGACTTGGCCTTTGTCGTTGGGCACTTCGTCTTCGGTATAGGCAGCGGTGAGCACGGCAAGCAGAGTACGGTCAACACCGAGGGAAGGCTCGATTACATGGGGCACATATTTCTCCTTAGTCGCTTCGTCGAAGATGGTCATCGATTTGCCGGAGTGTTCCTGGTGCTGCTTCAGGTCATAGTCGCTGCGGCAGGCGATGCCCCAGAGCTCTTGTATACCATGCGGGAACTTGAACATGAGGTCGGTCGTGGCCTGTGAGTAGAAAGCGAGCTTGTCTTCCGCGTGGATATCTTCGGAGACCGACTCTCGGGGCAGTCCGATCGAGACGAGCCAGTCGGTGCAAGTATCGATCCATTCGCGGTGTAGCGCGCGCCAGTCAGCGTTGGGTGCGATGAAGTATTCGATCTCCATTTGCTCGAATTCGCGGGAGCGGAAAATGAAATTGCGAGGAGTGATTTCATTGCGGAATGCTTTACCGATCTGAGCGATACCAAAAGGGATTTTGACGCGGCCGGTATCGACGATGTTTTTGTAATTAGCGAAGATGCCTTGAGCGGTTTCCGGGCGAAGGTAGGCGACAGCAGAATCATCGGCGAGGGGGCCAACTTTAGTCTCGAACATGAGCTTGAACTCGCGGGGCGCGGTCAAAGAGCCCGGCTTGCCCGTGGCCGGGGAAGGGACGAGGGCGTATTCCTCGGGCTTAGCCTCGGTGTATTCTTTGAGCACGATAGGCTCAAGGTTGCCTTGCTTGGCGGCTTTACGCTTTAGCTCGGCAGCGGCTTTCTCAGCGATCTCCTGTTGCTCGGGAGATTCGATCACGGAAACGTAGCCAATGGTTTCGCCTTCGACGATGACGGGCGAAAAGAAAAGCTGGTCCGCGCGGTAGCGGAGTTTGGACTCTTTGCAATCGACCATGGGGTCGGAGAAACCGTCGACGTGGCCGGAAGCTTTCCAGATCTTCGGGTGCATAATGATGCTGGAGTCGAGACCTTCGATATCGTCGCGGCGGTGCACCATGTCGCGCCACCAGGTTTGCTTGATGTTGTTACGCAGTTCGACGCCGAGCGGACCGTAGTCGTAAAACCCGTTATAGCCGCCGTAAATCTCGGAGGAGGGGAAGATGAAGCCGCGGCGTTTGCAGAGGCCGACGATTGCTTCCATGAGCGTTTCACTGGGTGCTGGTGCTGTCATAAGCGCGCAAAGATGGTGGTTGGGGATTTTGGGTCAAGGAGGAAGCGTGGCGAACGTCCGGCGCCAAAGTCCAATTTGAAATTACGGGGAGTGTGAAGAGTCGGGCACGTCTGAAGATTAAGATCAGGAGTTTTAACCGCAGATGAACGTAAGTGCACGCAGACGGGTAGACGAGTGGGCGCAGAGTGGGCGCTCTTTGGTGGAATTAAGATTAGGAATAGAAATTTGATTTTAGCTGCGTGTTTGGGGGGTTGCTTCTTTTTTTTGTAATGTTCAGTTTTAGGTGTTTATGGAATCGATAGAACAGGCCAAGGGAGCTGAGCAGCCGCACAGGTTGAAGTGGTGGGAGCTTTTTCTATTGCGGGCTCTGGCGGCTTTTATGGGACTCTGGCTAAGGACCTTACGCTTCTCGATGGATGCGGAGACACGTGATCTTTTGAATAAAGACCTGCCTCCTATGGTCGGAGTCGGTTGGCATAATCGCTTGTTTGTCGTGCCGGAATTCTATCGGCGGTTTTTCAAGGGGCGCCGGGTGAAAACGATGGTGAGTTCGAGTAAGGACGGAGCCTACATGACGGAGTTTTTTCGTTGTTTCGGGATCGGGACGATTCGCGGCTCGCAGCGCCGACGTGGCGTGCAGGCACTAAAGGAATTGATCCAGGCGAGTCGAGACGGATGGGACATTGCGATTACCCCGGATGGTTCACGCGGTCCGATTTACGTGATGAAGCCGGGTGCGATTGCGATCGCTTTGAAAACGGGCGCACCGATGCTGCTGGTTTCCTTTAACTTTGGCGCGGCGCATCGTTTCAAGAGTTGGGATCGGTTTTATTTACCGCTGCCCTTTAGCCAAATCGAGATCAAGTTGGATTGGGAGGCGGAACCGCAATCGCTGGGCGAAGATGCGAAGGCAGTGACTGAGGTCCTGCAGGGGCGGTTGGATGTGATTACGGATGATCTGAACGTTTAACGATTAATCTCGCCTAGCGGGAACCAATGATGAATGACGCTGGTGCGGGATCTGGAGATAGTCTGCGGCTTTGGGCCGAGTCTGGAGTGCACTCCCGTTTTTGCCTAGTCTATGCATAGATTGCGATCAACGGACTCTTGGTGGAGAGTTGGGTGTAGCAACTATTGAAGCTAACTGAAGCGATTGCATTCGACTAGCTCATGCCAGGTGGAACAAGCGCTCTCACTTAATATACCTTGTCGAATTAAGACATTCAATTTAAACGAACCGAGCGCCGACTTGGAAACTGTTTCAAAAATATTAATTTACGTATCAGAAGCTAACTTTTGCATGCAAATCAAGGGCAGGATGCCCTTGTTCCGTTGAAAGCGGATCGCGAGGTTTAGGGCTCAGGGCATCCTGCCCTGTTTTATGACTTTTTGAGACAGTTTCCAAGCTGGCACGCTGCGAAAATCACTGAAACCTCACATGCTACAGGCTACTGGGACTCGTAGCCTCGAAACTTAGTTTCGGGGTTTTGTATTACCGGAAAATGTCGATCACTGATATCATGCGCTCCAAACGACTGCGTTTCACTCCTGCATGGCCAGTAGGCTGCCTGATGCAGAGAACGAAAGGGATGGGCAGACGTGATCGCCTGCACGAGGGACGCCTCGGCGTGTACAGACTTGGTACATAGGTAACAGTTGTGCGCGGACATAGGTAACAGTTTATAACTGTCATTTATGCCGTGGAAAATCTGTAACGAAATGGAAAGTAGAGAGCAATTCGTC
>Ga0307966_1001105_pt1 | contig 21678 bp, 17 predicted proteins | sample OrgLakmetagen646_FD_203141 | JGI IMG/M metagenome (GOLD analysis project Ga0307966, IMG submission 203141) | Saline water microbial communities from Organic Lake, Antarctica - #646 | ecosystem: Environmental > Aquatic > Non-marine Saline and Alkaline > Saline | place: Antarctica: Organic Lake... | reverse complement strand
GGTCATGGTCAGTGATGTTTTAGGTTGGGTTGAACCTCCTAAAATAACAAAGCCCCGGCTTCGGGGCTTTCACTGACTACTTTTTTAAAACGTTTTGGACAGATGTGGGTTGAAATAATAGATCTGGAGCGGGCGCACCTTTGGGTTCGCGGGCTACAAAATGGTGATGAGATTGTTGAAGATGTCTCTGAACCTGCTGGCGGACAAATTATCAATTAGGATTATCATGAAGAGATTAATCAACTTTTTTGTCCGCTATCCCGCCATGGTCACCCTGGGGCTGATGATTATTGTTCTGATGGGTGTTCTCAGCTTCAGCCAGACGCGCTACACGCTAAATCCGCCCGAAGACCCAACCGAAATTTATGTGAATATCACCTACCGGGGAGCTTCACCGCTTGAAATTGAAGAGCGGGCAATTTCCAGAATTGAGGAGAATCTGAACGGTATAAACGGAATGGATCGACACACTTCTGTAGCCCGTGAAAATAGCGGGCGAATCACCGTGGAGATTTTTGAGTGGGCCGATATCGATGAGGTTCTGGTTGATGTGGAAAACGCTGTAAACAGAGTAACAGACCTGCCCGCAGAGATGGATCGCCCCATCGTGTTTAAACAGGAGATGCTGAACCCCACGATTTCGCTTGCATTAACCGGGGGGATCTCGCTCCAGCAAAAGCGAGACTATGCCGACCAAATCAGGGACGAATTTCTTATTGAAAAGGGAATATCGAATGTGATTCTGCACGGTTTTCCCGCCGAAGAGATCTCTGTTGAGCTGAATGACGAACAGATGGATCGATACGGAATTTCTACACATGAAGTGGCTGAAGCGGTAAGGAGTAATAATATTGACATCACCGGTGGCGAACTAAAAACGGGAGACGCCAACTGGCAAATACGGGCAGAAAATAAGGAGAAAACGGCGCTGGAAATATCACAAATTCCGGTGCGGTCGGGACTAAACGGCGAACGTGTATTACTTAAAGATATAGCATCCGTTAAAGATCTCTTCGATGACCGGCCCATTGAGCGCTATCTGGATGGGGAAGAATCGGTACTCATTCAGGTGGTCACAACCAACGATGAGAACCTGGTAGCCATTGCTGAAGAGGTAAAGGAGTATGCAGATCATTTTAATATGCTGCACAGTGGCGTTACGCTCACTGTCGTTGAGGATTTTTCGAAGTTTGTGTATGAACGGGTCAATTCACTGAGAAGCAATGCCATTTTCGGCTTGATTCTGGTGTTGATCATTCTCACGCTCTTTCTTGATAAGCGAATAGCACTATGGGTTTCGCTTACGATTCCGCTTTCCATTTTGGGCACGTTTGCTTCAGCCTTACTCGGGTATGATTTTACAATAAACGTGGTATCGATATTTGGCATTATCCTGGTTTTGGGAATGCTGGTAGATACCGGTGTGGTGGTGGCAGAAAATATTTACCGGCGCTATAACGAATTTGGCGAATCACCCGTGGGGGCCGCCCGAAACGGTGCTGCAGAAGTCGCTTCGCCTATGATCATCTCCCTGCTGACAACCGCTACCGCATTCAGCCTCTTCTTTTTCCTTCCGGGAAAGCCCGGTTCGTTTTTTACGGAAGTCTCGTTTGTGGTAGTGAGCGCGCTTCTGGCCGCACTTATTGTTACGTTTCTGTTTTTGCCACAAAAGCTCACCGTTTCAAAAGTGCTGTCTGATAAAAACAGGCAGACCCGGTTTGAAAAAGCCATGGCCAACGGACTCACCGGGTTCAGAGACAGATACTTTATGCCGTTTACCGATTATGTGTCTCACAAGTGGCGATGGCTAAACGTGGCTGCCTTTATTCTTTTGCTGATGGGGTCGGTTTTGCTGATACGAACCGGGGTTGTGCCGGTCACCTTTTTCCCCTACCTGGATGATGATGTTCAGCTGGTGCGAATTGAGATGGAGCCTGGAGTTCCTGTCGACAGCACCAGGGCTAAACTGAAACAAATTGAACAGGCAGTTTATAAGGTTGGGGATCGGTTGACTGCAGACAGGGCTGATAACAAAAAAGTGATACAGAATGTAGAGAGAATTCTTGGGCCCGAAAGTCACCAGGGAGAACTGCGAATTGTTATGATGGGAGGTGAAGAGCGGGGAATTCCGGCATATGAAATTAACAACATGTTCAGAGATGAAGTGGGCGATATTCAGGGAACAAACTACATACGATTTATTTCTGCACTGGCAGAACATCGGTTTGGCGGACTCCCCGTGGATATTTCTGTGTCGGGAAAAGATATGGAGGAAATTCAGGCCGCATCAGCAACACTCAAATCTGACCTTGAAAAACGGGTAGACCTTGTGGGCGTAGCCGATACTGATCAGCGAGGTAACCCCGAGCTGCATATTGAGCTGACAAAAGCGGGCGAACAACTTGGGCTTTCGCTTCAGGATATTATGATGCAGGTTCGGACTGCCTTCTTTGGGATGGAACTGCAGACGCTTCAGCGAAACGGAGATGACGTTCGTGTGTGGCTGAGGTTTCCCAAGGAAAACCGAGAGAGTTTTCGCGATCTGTCAGATCTGAAAATCAGAACACCGGAAGGGGCATATCCACTGTCTCAGGTTGCGAATATTTTTCCAACGGATGCATCGCTCAACATCAATCATATTAACGGCCGGCGAACAATTCGGGTAGATGCCGACCTGGCCGATCCATCACTTTCCGCTCCCGCAATCCTGGGTGATATCAGGGAGAATACACTCTCGAACCTGGAGAAAGAGTACCCCGGCGTTCAATTTGTAATCGAAGGACAGAACCGTGAATCGGCAAAAGTGACCGAAGCGATGCAGGCGGTAGCTCCGGTTATACTGCTGGTCATCCTGGCGCTGATCGTGATTAATTTTCAGTCTTTCAGCCAGACATTTTTGGTATTTCTTTCGCTGCCATTCGCATTTACGGGTGTGGTCATTGGCCACTGGGTGCACGATGCAACCATGAACATTTTTTCACTGATTGGGATGATCGCCCTTATCGGTATCCTGATTAATAATTTATTGGTGCTGATCACAGCTTTTAACGACAATTTAAAAGCCGGGATGAACTTTGAAGAGGCACTTAAAGACGCTGTGCGTTCGCGCTTCCGCCCCATTTTACTTACAACCCTGAGTACTGTAGCCGGGCTTATACCCATGATATTTGTAGGCGGCCTGGCCTCTGCATTCTTAAAACCACCGGCCATTTCCATTGCGTATGGACTCACCTTTGGGCTGTTGATTTCCATGACGCTTGCACCTGCACTGCTGGTGATATTTAACAATACAAAATTCAAATTACTGAGGCTTACTGGTAAAAATCCGGCAACTCAAGAAAGTATTGAGCCGGCAGTAATTCTCAATGAACATCATAAAAAGAGTGCCCTATGAGATTGGTAATTATATTCATCATACTGGTGTTTTCGGCAGGCAGTGTCGCGGCACAGGAACAATTTTCACTTGATGAGGCGATCCTGGCGGCCCTGGAACACAACCATAGCGTACAGGTTAGAGATATTGATACAGAGATTGCAGAAAACAGCGTTTCGAGGGGAAATGCAGGTCAGCTTCCAAACCTGGCGATAACAGGCGGGCTGAACGCATCGTATAGCGATCTGGATATAACGCCAGGATCGTTTTTTCAGAACCTGCTCGATCCACAAAGCAGCGGTCAGCAGGGAGGGCGCTCCTCTATCTCGTATGATGGTGTTACAACCACGCAGTTTAGTTCACAGATCGGGTCGCAAATGGTGATTTATGACGGGATGAAAGGGCGCATGCGGTATAAAATACTGGAAACGGGAAGCGATTTGGCCAATCTTCAATACCGCTCCGAGCTGGAAAACACCATACTAATAATCACAAACCAATATATTCGGGTAGCTTCATTTCAGAGGGCGATGGATGTGAAAGAGCTATCCCTGGCACAAAGTGCAGACCGCTACCGAACGATTGAAACCAGGCGGGAATATGGGCAGGTGAATGAACAGCAGCTGCTGCAGGCCCTGGCTGATTTAAAAAGCGACAGTACGGAGTACAGAAACCTGAAGCTACAGTTCGAAAATGCATATCGCGATTTGCATACAGACATAGGATGGAAAAAACGTGAAATGGCTCCTGTGGCTGATGAATACAGAGAGGCTGACATGCCGGGTTACGACGATTTTTTATCACTACTGATGGAGAATAACTCCATTCTGAAGATAAGGGAAAAAAGGCTGGAGCAGGCGGAGCTCAATAAACGTGTAACCAATGCCGGTTTTTTGCCTTCATTAACCGCATCAGCCGGATATGGATACAACTATATGAGTGCGACTGAGGGGCAGTTTGAAACGCAGGAGGAGCTCGGTTTTAGTGGCGGGTTATCGCTGGAGATTCCGATTTTCAGCGGTGGCAGGAATCGTATCGAGTCTCAAAATGCAGAAAAGCGAATTCAGCAAGAAAAACTGCGAAAAGAGGAGACGGCAATGCAGCTGCAAACCCGGTTCGAAAACAGCTGGCAGCAGTATCTGCACCTTAAAGATCAGCTTGTAACGGAACGCTCGAACCGTTCAGTTTACGAGCGAAATTACGAGCGCGCAGAAGAGATATTTAGCCGTGGCGAGATTACCGGGGTGGAATTGCGGACAGCTCAATTATCGCTGGAAAATGCGCGTCTCAGAGTTTCTGAAACGGGATTCCAGCTGAAGCAAACCGAAACGTTGCTGCTCTACCTGAGTGGTGTTTTAATCACGGATTTTGCAAATTGAAGGATGATCAAGACAGTGAATTTAAATCATAACACAAATCAAAAATAACAGAGAAATGAGTGAATTAAATAAAATTGGACTCGATAGTTTAAAGACAAAAGAACTGGCGGAAAAGCTGAATATTCTTTTGGCTAATTACTCCGTGTTTTATCAAAATACCAGGGGATTTCATTGGAATATAAAAGGGGACACATTTTTTGAGCTCCACGTAAAATTCGAGGAGCTCTATAACGATTTGGTTATAAAAATTGATGAGGTTGCCGAGCGAATATTGACGCTGGGTTATACACCCGAACATCAGTATTCAGAATATGTTAAGGTGTCAGAAACCACTGAAAGCCCAAAAGTAAGCGACGGGAAGAAAGCGGTAGATAATATACTGGACGCATTTAAGGTAACATTAAAGCTTCAGCGTGAGATTCTTGATCTTTCGGATGAAGCAGATGATGAGGGTACTAACGCATTAATGAGCGACTATATCAGCGAACAGGAAAAACTTGTCTGGATGTATTCATCCTATGCAGGTGAATAGACTTTAAAAATTTCAACATTTAGTTGTGATGCCGCCATGGATGTTTCCGTGTCGGCATCTTTTTTTTGCGGATGAGCTCTGTATTGAACCGGACAATGCAATTTTTCTTATTAGCCTGAGTTCGATTCGTAATATGTTAATTGAGGCCTCTAAAAGAGTGTCATCCCGCGCTCCCCCAACGGGAGATGCGTGATTTCCTGCTTACACCAATCCACTCAGCTATCCGGCTCATCGAGACCCGGTAGCTGCGGCGTATTAATCGGATGGATTGGTGTCGGACTTTTTTCGAATGGAAATTCCCAGCTCACGTTCAGCTACGTCAATCATCGTTTGGTAAAACTCCGAGCGAATGCGTTCGTTTTGAAGCTGTTTTTCTAACTGACGGACCTTCTTTTTTAGCTGTTCAGGGTCCGATTTGTCGTGAGATTCTGCCATAGATTATTGACTATTTGGATTACTGCAATATCCAAATTTTCTCATCCATTCCAGAATCGAACTGTTTCCGCCAATTTTATACTTTACTCGGGCTTGTTCTTTGCTTAATTACCCGTTGGCAACACGCATGACAATCCCCAACTTGAAACTGTCACTATAGGCTGGTTGAGGCTTAATGGTTTTATTTTTCATCGGCTGACTCCTTAAATTTTGTCAACCTATACCAGTATAAGACCTCGAATATCAACGCTGTCAGATCCCACAAAGTGATCCTTTCGGGGGCAGTAGGTGCTGACAGCTTTCTTCTGACATTTCATGTTTGACTTTACACCAGCGTCTGTAGCTGAGTACATCACAGCACCTGTTCTTCACTCTTTATTCACCTGTTTTCACGATACTCTATAGTCGGTGACCAAATCATTTTTTCAACTATTTCTATATCATTTTATGGTCTTTATTGATAACGAAGGAATCAACAATCCAAAAATTAACCTGGCTCTGGAAGAGTACGCGCTGCGTAATTTTGGGGAAACAGACGACTATCTACTCTTTTACGTGAATGAGCCGTCAATCATTATCGGCCGCAATCAAAATACGCTTGAAGAGATCAACGATGAGTACGTACGTGAAAATGGTATTCATGTTGTCCGAAGAATGTCGGGTGGCGGTGCTGTTTATCACGACCTGGGAAACCTTAATTTTAGTTTCATAACCCAGTATAAAAAGGAGAATCTGAACAATTTTCTGAAATTTAATGAGCCAGTGATCCGCATTCTGAAAGAGATGGGTATACCGGCAAAAATGAGCGGGCGGAACGATATATTAGCCAACGGTAAAAAAATTTCCGGCAACGCACAGTTCTCAACCGGCAAGCGAATGTTTAGCCACGGCACGCTGCTGTTTAACAGCGACTTAGATGAAGTGGCAAAGACCCTGAACGTCAAAATGAGCAAAATTGAGTCGAAAGGCCATAAATCCGTCCGCAGCCGTGTGGTGAATATTATTGAGCACCTTGATGATAAAGATATGAGCCTCAGTGATTTTCGCCAGCTTATTTTAAACGGGCTCTATCGCGACCGGGATACCTTTGAGACGTACCGGCTCACTGAATCAGAGTGGAGCGATGTGCACCAGCTAAAAGAAGAAAAATATGGCAATTGGGACTGGAATGTCGGTAAATCACCAAAATTCAACATCCAGCGAAACAAACGCTTCCCGATCGGGGAAATTGATATCCGGCTTGACGTGCAGAATGGGCATATCAAAAACCTGAAAATCTACGGCGACTTTTTCGGAAAAGAGCCTGTTTCTGAGGTCGAAGAATGTCTTCAGGGGATCCGCTATCATCCCGATGATATCGCTGAGGCCATGAACCCCATCAACGTGAATAACTTTTTCGGAGATTTGCCGAAAGGTGAGTTCCTATCACTTGTGTATGGAAATGACGAGACCTAAAAACAAGGTTCAAAATCCCTTCACAATTTCTGGTTATATTTATAGATGCTCGGTAAAATGAACCTTCAAAAACTTGTCGCCCTTGTCACCACCGCCGTGATGATATGGAATGTTGCGGGATGGCTTGGAACCGGGCTGGTGTTAAATCATGCTCATCACGGAAGTGACTCGAATACATGCGAAATTGCATTCTGCTACTGCGAAACGGATGGCGATGTAACTATTTGCACCTGCCATCATAACGATCTGAATAATAAAAACGAGCATAAAACCGGCAGTGACCACACCGGTGGCGTTTGTTACTTTACAGATGGACACACACCACAAACAGCAGCTTCGCAGCTCACTTACACGTCTAATATAACCGCGCACTATCTATTTGATCGCACACCCGTCTATACGTTAAAATTCATCTACCTGCCCGAAGAGCCGCAAAAATCGCTGCTTACGGGAATATCCCCTGATTTACTACGCCCTCCCCGGGTTTAATTTTTCTCCTCTTTTTTAAAACTCGCTTCACTCCTTCGACACGCTCGATCTATGTAACTGGCAGTCCGTCATTAACCGGAGCTGGTACAGAGATGGTTTCTTCCTGGTGACCGAAGCGATAACCAAAAAAATTAAACCCATGGCACAATTCTATGATATTTCAACGATGGGCGGGCACCCTTACAGCCCTTGTTATTTTTACACTATTTGCTTCATCCTGTGATGTAAACAATAGTTCTGAACCAGAACCTCAGCTGGACCTCATCCCGGTTGAGTCCGTCACCCTGGATGGATACACGATTTCACTTGAGGCAGATTCCAAACTTGAAACAGGCGCCAACTTGTTGTACTGGAAAGTTGAGCGCGACGGGGACCTCATCACGCCTCAATCAATCACCATAAACCCGATGATGGACATGGGTGATATGATGCACTCCACGCCGTATGAGCAACCTGAAGTGGCGCCTGATGACGATCGGTACTTCTCAAATCTGGCTGTTTTTATTATGCCAGGAGGACAGATGGGTAGCTGGACGATTAGTTTCGACATAACCCTGGCGAACAGTGAAACTATCAGCGGTGTGATGCCTGTGGAGGTTGAATCGTCCTGGCGGCTTACCAGCGTACGTGATGAAAATGACACGATCTACTTTATCACCTGGCTGCAACCCCATAAACCGGCGTCCGGCAATAACAGCCTGCAGTTTATGGTTCATACCCGGGCATCGATGATGAACTTTCCGCCCGTTGCAGATGCCGAACTGGAAATCTATCCCTACATGGATATGGGCGGAGGCAGCGGTCACTCTACCGAATTTAACCCGCCGGAAGCTACCGGTAACGGTTACTACGAGGGATCAATAAACTACAGCATGAGCGGCACATGGACCACATCCGTCACACTTACTATTGATGGAGACACACTGCCCGAAGCCATGTTTGAATACAGTGTTTTGGCTCAATAAATCAAGACTAATAATGAATGGCCGGCTTATTTCTTTGCCGGCTCTTCAGATAAACATTGAATGCTATGAGATATTTATTAACCACTGTGATACTGTTTTGCTGTATCAGCTCAGCTTTTGCCCAGGTTGCAACCTATCGTGTTGTTGACCGATCCACGGGGGATCCGGTTGTACAGGCTCACGTTATAACCGGGGAAGAGACCGTTGTTGCCACAACCAATTCCGACGGATATTTTACGCTGAACCGGAATGAACACCCCGTTATTTCACTCACTGCCGTGGGCTTCACATCTAAAGAGATCGTACTCAGGCCCGGCATGCACACTCTCTACTTGAATCCCGCTGTTTTCAGGGATGAAACCGGCTTGCTGGTTCTTGCAAACCGCGAGGGCGAAAATAATGTACAGGCCTACCATCAGCAGAATCACTCCCAGAATATGGATCAGTTTCTGGATAAGATTGACGGTCTATCCACCAATAAACGCGGAGCCTTTGCGTGGGAACCGGTTATTCGCGGCGAAAGTGATCAGCGAATGAACCTGATGATCGACGGGATGCAGGTGTTCAAAGCCTGTGTTGACAAAATGGACCCTGTTACCTCGTACGTTGAAACCAACAATCTCTCGCAGCTGCAAATTGATAAAAGCGGCAGCGAAGTAGCTCAAAACGGAGGTGGTAGAAGCTCCGTCAACCTGGTCACGCGCCGGGCTGAGCCAGAATCCTTTTCATTTGATGTCAGCTCTGCATTACGCCTGCCGGATAACTACAGAACATTATCGCTTTCAGGTAATACATCGGACCGTTCCGGCCGTAATGCCGTCCGGTTTTCGGGCAGTTATAAAAAGGCTGACGATTTTATCGCGGGCAACGATCAGCAGATCGACAATACACAGTATGAAAAGATGAACCTGAACGTGAATTACAGGCATCGTTTTAAATCCAACCACACGCTTGAGGCTAACTACATCATGGATAAAGCTTTTGACGTGGGGTACCCCGCCCTGCTGATGGACGCAACCAAAGCGCTTGCCGATATCGGGCAGGTGCGGTTTTCATTTGCCCCGAACGACAGAAACTGGCGAATCAATTCCGTGCAGCTCTATGCAAATGGCATCCGCCACACAATGGATGACTACAGCCGTGATGTGCAAAACAGGCCTGTGATGGGCGGAATGCATATGCCCATGTATGGTGAGACATTTACAGCTGGCACACGCGCGAGCGGCCAGGCGGCAATATTCAGTCATTCATTTGAATGGTTTTTGGAAGGGTTTGCTTCATTGGCTGATGGTGAAATGGAGATGAACAGCCTCGATCCCGGTATTGAGGATATGTTTATCGACAATCTAAATGACGTGCACACCCGACAGGCGAACATCGGGCTGAAACACCGGTTTATGCTTTCTGACAAACTGCTTTTAAGAGCCGAGCAAAATATAGGGGTAAAGGGTGTGAGTACAGGCAGCGATCAATATGCGTCGTTTTTTGAGGGTCTTTACAATCGGAAAATGGATACCCGCCGACGCCTTCTCCTATCCGCCTCCGGCAACCTACTTTGGATGCCTTTCGACGCCTTAAGCTTTTCAGGCAGCCTGGTTTACTCCGAACGGATGGGAAATCATATGGAGCTGTTTGGCCACTACATTTACAACTATGCGGATGGCTATTTTTATGATGGCAATCCCTGGCTGAAAACAGAACGCACCCTCAATACCGATCTTAATGCAACGTGGGAAACCGATGCTCATTCGATCTCAGTAAGCTTATTTCACAAACAGTTCTATAATTATATCGACGGAACTCTTGCTGAAGCATCCGGGGCGGGTGGTATTCAGTTCAAAAGATATGCAAATGTGGGAGATGCAACCATCACAGGTGGAGAGTTCAGAAGCATAAACCGGGTCAGCCACATACTCAGCATCGAAAATCGGGTCTCATACCTGTATGCCCAAAACCGCACGCTAAATGAACCTCTTCCGCTCATCCCTCCCCTGAAAGGAAACAGTATTTTACACGTTCATTCCGGCAATAATAAGTTTATGGGGGAAGTGGAATGGGCTGCAGATCAAACAAGAATTGCTGAATCCACCTCCAATGAAGACAATACCGATGCGTTCGCCACGCTTCATTTCACCTGGGAACGGTCGTGGTTAAACGGTTCCGTAACCTCCGTGCTTCGGGCAAACAACCTGCTTGACCATTACTACCACACACATACGAGTATCGAAAATATTCCAAATGCCGGGCGGTCGTTGATGGTTTCGCTCAGGTATCGATTTCGATGAGCACTACCACGCTGCCATCCGGCTAATGTAAGGACGGTGTCCGGCACCTATGGATGACAAATTCATTGTAGGTGCGGGGAAGTCGTGGCAGGAAATTTATGTATGGGGATGTTCTATAATCTTGGCGTCATTCTGATCAAAACGGTTCCGATCCTTTCAGGGCAGATTTGAGATGAATCGGTAAAACCAGTTTTAAGTCAAATATGACATGTCGTAAAAGTCTTTCAGGTCTTTATCCAACAAATGAGAATTGACATGACACCAGGATGCTTCAAAATACCAGCGCAATAAGGTACTGCTTGCCCCGACTGAATCATGCAGCTGAACTATAGAGTCAGACATGAAGGCTTTTTTAAAAAGATTCTTCTATTTAACCTCCAAGCTTCCCTATGAACCTTCATTTTAAACCCTCGAAGGGTTAATTTTATTTTCAATCTCTTTTATCTCGAAATGGCTTTTGGGCATCCAAACGGTTTTGCCGCGGTCGTCTTGAATATAAATATTGCGGTGTTCGGGCTGTTCATCAAGAATTTTATAATCCTTGCCGATGGTTAGCTTATCAATATGACCGTGGTCATCGATACAGCGAACCTGTGCTCCTGCCTGCATGTTTTTAATATCCAGTTTTCTTTGTTTCCGGTACTGAACCCTTTCATCATGAAGCTGCAGACCCGTTTCCACATCAGAATCAGAGATAAGATCCATAGACCGAAGCCATTCAAGTGCCCGTCTGCGATCCTCTTGATTTTTGAAATCGAACCAGCGCTGATCAAGCCCATTTTCGTACATCATATTTTTAAACCTTGAAAAAGCCCCTCTTCCCCGGATAGCATCCAGTATGTGATGTCGCATCTCTTCAGGTTTATCATCCAGATGGTCAACAATAAAGGTTTCCATCTGAAGCCACTCTTCATCGGATGACCACGCGGGTATCGGGATGAACCGCCCGTCATCCGAGCCGTTTTCAATCTCTTGTCTCAGTGCCGTTATAGATTCATCGTCGGGATCATCGTACACATCTGAAATAAATGTGGCCTGTTTCTCCTTCAGATCCAGATACCATTCCACCTCGAAACTGTTATCCACCATCGCCATCTCAACGCTATCAAGAAGCTCTTGTGTGATGGGCACCGGTTTAAATAGGTTCTCTTTCGTCATACAATTACCTCCTTCCTGTCTCCATTTCACTTAAATGGGGAATTACCTTCCAAATCTTTCCATGACCTGTTCGGTAAGTTCAGACGCTGTTTCAAAATCGATACCGGCCTGTTCGGCCATCTTTTCTATATCGGGCTTTTTATTGTTGTTGATTGAATCCATCAGCAAGCCTAGAAAATAATTTACCTCTTCCAGATCGTCATCATCTGAGTCCGTTTCCGGTTCAAAAAAAGTATCGAACGGGTTCATTGTAATCTCTTTTCTGAGAACCTCTGACGCCGTTGACACCATTCCGGGTGTGGCTGAATCATGGGGTTCGGATGACAGATCATAACCGCTTTTATTCAGGGCTTCAACCAAATATCCGAAGCCGGTTCTGGTTAAAGCTGTAAGATAAAGAATAGAATCTTTCTCGTGATAATATGCTGTGGCGTAATGTGGAAACTCGCTCCAATCCTGAAGCCGGAATCGGTATAATCCTTTGGTATATTCAGCTTTGAATGAATCGTAAAGAGGTTCTGCTTCAAATTCGTCGTCGTAATATTCTGCATGCTGATACTGAATGGCATATTCCTTGTGGTAAACAGACGGCGCCAGTCCGCTCACCCATAACATCGCATAGGGTAGCGGGTTCTGCTGAATGTTGTTTGCGATATCGATGCCGGTTTCCAGATCGGCATCCAAAAGTCTTGCAAAAAAAGCGATGTCATTCCATCTAAACGATCTGAAGTGCATGATTGGGCCATATGTCTGGATGCATTCTCCGCTGTACCCGCCTAGAAAAAACCATAACTCTATGTTTTGGTCACTTGCCAGGATTTTGGACATACTCCGGGAATAAACCAGGCACTCTTCACCTGTAAATACATCCTGCATCCGGTACATATTCGGAGATGGATTATCCAGTAATTCGGCAAACATAAACTTCCACGGACGTTCAGCCTGTCGACGTAGGTATACAAGTTCTTCCTTGCTTCTGAGCTTTACATCACTATGATTCAGATAGGCTGAGATACGTCCGCCGTCTTTAAAAATTTCATGAGCAATCATCTGACTTTTCACCATAGCGTCCCAGTTTTCCGGCATCTGTCTAACGATGTGCCTGTAGCGCTTCAACCCTTTGTCCACTTTCTTGTCCAGCCGGTCTTTGGCTGCAGCATAATAAATCAGAAAGTCATCAATTACACGATTACTGATATTTCGGTCACGTTCTGCGTTTTTTTTCATTGATAAAATATCCAGCATAGTAATTTTGATATAACAAGTGAATTAGGGGTTCTTTTTAATTTGGCACTACAAGTCTTTCTGTCTCACCCTCGTCACCTTCCGACGATGGCCGGACAAACCCTTTGGCCAGAAAGGACTTGACCGTGAAGCGAGTACATGGATTCTTTAAATATACGGATGAACTTCATCCTCAGCCTCCCTTTTCTAAGTGGTAGTTTACTTTTTTTTATGAATCGAATTCAGATTTCATAATAATCTACTCAAATAACTTTTTGTGCGAAACCCTGTTTCCTTATTGACGTCCAGACTTAACCCTCAAAATGATTGAGCCGTCTGTCGCGCACTCAATTTCGTTATTAAACAGGTGGATTCATGGCCTGTTTCGACAGCCTGACTCAGTCATGTAAATTTCATCAGGATTCAGATAAATGCAATAAACCAAATCATTTGCTTTAAGGAGGCTTTGCGCCGAAGGCATTCAATAGAAAAATAACCATCTGTCGGTCGCCTGACCCTTTGGTGGTTTTACCGGCTGATGGATTTCCTTGCCCCGTCAGCCCGCACATACAGCGTGCAGACGGGCAGTTATGCAAAGCCCTCTTTATTAGGTTTGAAAGTCGATCCAAGACCTGACAGGTTTCCAAAATCTGTCAGGTCTTCTCTGTGCTAAATACCGTGCAAATGCCTCCTTTTTTTAGTACTATTTAAAGGCAGCATACTAAATTAAACAACATTTGGTTTGAAACGGAAAAGTCCATCGACTGAAATGCTTTGTGGATTTGATTAGCTGACTATTCAACGCAATCAAACGACAGTTATAACAAATGGGCAGGGTGATGACTCAACTCGTTTCTTACAATTGATTACCAGCTTAATCAAAAAATAAATTGGAGACTTAGTAATGAGCTCAGATACATTTATACGAACCGTTATTGCGGGTTTTTTTGCAACGTTTGCAATGACCATTATATCATTTCTGCAGGGCGGTTTGGGCCTGCCGGTCATTGACGTTGGTCACATATTGAAGGAGAGCTTTAACCATGCACATCCCGGAACGCCCTATACAATTTTTTGGGGTAATATGGCCTATAATGTTATGGGTGTAATGCTCGCGCTTATCTGGGTCGCCTTCCTGCATCATCGAATTCCCGGCAACTGGATATTAAAGGGCATCATCTATGGTATCATAATCTCTATTGTAGCCGGGGCAATTGTGTCGCCACTGGCCATGCTTGCCGGGGGAGACAGCGTTGGTATGTTTTACTACGACACATGGATCCCGGGAAGAATACTCATGGCCGGGCTGATAATGCATATTTGCTACGGGGTGGTGCTGTTACTTGGTCTGTCAGTGGCCGGTGTTGACGGTATGGCCCGGAGGACGTAACACGCAGCATCTCTGGCTGTCTTTGATGTCTTGGCAGCCACAGCCGGACTGAGTTGTTTTGTCTCAGACCAGTGATCCCACCAATGACGGCTGCCGGAGCAACCATCCCGTCAGACTATATCGCGGTATGCGGGTCTTCAGCACTTCATGCTCCACAGATGCGCTTTTAAACAGAAGCAGGCGCCGGGCTATCGGCTCAACCAGGACATTCTTCTCTTCCCGATATATTTTCAATTCACCACCATCACCCGGTTTCCAATTTTCATTCAAGTAGATCAGCACTGTAATCTGCCTGTTTGATCGGTCCTGAAACTTGTCCAGATGTTTGCTATAGTGCGATCCGGCCGGGTACTTGGCTATATGAAATTCTGAATCGCTCAGGTTCAGGTAGCAGTACCGCCTCAGTTTTTGGTTAAGATCATCCATCAGCTCAAAGAACGGTAACAGGTCTCTATCCTTTTCATGATCCAGCCAGTAGATAAAATCGCCACGGATGGCTTCCTTAATTTGGAGCTCTCCTGAACGGCCTACACCTGCCTTTTTCAGCCGGTCGTCAGCCTCCACGGCCTGAAAAAAATGCATAATTGTCCGGTAAAGCTCCGGTGATATAAAATCATCAATCACGACATAATCCTGGTCGGCGAGTACATCTATCCATTCGAGCCACATCTCTTCTGTATGCAACAGATCACTTTCCATATCTCTCCTCTTGTTGAAAATTAAAGGCAGGAATAGCATCAGGCATTTCAGGACTTTTCAATCAGTTAAACCGCCTCGCTACCCCTGTTCAGTCTCCTGACCTACTAACGAATTTTCAGCAAACATATTCTCAGCCACCGGCTCTCCGCCTATGAGGTGACGCTGAATAATTTGCTCCAGAACGTCGGGTGTGCAAGAGTGGTACCAAATCCCTTCAGGATAGACCACAGCAACCGGGCCGCGCTTACAGACCCGAAGGCAGTTCGCTTTGGTGCGAAAAACTCCCATTTCGCCATCCAGATTAAGCTCTTTCAGCCTACTTTTTAAAAACGTCCACGAAGCCAGACCCTCCTCATGTTTGCAGCATTTTGGTTTGGTCTGATCCGCACAGATAAATATGTGACGCTTTACTGATTCTATATGCAGCTTCTCAGTTTTTTTGCGAAGTCTTTTTTTGCTCTTTTCTTTCATACCGGCTGCTCTTTACCCATTTACTATTTCCACGTTTAATGTACGCTTAAATTCTGGCCACCAGCAAGGAGTCACTGTTTTTATCTATTCTTTATTCGCTTTCTTATATTGATGTGTTTATTGTGGCACTCTTATTTCTGAACCCCGACAAGAAATGATTCGTAACAGGTATCGTTGTACGAATAAACCAAGATCATAAACACAGCTCAACACCATGTATCAACAGTTCCAGGTTAATATTCAATATAAAACGCGTGAGCGCCGAATCTTCAATGCGCTTCTTACGCTGGCTACCGGAGTTTTAACACTTATCTACCCCAATTTCCTCTACCTCATTGCCGGTGGCTATCTTGTCGCTCTCGGGCTGATGTTTCTCTACTTTAAAACTCCCCCGGTGATCGCTGTATTTCCAATTCTTACCGGCTTGTTTATATTTCTTTTCCCGGAGGTTATACCCATAACCATGGCGGTTTTTCTTGGATTTTTCGGCTTGATTCTTCTCTTGAGTTTCGGGTTTGTCTTTATGGGGATCTTAACGTTAATCATTGCTGCTTTGATTATCTCTAATCCTGAATTTATCGCCTACCTGATCGCTGCATTTCTGCTTCTTTACGGGGTAACAAATCTCATCAAATTGTTCCAAAAAGATAGCGGAAGCGGACCTGGTAGCGATAGTCAAAAACCAAAAGACCGCAGTGAGATTATAATCGAGTAGCCGAATCTTACGAGTTGCGCTTATGCTTTGAATTCAATTACTTCGGTTTATCCTGTTTGATGAAATCCTGAACCGAATTACGACACATTGTCTTCGAGCCTTGTTGCAGCCATATCTCTGATTCTTTTTGCCATCGGCTATCGATACTATTCCAGATTTTTAGCGGAAAAAATTTACCGGCTCAATCCTGATTTCATGACGCCGGCCCATGAATTTGAGGATGGTGTCGATTATGTCCCTGCTAATAAATTCGTATTGCTTGGCCACCATTTCACCTCTATTGCGGGCGCAGCCCCAATCGTGGGCCCCGCCATCGCGGTTTACTGGGGGTGGCTTCCGGCCATGTTGTGGGTTGTACTTGGGACACTATTTGCAGCTGGTGTTCACGACTTTGGAACCATGGTGCTTTCCGTGCGCAACAAAGGCCAGTCCGTCGGCACTCTTGCCGATAAGCTGATCGGGCCGCGGGCAAAAAAACTCTTCCTCTTTATAATCCTAGTCCTGGTGCTGATGGTGAACGCCGTGTTTGCCTGGGTAATCTCAAGCCTTTTCATTAATTTTCCGGCTACGGTTCTCTCTATTTTCATCCAAATCCCACTGGCAGTCTGGATTGGGTTTCGGGCATATAATAAAACCGGCGGTATGGTTATCCCCGCAGTTATTGTTCTTGTAGTGATGTATGCCACAGCTATCATCGCCAGCTACGTCCCTTTTTTACAAATTGACCTTGTAGCATGGTTTGGTGGTGAGGGAGCAACATCTGCGGTACTTGATTTAGGGGCCACAGAACTGGCCTTTTTGACCTGGATCATCATTCTGATGGTATACGTCTATATCGCCTCTACCCTGCCCGTCTGGAAACTGCTGCAGCCACGCGATCTCATCAATGCCTATCAGCTGGTCCTCGGTCTCGTCATTCTCTATCTCGCCGTGTTTATCACAAGTCCGGAAATTACGGCGCCCGCAACGAACCCTGCTACCGGCGATGTAAGCTGGTTCCCCCTGCTGTTTATCACCATCGCCTGCGGTGCAATTTCGGGATTTCATGGCCTCGTCTCTTCAGGAACCACGGCCAAGCAGCTTGATAATGAAACCGATGCGCGGTTTGTCGGATACCTGGGCGCCATCGGGGAAGGTTCGCTGGCGCTGATTACGATCGTGGCGATCGTCACCTATTTTAACACATCCGGGGAGTTTCTCGACGTCTACCACTCATTCGAAGCAGCCGGCTCTTCGGGGTTATCGATTTTTGTGCAGGGCGCCGCCACCTTAGCCACCGGCTTGATGATTCCCCTTCAGGCGGCAGAAACCATCATCGCGGTCATCGTCATAAGTTTTGCCGCCACCACGCTCGATACCTCTGTACGGCTCATGCGCTACATCATCAATGAGCTGGGTGATGAGTACAACGTAAGTCTGTTAACCATGCGTCACCCTTCAACCGCTATTGCCGTGGCTGCAAGTGCAGCTTTGGTTTTGCTACCTGAAGGGCCCCGTGGCCTTGGGTCCGGCGGCTACCTGCTCTGGCCGCTCTTCGGTACATCCAATCAATTGTTGGCCGGAATCAGCCTTCTTTTGATAACCATTTGGCTGCACCGACAGGGGCGCCCCATCATTTACACGCTCATCCCCATGATTTTTCTGCTCTTTATGACGCTCTGGGCGATGACTGAACAAGTATTTTTCCAGTGGTCGGGCCTGGGCAATGCAGACGCCAACTGGCTGCTTTTTGTTTTTGGAGCGATCATTCTCGGGTTTACGGTCTGGATCTTTCTTGAAGCAATTGGCCTTTTTAAAAAAAGTTCAGAAGCCTCTTAAATCTCCAGACTGCCCCAAATAGGGTAATTTACTATAGGCCTTATGATTATTTCCTCAAAAAAGGCCAGTGGGCATTTAGAAAATTATTAGAATTCATCAGTTCCCCCATTCATAATGCCTGATTCAAATGACATCAAAAAGAAGAATATATGTCCCTGTATCCTTAATATTTACAATTTCTTAGAAATTTTGAACAACTATTAAGAAAACGTAAATCCTTTCAGTTCAGAGGTTTGCATCTACTTATTAAAATAATCTAATTAATATTTTTGAGTGCATAGAAGTAGATTTGCCGGGATTAATCTGCGATGTGAGTACTATTCACACACATCGTATTTATTAAAAAACCATACCTCAAGGGATACTTCATGACATGTACCATCAATAAAATCTCAACTATTTCTATACTTCTTTTAGCCAGCGCGCTTTACTTAACTGCGTGCCAGGACAGCGTTAATCCTTCGCTCGAAGAATCCGTAGCACCTTATCTGGAACTTGAAGCAATTGAAGGGGCATCAAATACAAACGTTGCAGTAAACAGGGGCAGCGTTCACGGCTTAGACAGTTACTTTGCTTTTGATTTAAGCAACATCAAAACTAACGGCTTGATCAATGAGGGAGTCATCGAAGGCTGGTGCCTCGAATGGAACAAGCCTATTGGTCAAAATAATGATGTTTATCAGGGAGTCGAGTTGTACAACACATTTGGTAGCGACACCTGGAAAGCTCCTAACTACCTGATGAATATCAAAAATGAATTACAGGTCAACGATCCTGAACTGACGTACAAAGAGATTCAGGTTGCTCTATGGGCTTTAATTGATGAGCCGGCCTTCAATATCGATAAAATTTTACAGGACGGCAGAATGCCATCACGCATGATGACCAATGGCAAGCCGAATTTCGATGTCGACAAAACCAAGCAGATCGTCAGCTACGTCCGAAGTAAGGTCAAAGGGTTTGAGTATAAGCCCGGCAGCCCCGTCATTGTATTCGCCCGAACAGGTGAAAGTGATCAAAATATTGGGGGTGTTACTGAACAAACGGTCGTAGTAACAATAGCTCAACCAAATGAATGGTACTTCCAAGAGGAAGAAACTGTAGGAAGTGGAGCTTATATACCAGGACCTAGCCCCACCCTGTTAGGTGATGGAAGTGCTGAACTGAATGTGGATGATAATGGACGAATGATTCTTGGCAGAAATGAGTGGCGAGGCGTGCGTTTAGAAAGCATAAACACACTCAGTTACAGTACCTACCGCTCATCCGGTAGTGCTGCACTTGCTATAGCAATGGCGATACATATAGACTATGATGATACTGATGCTACTGCTGGATGGCAGGGCAGACTTACTTATGAGCCTTACTTCACACAATCAGTAAACACTGGTGAATGGCAAACCTGGGATACTCAAAGTGAGTCAGGAAGTGGCAACTGGTGGGCTTCAGGTGCTCCAGGAAATAGCGTTTGTCCACAGTCTGATCCATGCACTTGGGTTGAGGTTCTTACAAATTTTCCCGACGCTGCTATAAGGGATGCGAACTACACTGGAATAATACTTAAAGCAGGCGGACCATGGACCGGTGGTTTTGAAGGCAACGTTGATAACTTCAAAATTGGAGTTGGCAGTTCGATTACCACCTACGACTTTCAACCATTAATTTTCGATCTGTAGATCATAAGTCAAAATTTGAGCATCATTTTTAATCCCCCGTCCTGAAAAAGACGGGGGATTTTTTATTACCGCAAGTTTTATAACCTTTTTGTATGCAGTAGTATACATCTGATCTGATTGTTCATTACCACCCATCAGAAACAGCCAAATGGCGTAAACGTATTTTAAAACCTTCAATTGCGCTATTAAATCCTTATCATAGCACCCCTATTGATTTATGATTCCAGACATCAGATATATATTTCTTTCCCCATAACTATTTGCAGTAGATGAATAACCCGTTCAAACGAAAAGCCCCCGATGCAGAACATGTAATCAAACCCTCGGAAGATGGTCTCGGCACGTTCGGGGGAGTTTTTACACCGTCTATTCTTACAATTCTTGGCGTTATAATGTATCTGCGGTTTGGCTGGGTTGTAGGAAATGTGGGCCTCATCGGGACACTTTTAATTGTAACTCTTGCTACAGCCATTACGTTTTTGACCGCGCTTTCTGTTGCTGCAATAGCTACAGATCAGCGGGTAAGAATTGGGGGAGCCTACTATATGATCAGCCGCTCGCTCGGAATTGAGCCCGGCGGAGCCATCGGAATTCCACTTTATATTGCTTTGGCACTATCCGTGGCACTTTATACCGTTGGGTTTGCCGAAAGTGTCGTAGGCGTCTTTCCATCTCTCGATTTTAAAACCGTGGGGATGGTCACCACTGTAGGAGTAGCCGTTCTTGCTATGATTTCGGCAAAAGTTGCTATCAGGGCGCAGTATTTTATCATGTTTGGAATCGCAATTTCGCTGGTATCACTCATTTTTGGCAGCCCGATCGAGCAATCCAATATCGAAATGTGGGGCGCTGCAGACCGCAACTCTGAAGGATTCTGGGTTGTTTTTGCAGTCTTCTTCCCGGCCGTTACCGGTATTATGGCGGGCGTAAATATGTCGGGAGATCTCAAAAACCCGTCCAAATCTATTCCAAAAGGAACATTTTATGCAATTGGTGTGGGCTATGTCGTCTATATGGTACTTCCGATCATTCTGGCAAATCGGGCCGATGCACTAACCCTCATTGAAGATCCGCTCATTATGCGGAAAATGTCTTATTGGGGAGATGCCATCCTTATTGGGGTTTGGGGCGCCACGCTTTCAAGTGCAGTTGGCAGCGTGCTTGGGGCGCCGCGTGTTCTCCAGGCACTTGCAAGGGATGGCGTACTGCCGCGATGGCTTCGATGGCTGGGCCGTGGGGATGGAGAGGACGACTCCCCACGCCTGGGAACCCTGCTTACCATGGGTGTTGCTCTTGTGGCTGTTTACCTTGGAAACCTGAATATCATCGCACCGATTCTGACCATGTTCTTCCTTACAACATACGGCGTTTTGAATGCCGCAGCCGGTATTGAGCGTCTGCTCGACAGCCCGTCATTCCGCCCCAAGTTTAAAGTGCACTGGAGTTTCTCCATTTTAGGTGCCACAGGCTGTCTTGCCGTTATGTTTCTGATTAATGCCATTGCAACCACACTCGCGTTTATTTTTATCGCAGTTATATTTTTGTGGTTAAAACGCCGCGAAATGAAATCTGCCTGGGGCGATGTGGGCAAAGGCCTCTGGATGGCGCTGATTC
>Ga0307966_1001104_pt1 | contig 21684 bp, 18 predicted proteins | sample OrgLakmetagen646_FD_203141 | JGI IMG/M metagenome (GOLD analysis project Ga0307966, IMG submission 203141) | Saline water microbial communities from Organic Lake, Antarctica - #646 | ecosystem: Environmental > Aquatic > Non-marine Saline and Alkaline > Saline | place: Antarctica: Organic Lake... | reverse complement strand
TCAATTCCGGTGTTCAGATTCGCTCGCAAACAAAACCAGCGAAGGGCGATCAGAAATTCGGCCGTGTCAACGGCCCGCAGGTCGAAATTGAGGCGACTGGCAGCAAGGGTGCCGAATCCGGCTATATTTACGGGGAAGCTTGCGGCGGCTGGATGACGCCTGAAAAGGAACGTCAGCCACACAAGGCCTTCAAGGATGGCGAGTGGAACAAGTATCGTATCGTCGCACAGGGACCAAAGATTCGGACATGGATTAACGGCCAGCCGGTTAGTGATCTGACCGATGAGGGGAAATTTAAGACACACCCAAAAGGCTTCATCGGCCTACAAGTTCACGGTGTCGGTAACGGAGGACCTTTCCAAGTGGCTTGGCGCAACATCAAGATCAAGGTGCTGAACAAGTAACAGAAAGACCGACCCCGGCGACGCCTACACCGTTGTTGGCATGGACATTAAATCGCTGCGATTTGGTTCCACGGAAGAAGTCGGCCATGGTGGAGACTGCGGGGAGAGAGCCGAGACGGCTGTCCTACATTCATCCGCCGCTCTGCGCGCACGGGCTATCACCGAGCGACTACGGGAGGGCTTCAGGGCAAGCTATGGAACTGCCCGATCAGGAGGCGTTGATGCATTGCATCAATTTCCCATAGACCTCCATGCTTTGAAGTTCATCGGCCCCTACATTATCTCCGGGGCCGATGAAGACGGGCCAGTCATTCTTGTCTTCGGGGATTCTACCGTGCGAACCTTTGACCAACTCAGCGTTGAGCGGAATAACATCCATGAGTGTCCGCATACCCAGTTTCTTTTTCAGAAGACCTTTGGCGATGCGAAGTTTGGGGAAACGCAGCGCGGGATCGAAGAATAACTCGACCGGATCATAACCGATTTTTCGGTGAATATCGACGCAGCGGGCGAAGTCGGGCGCAACGGCATCGTCCTCCCAGTAGTAGTAGGTGAACCAGCTGTCTTTATCCGCAACCGTGATGAGATCTCCGGCCCGCGAATGATCGATGCCGGAGGCTTTCTTCTCATCGTCGTCCAGAACCCGCTCGACACCCTCGACGGCCGAAAGCGTTGCTTTAACCTGCTCTTTGATCGATTCGTCGTTGATGTAGATGTGCGCGACCTGGTGGTCGGCAATGGCGAAGGCTTGACTGGCACCGCAATCAATTTGTTCAAGCCCGAGCTCATCCTTGATTTTGATCCAACCCTGTTTTCTAAAGATCCGGTTGAGGTGCACGGGTTGATTGACCTCGGTGATACCATACTCGGAGAGTAAGACCACCTGCACATCCCGTTTTTCGAAAGTGTCGATCAGGCGTCCGACAACGGCATCGATCGCCTGCAGGTCCTCGCTGATCGCGGGATGGTTGGGCCCGAGCCGCTGGAGATTGTAATCAAGGTGCGGCAGGTAGATCAGGTTGAGCGTCGGTGCATGGTGTGCCTCCATCCACTCGGCAGACTGCGCGATCCATTCGGAGGACTGGATGCCTGCCATCGGCCCCCAGAAGTAGGGAAAAGGAAATTCGCCAAGGTCTTTTTTAATGGTCTCCCGCAGGTCCATGGGCTGGGTGTAGATATCGAAGACCTTTTTGCCGTCAGCTGGATACATCGGCCGCGGCGTAATCGAAAAGTCCACCGAGGCATACATATTATACCACCAAAACAATTTAGCGCAGGTGAAAGACGGATCCTTCTGCTTCAGCGCATCCCAGATTTTTGGCTGCCGCACGATGTGGTTGGACTGCTTCCAGAAGCGGTGCTCGGCAAACTCACGATCATACCAGCCGTTCCCCACGATACCATGCTGGCTCGGCTCGACGCCGGTCAGGTAGTTCGACTGGGCAGTGCAGGTCACGGCCGGAAAGGCCGGGCGGATGGACTGGGCGGCACTGCGCTTGGCAAAGGCGCTGATGTTCGGCGTATGCGGCCCGATCAGCGACTTCGTTAAGCCGACGACGTTGATGACTGCGGTTCGCTTCATGTTACCAAAGTCGATTCCCAAGAGCGTAGGCTCTCGATACTCGCCACCAACAAGTCCGAGTCCATATCATTCACTTCAAACTGATCCCCGATATCATGCAGCAGGGGGATCGTAAGCTGCCCCCCCATGTGTTCCCTGAACTCCTCAAGCCCGAGAAGAATCTCATACTGCCCCGTTTCTGTAAGCTTCGACAAACGCTCATCATAGATACGGAAGCCAAATTTCTGGACCAGTCGTAGAATGCGCTGAAGGTTTGCCTCCGAGAGGTAGCCTTTCTTCTGTGAGTAGATACTGTCAAGCGCGATGCCGATAGCGACCGCCTCGCCGTGGCTGAGCGCATAATCGCTCAGCACCTCAAGTTTGTGGGCCGACCAGTGCCCAAAGTCCAGGGGCCGCGAGGAGCTGAGTTCAAAAGGGTCCCCACTCCGGGCGATGTGCAATACGTGGTGGCGGGCGGACGCTTCGAGCACTCGGCGGATGACGGCGAAATCCCGCTCCAGGATCGCTTGGGCATGATCTTCAATATATTGAAAAAAACTGCCGTCCTTGATGAGAGCCACTTTAATGGCTTCGATGAACCCGTCGATCAGTCGCGGCTCTGGAAGAGTTTTAAGAAATTCGATATCATTGATCACGGCGACCGGCGGGGTAAAGGTGCCGAGGAAGTTCTTCTTCCCGAAATAGTTGATCCCGTTTTTGACGCCGCATCCGCCATCACCCTGGCTCAAGGATGTCGTGGGCAGGCGCAGATGGCGGATGCCTCGGTGCGCGGTGGAGGCGGCAAAGCCCACCAGATCGAGCAAAGCACCGCCGCCTAGCGCGATGATATAGGAGTGCCGGCACAACTTCTTTTCCTCGATGGCCTGATACAATTGCTCCAGATACTCCGCCTTATTCTTGAGCTGCTCCCCGCCCGGCAGCTCCATGAAGCCCATAAATTGTAGGTCCTCCCGGTGGTGCTCGAAGTAATCCGTTAATTGCGAACCGACCCCAGTATTTGCCGCCATAAAAGCGGCATCCGCTACGAGGAGCACGCGGGGCTTTTCGGCGCTGCTGCCCGCCTTGATGGTTTCGGCCAGCAGAGCATTCTCGGGAGCAAACACATTCTCGGTGAAATAGACCCGGTGCACGTAGGCTATCTTGATCTCCTCGATAATCGACTGGGTGCGTTCATTCATTAAGTGCCTGATATGATCTTTTGAAATTTGAGTGTAGCCAGAAAAAGCAATGCCACCAACACCAGGATAACGATCGTCACCGGCGCAGTCGCGCTGATGGCAAGGAGATCGACGAAGCAAAATCCTGCGATGAGGTTACCTACCGTAAACCCAATATCGGGTGGCTTACTCCACCAACCGCTAAGACTGTAGGCGGTCCATGCAAGAAAAACAAGCAGGACGGACAGTTCTGCGAGCAAGGAGTGTTCCCCTAAGCGACTCCCCCAAAGCAGGGCGGGCAGCACCAGACAGGCACACAAAACTATCACCAAAGGAAGCGTTTTACCGGGATTACGTGCAATGTAAGTCAACCCGAGCGTGTAACTATACGCCGCCAGGCACGCGATCCACAGTTCGGGGGTAAAGGCCTGCCCGGAAAGTGAGGCCGCCCAGGGGTAAATGAGTGCCCGGCAGCCCGCCATGATCCACGGGCTCATGGCATTATTTTTATGGTCTAAATCGTAAAAAGTGATGCAACCGATTAGGGCAAGGGTCCACCACAGGGATGCTGGCTGCATGCTGATACTGACGCCTAGCGCCACCGCAAAATAGGTCGCTGCGTAGAGGAAAACCGCTTTCCGTGAGACCTCACCCGACGGGATGGGGCGCTCCGGGCGGTGCTCTCGATCATAATCAGCATCCCGCCAATCGTTGAGATACATTCCCGCGACGTAGAATAAGCTGATGGCAAAAATGGCCCCAAAAAAGGCCGCCCAGGAAAAGCCCCCGACGAGCAGGAACGCGCAAAGGACATTCGACCAGGTGGTCGGCAGATTGGAGGCTCGGGCGAGGCTTAAGTGCGTGCGGATGGAATGATTCACGGTCCTTTAATGTCTATTTTAAAGTGTAGCCGAAAGCCTTAGCTTTTGGTCCGAACCGTCCGACAGTTCGAAACGTGATCCAAAGCCTAAGGGCTTCGGCTACAAGCAAAAACTTATTTGGTAAAGTGTAGCCGAAAGCCTTAGCTTTTGGTCCGAACCGTCCGGCAGTTCGAAACGTGATCCAAAGCCTAAGGGCTTCGGCTACAGAAAAACTTATTTGGTAAAGTGTAGCCGAAAGCCTTAGCTTTTGGTCCGAACCGCCCGACAGTTCGAAACGTGATCCAAAGCCTAAGGGCTTCGGCTACAGAAAAACTTATTTGGTGCGCTACTAGCCAGAAACCTGCACGCCCCTCGTGGCAAATGCATTTAAGCACCATTTGTATTCCGCAATCAATTGCTCGACCACGGAGTCAGTCCTCAGGTGCGGCGGCAGCACTTCCCAGGTGTAGGTTTCAAATTCGAAGTGGCTGCAGACCGAAGGGTGTTGGGCCACGAAATCCAGAGTCTCTTCCAGGTGCTTGACCGTGGTCGCCATGGCCTCGTCCGGCTCGGCATAGAGCGGCACGTGGAAGTGGACGCGCCACTCGCTCTCCCCAGCGACGGCATCGGGCAGCGACTCAAGCGCCTGATCGAGATCGACCCAACGGGTCTTCGAGCCCGAAGGATCACGGCTGACCACCTGGTGCAGATAAACCGGATCGACGAAGTCCCGCAGGGCCCGGCGGGCGGCCTCTGTCGGCACCACACTAAGGGCGGAGCTGAGATGCAGTTTGCTGATGCGGATGTGATTCTTCACCAGCTTGGCTAGACTCTCACCCGCCGTCTCAAATTGAATTGCCATGTGGCAGGTGTCGTAGTTCACCCCGATCCGGCGATGGATTAGATCGCTGTCGGTGCCCGTAGCAGGAAAATGGGCAAAGAAATCAATCGTTTCCTCCGTCGTTTCCAGATAGCCGAAAGGTTCGGGCTCCAGGCCCAGATGTAAATCGCAGTTGTATTGTTCGCTGAGCGTTTCGATGTATCGGGCGCATTCGGTCAGGTTGGCCTGCATGGCTTCGACCTGGGACACCTCGGTAATAAAGGGCTTAAAAGAGCCGGGCAAGGTGCTGACACTGCCCTCCACCCCCTCGGGCAGCAACTCGGCTAGGATGGCAAAGAGCCGCTTGGTGTAGTCCAGACGCTCGGATGCTTGCCAATCCGGCACGTAAACCTGCTCCTTCACGCGAGCCCCGTGGAAGTTACCATAGGGAAAGCCGTTGATGGTGAACACATAGCAGTTGTTGGCCTCAAGCCAGCGGCGGAATTCCGCCAGGCGATCCGGATTGATTAATTCCAACGATGCCTCATTGCTCAGCCGCAGGCCGATGCCGAAGGGCTCGGAGGCCGGGCAAACCTCTTCTCTCACCCGCAGCGTGTCGTCCCGCAGGCTGGCAAAGGTTTCCGCCCAAGTGTTCCCACGATGAATGTTGGTCGAATACGCTAAATGGATATTTCCGTCAAATTGCATAACAGTATCAACGAGATAAGCAGAGAGCATGAAAGCACAAACTCAAAGTCAAGGTAGCGCATTCGTTAAAAGACTGTATTCACTCGTTTAGTTGAATTTTCAATCAACCACCGAAATAATGACACGCCTCACAAAACCTTTATTATGGCAATGATGACTCAAATTTTCAGTCGTCCGCGCCCAGCGCCTCTACAACAACCACGCATGGCTGATCCTAGGAAAAGTCATCACAGATGCCGAAGCAAGCGATGGCATGATAAACCCCATGATCAAAGACCTGGCGGGTTGTTCCGGTGGCCATCCCAGTCATGGGCCTGGTGTGAGGAAGCTAAGCGTCCGGTAAAACATCCACCCCACTCTGCCGAATGAACTTTAGCGGATTCTGGTAAACAAAGCGGTCGATCGACGCGTCATCGAACCCTCGCTTGCGCAGTTCCAAAATCGCCTTGGGCAGGGCGAGCGGATCGCTCACGCCCCAGTCGCAGGCGGAGTTCATCCAAAGTCGGTCGGTGGAGCCGTAGCGCTCCAACATATCGACGGCTCTGGGTGGGGTGCATTTCGACTCGGGGTAGAGCGTGATGCCGGCCCAAAACCCGGCGTCGACCACCTGTTTGACGGTATGCTCCTCGACGTGATCGATCATGACCCGACCAGGATCGATATCCGGGAACTGACGAAGAATATCAATAATCAGCTTCGTCCCCTTAAATTTGTCTTCGAGGTGGGGCGTATGAATGAGAATCAGCTGGTTGTGATCGAGCGCGAGTTGCACCTGTTCTTCAAAGATGGCCACTTCATTTTTTGAATTCTTGTTCAGGCCAATTTCTCCCACCCCGAGCACATTCTCCTTGGCCAGAAATTCCGGCATAATTTTGATCACTTCGCGAGCAAATCCCGGGTCTTCGGCCTCCTTCGGATTAATGCAGATCCAAGAGTAGTGGGCGATGTGGTAGCGGGCCGCCCGCTTGGGTTCATGCTCCGTCAATTGACAAAAATAGTCGTAAAACCCGGCCACAGAGCTTCGGTCGAACCCCGCCCAGAAGGCTGGCTCGCAAATTGCGCGACATCCTGCCATGGCCAGCGCTTGATAGTCGTCCATGGTCCTGCTGACCATGTGGGCGTGCGGTTCGATATAGCGCATCAGTTTAGTCCTTTTTATAGGCGCCCACCGCCGGGCCCGCACCTGCTCGTTCAATGGGGGCTTCGGAAGGGTCACTCAAGAGGTTTAATACCCCTTCCGCGCGGTCCGGAGAACGCAGAGCTTCCAAGGCTTTGACAAATTCACCGTAGCGGTAGTCGCCCGTCTCCCCGGATCGTTCGACCCTATCCATGAAGGCCGCGATATCGATCAACTTCGACCGGGCATCCATGAAGTAGAGGTCCATCATGGCTATCTTTGAAGATTTCATCGAGGGGGTTAAAGTTTAGGATAAATATTTTTCAGAGCGAGCAGGGTGTAGGCGGACACGAGGAAGGGGTTGCTCTCCATCCAGCGGCTGTTCTCATTGATCCAGAAGCCCGGGTGCTTATGCAGAGAGACGAGCCTTTCCGCCAGCACTTTGCGCCAGTCCAGCTCGGTTCCATCGTTGAGGACCAGAATATCTTCGCCGTAGGCATTAAGCGCCTTAGCCATTGTGGTGTAGTAGTAATAAAGTCCTTCCGGCCCCATCCCGGGGTTTTCTTCCAGGCTAAAGTGTCCCTTCAACCAATTCACGGCGGCGATGACTCTTTCGTCGTCCTTATCAACTCCCGCGTAAAGCATGCTCATCAACCCGGCGTAGCTCATGCTCCCATAGGAGCGGTGGCCCGTGCCACCCGAGGGAAGTTCGAAAGTGCCTGCCTTACTGTCTCCGGGGCGATAAACAAATCCGCCACGGTTTTCCGCATCACCACTGGCCCATTCCTGTTTGTTGGTCTCGGGCAAGTTCTGAGTGTTGGTAAGAAATTGTATAGCTGCGTCCCAGTTCAACTCAACCGCCTGCTCATCATTCGCATCCACGAGGTGACGCGTTTCGTGCAGGGCCTGAACCGCGAGCGTTGTATTTGAAAGGTCGGTCACGTTACTGCTTCTTCCATATCCGATGCCCCCGCTAAAAATCTTCAGGTCTTCTTCATCGTAGAATTGCTGCTGATTCACGACGAATTGCCGAGCCCGGATCATAATTCCCTTCAGTTCGGCGAGTTCCGCCTCGCTCAGCAGTTTATGCTTCTCGGCGGCCTGATAATACACATTCAGGCACATCAGGGAGATGGATGTATTATAGGAATAAAGCCCGCGGTTGTAGATCCCGCCGTCTTCCTGGACGTGCTTTTTAAGAAAGGCGATGCCCTTGGCCACGGTATCGGATTTTTGCCAACGCTCGCTGTCGACCGGACTATCCAAAAAAGCCCGCACGATGAGAGCCGTCAGCCCCGGGTAGTCCGGCATCGCCCAATAACCATCCAGATTCTGCTCTTTCGCAAGCTGAGTGAGGCATTGATGGACCACATGGTCGACCTCATTGCGCAGGGACAGGTCCTTGACGCCCTCATCGGCGTAGCCTGGTAGCGCACCCAGGATCAAAAACCCGGAAATAAAGAGATGGAGGAAAAAGTTTTTCGGCTGATGTCTCATGACTGATACCTGTTTAATGTTGGATGATGAAGGGCCTAGCAGTGTGCGGTGAGCCTGAAATGGATTTATTTGTCGGTTTTAAACAAACTCATATACTAGCATTTTATACAGCAGCAACAAGGCATTAGTTCATTTTTTAAGCAGAAACCGAGCAACAAACTCTCTTTTCGAGTTCTCACCTCTTCGCTCTCCCGCTTGGAGCACGTAGGCACAAAAAAGCCCCCTTCCAAATGGGAGGGGGGCTTAAAAATGGAGCGAGCGAAGAGGTTCGAACTCTCGACATCTACCTTGGCAAGGTAGTGCTCTACCAACTGAGCTACGCTCGCGAAAGATGAGTGAAGTTCTGGAATCTAAACAATTTGTCAATGAGGTTTTTCATAAAAAATAAAATTAATCTCTAAAGTTGAGATCTATCAGGAATTGACTGCGCACGGTATCGGGGAGCGGAAACAAATAATTTTTGCTCAAGGTCGTTGAAATCTGTTCTCCGAGAAGGGCACGAAGGACGGGCCTCACCTTATCTTCATCACGGGAATTATAGACGATATAAAATCCCAGTCGTATGGGATAATCTCCCCGGTGGATATTATCGGAAGTCGGTCCATAGGCCGAACTATCCGGCCCTTCGGAGAGCATCAAAACTTTAAGGTTTTTGTTTTCGGGTATGGCGGAGAGAATCCCGATCGAAGCGATGTTACTCGCGATCGCTCCTTCAATTTCAGAATTTCTAAGAATCGCTACGCTCGGCTTCATGGTACGACCCGAAAGCACCGCGTGCCGAAATAACTCGAGCGAGATACTCCCCTCAGCAGGCCCGGCAAGCGGCTTGATATTCCGGGTCCGCCACCCGGAAAGCCCAAGCTCGCCCCAAGTGTTGAAGCTAAACTCTTCGCTACTCCCAAAGATACCTCCGAGACGGGGAAGGCTGATTTCATTAACTGGATTAATACTGTTAACGGCGACTACCGCAGAGTCATAAGCGAAGGGATAGAGGCTAAATTCTGAACGGGGGACTTCGCTCCCTTCTGGAAAAGCAACAATAGCGAGGTCAATTTCGTCTGATCTTAAACGGTCCATCGCCGGAAGACTACCGATGGAATCGATAGTCAGGGCTAGGTCGTTCTCTTCAGCATAAAGCTTTAGGGGCGGCGTAATAAAGCCGGCGAGCAAGTCGGAAGCAGCCATGCGAATTTCTTCGGCACAGGCCACATGAATGCTCAGCAGGGAAAGGAAAAAAATACTAATACGGGAATTCATGCGTCAGATTTCGTGAGTGCAGGGGATATGACTAAATATGACAAGTAGTGGAACTTGTGGGAGCGAGTCAAACCATAAGCCACCGGAAGATTTTCCATCTTTCCGTCCTAAACATCGAGTTCAGGCCACTGTGCAAGCTTGCGATGGAGCGTCCGGCGACTAATCCCCATCATCTCCGCCGCCCGGGTGCGATTACCACTGGCCTTGATCAGGGCGCTGCGCAGGAGTCGCTTTTCGTTATCCTTACGACTCAGCGTGGGGCTGCTTGGCAGGGCCAATGCCTTCGAGTCCATTTCCACTACCTTCGCACAATATTTGGGGTCGAGGTCATATTTGGTGATCTCTGTGCCACGCTTCAAGACGACAGTATTCTCACAAAAGTTGCGCAACTCGCGGATGTTGCCCGGCCACCGATAGGCGCTCAGAACATTCATCGCGCCGTCGTTGATTCGTATCGGAGGCAGCCCGTTCTCTTTGCTAAAGTATTTAATATAGTGATTGAGTAAAACGGGCAGATCTTCCGTCCGCTCCCGTAGCGGGGGCAGGTTGATCGTGATTACGTTCAAGCGATAGAGCAAATCTTCGCGAAACTCACCGCGCTCGACCATCTCGGTCAAATTTCGATTTGTGGCGCAAACCAAGCGCACGTCCACTTTTACGGGTTTCGAGCTTCCCAGCCGCTCGAAGCTGCGCGTTTCCAGAAAACGGAGTAACTTCACTTGGGTGGAAGCATCGATCTCTCCGATCTCATCGAGGAAGAGCGTGCCTCCGTCCGCTGCCTCAAAACGACCGATACGCCTTTCAGTGGCCCCGGTAAACGCCCCTTTCTCGTGGCCGAACAGCTCACTTTCGAGCAGATTGGACGCCAGAGCCGCACAGTGCACCGCCACAAAAGCCTGCCGCGAACGCTCGCTATTCTGATGGATCGCCTGCGCGATGAGTTCCTTGCCTGTGCCAGTCTCCCCTTCCAGCAGGACTGTTGCCTTGGAGGGAGCAACCAGCCGAACCTTGTCCAGCACTTCCACCAGGTTTGGCGAGTGCCCCACAATGCCATCGAAGCTGTATTGTTTATCCAGTCGTTCGTGCAAAACGACGTTTTCCTCCTCAATGGTGCGGGACTTGAGCGCACGCTTGATCAAAATATCCAGCTTCTCCAGACTGACCGGCTTCGTCAGGAAATCGTAGGCCCCGCGCCGCATCGCTTCGACGGCGGTCTCGACATTTCCATAGGCCGTCATCATGATGCAAACTGGCCGGTTTGGGAGCTTGATCGCCTGATCAATTACGGTCAGGCCCGACTTTCCCGCCATGCGCAAGTCCGTCAACACGGCCTCAAAGGTCTCCGCTTCCATGAGATTAAACGCCTCCTCCGCACTGGAAGCCAAATATACTTCGTAGTCCTCTTCCAGCGCCAGGCCTAAGCCCTCACGGGTGTTTTTCTCGTCATCGACAATTAAAATAGTTGCGGGCATGTGTGCCAATAAGGCACAAACAGAATAAAAGATCAATCCTTCGATTGACATGAAACTCTCAACTTTCCCGACTGTCACTTTAAAATATTAAAAGCCATTCGTCGTCCAACCACGAACTCCGCCACTCCGCCACTCTCCCACTCTCCCACTCTCCCAGCCACCTTGTCCCGCAGCATTTGGCATTAGTCGGAGAAGCCGGATCCAGCACTCCAGTTCCTCTACCACAACCAAGATGAATCAAAACTTAACGTCACCCGAAACCGAAGAAAAAATCAGGGTCGCCATTCACTGGATCCCGACCCTGCGTGAGGAAATTGCCAAAGTCATCGTCGGTCAACACTACCTCGTGGACCGACTGCTCGTGGGCCTGCTCGCCAACGGCCACGTGCTGCTGGAAGGCGTGCCTGGCCTGGCGAAGACCTTGAGTATCCGCACCCTTGCCTCGGCCACCGCCGCCAACTTCAAGCGGATTCAGTTTACGCCCGATCTGCTGCCGACCGATATTATCGGCACCCTCATCTACAGCCCGAAAGAGGAGACCTTCCACACCCGGAAGGGACCCATCTTCGCCAATCTCATTCTCGCCGACGAGATCAACCGCGCACCCGCTAAGGTGCAAAGCGCCCTACTCGAAGCCATGCAGGAGCGCCAAGTCACGATCGGCGACGAAACCTACCCCCTCCCCGAGCCCTTTCTCGTCCTCGCCACCGAAAACCCGATCGACCAGGAAGGCACCTACCCCCTGCCCGAGGCCCAGGTGGACCGCTTCATGCTCAAACTCAAGGTGGGCTACCCGACCAAGGCCGACGAACGCGAGATCCTCGACCGCATGGCCTCGACGACCCCGAAACTCAACGTCAACGCTGTCACCTCACTGGAAGCCATCCAGGAGGCGCGCCAGCAGGTCAACGAAATTTACGTTGACCCAAAAATCCGCGACTACATCGTGGACCTCGTCCTCGCTACCAGAGAACCCTCCCAGTTCAAACTCGACCTCGACCAATACATTCAGTTCGGGGCCAGCCCCCGAGCCACGATCAGCCTGACCCTGGCGGCAAAAGCCTGGGCGCTCATGCAAGGCAGGGCCTACGTCATCCCCCAGGATATTAAGGATATCGGCATGGATGTGCTGCGCCACCGCGTCATCCCCAGCTACGAAGCCGAGGCCGAAGAAATAAGCAGCGAAGACCTCGTCAACGCCGTCTTCGACGCCGTGCCAGTCCCATGATCCCATTAGTAATTAGTCATTAGTAATTACTCATTATTAATTAGTCATTACCCATTATTAATTAGTCATTAAAATAATCAAGTGACTCCGAGCGACATCATCAAAAAAGTCCGCCACATCGAAATCCGCACGCGTCAGCTCGTCACGGATTCCTTCAGCGGCGCCTACCACAGTTCCTTCAAGGGCCGGGGCATGGACTTCGAAGAAGTGCGCGAATACACGATCGGCGATGACGTCCGCTCCATCGACTGGAATGTCTCGGCCAAGATGGATCGCCCCTTTGTCAAAGTCTATCGCGAGGAACGTGAGCTTACCCTGATGCTACTGATCGACCTCAGCGCCTCCGGCATCTTTGGCTCGGTCGAACAAAGTAAGCGTGAGCGCGCTGCCGAGATCGCCAGCGTGCTCGCCTTCTCCGCCACCCGTAACAACGACAAAGTCGGCCTCCTACTCTACACCGATGATGTGGAGCTCTATATTCCCCCAAAGAAGGGCCGCCGCCACATCCTGCGCGTCATCCGCGATATCCTCTTTTTCAAGCCGACAGGCTCGGCCACCAACCACAAGACCGCGCTGGACACCCTCAACCGGGTGCAAAGGCGTAAAGCAGTCGTCTTTCTCATTTCCGACTTTCTAGATTCAGATGCCAAATCCTCACTTCCCGGTTTTGATCCAGAACTTTTCAACACCCTCGCACTGACGAATCAACGTCACGACCTCATCAGCATCGCCCTAACCGACCCACGCGAAAGCGAACTACCGAATGTGGGTCTTATCACTCTGGAGGATGCCGAGACCGGCGAAATGGTCGAACTCGATACCGGCAGTCGCCGCGTCCGCGAACGCTACCGTCAACTCGCCGCCGAGCGGCACCTCGCATTCGAGTCCGGCATGCGCAAGAAGGGGTTGGACTTGATCCAAGCCAGCACCGGAGGCTCCTACCTCCCCGCCCTCCGCCAACTCTTCACCCGCCGGGCCAGCCGACACTAAATGTCCCTGCTAAGCTCCAACTTCCAACTCCCGATTCTGGCAATGCAACTACCCGATTTGCCAGCCGGCCCATCGCTGGAAAATGTGCGCGGCCCGATCGAGGAGGCCAGCGGCTACGGCATGGGGCAAATCACGCTGGCCGCTCTGGCAGTCCTGCTCATCGCAGGCCTTTTCGTCTGGCTCTACCTATACTCACGCAGGAAACCCGCCGCCCCTATCGACCCGCAGGCCGCCGCCATGGCCGAACTCGAAGCCGCCGCGCAAGCCGCCGATGACGAGCGTTTCGCCCTACTCTGCTCGGGTGCGCTGCGCCGCTTTATCGCATCGCGCTTCGACTTGCCCGCTACCTCACAGACCAGTTCGGAACTCTCCGCCCGCCTGCCGCTACAGCGAGAAGAAAAAACCCGTATCGGGGACTTCCTGGAACGCTGCGATAGGGTCAAGTTTGCCGGGCAGGCGCTAAACTCGAATCAGCGTATTGAACTTCTGGATACCGCCAGAGCACTGATTCAATGCCTGGAAAGAAAGGAGACGCCCGAAGCATGACTTTCTTCCAGTTCCAGAATTCGGCCTTTTTCGCCCTGCTTTTGCTGCTGCCTATCCTGGCATGGTGGGCCGGGCGGATGGGCCCTGAGGCCGCCATGCGCTTTTCCAGCACTGCCCTGGCCCGTGCCGTCAGCCGGGAGCGACGCAGTCAGCCCGGCAAGTTCCTCTTCGGACTCCGCCTGCTGGCCCTGGCCGCGATCATCACCGCTCTGGCTCGCCCGCAGATTGGCCGGATGAATGAAAGCACCGAAGCCGACGGCATTGATATCGTCGTCACGCTCGACCTCTCCGGCTCCATGAGCGCACTGGATCTCTCCACTCAGGAGGAGGTTGTCACCCGCCTCGATGCCGCCAAGCGGGTGGTGGACGACTTCATCGGCAAGCGTGAATACGACCGAATCGGCCTCGTCGCCTTCGCTGCCGATGCCTACGTCGTCAGCCCGCTCACACTCAACCACGGTTGGTTGAAGCGTAACCTTCAGCGACTGGAACTCGGCGAAATCGATGGCAGCGGAACTGCCATTGGCACCGCCCTGGGTGCCAGCGTCAATCGACTGCGCGACCACCAGGCCCGCAGTCGCATCGTCATTCTCCTCACGGACGGCGAGAACAACGCCGGCACACTCTCCCCCATCGGTGCGGCGGAGGCCGCCAAGACTTACGGCGTCAAAGTTTACACCATCGCTACCGGTAAAAAGGGCCGGGTGCCCGTCCCGGAGACCGACCGCAGCGGCCGCGTCATCCGCGATCGCGAGGGGCGCCCCGTTTACCAGGGCCGTAGGGCCCTCTCCAATTACGACGAGACCGAACTCCGCGAGATGGCGACGATGACCGGGGGCAAATTCTTCAGCGCCACCGAGGACGGCGACCTGGAACGCATCTACGAGGAGATTGACCAACTGGAAACCACCGAGATCGAGCTGCGGTCCTACGCCAGCTTCACCGAACTCTTTATCTGGCCGGCCCTGGCCGGGCTCGCACTCCTCGGGCTCGAACAAATTCTTCGCAACACCCGCTATCATCGCCTGCCATGACTTTCGAAGCTCCCATATGGCTGGCCCTCGCGCCATTGATTGCCCTCCTGAGCATCGGTCTAGTCGCACTTGGCTGGCGTAAGCGCAGCCACCTGCTAGGTCGATTCGCTGCCGCCCGCCTGCTGGAGACCCTCACGGAAAAAGCCAGCCTGAAGCGACAAGTGCTCAAGTCCGCGCTCATCGTGGCAGCCATCGGCACGCTGACCCTTGCCCTCGCCCGTCCGCAATACGGCGTCGAGTGGTCCGAGCGCAAGGCCCGCGGACTCGACATTGTCTTCGCGCTCGACAGTTCGAAAAGCATGCTCGCTACCGACCTGCGACCAACCCGTCTGGAACGCGCCAAGCTCGCCATTCTCGACCTGATTGCTCGCCTAGAAAGCGACCGCATCGGACTCGTCGCCTTTGCCGGACAAGCCTTTCTGCAAACACCCCCCACGCTCGACTACGGGGCCTTCCGCGAGAGCCTCAAGGCCACCGACCCTTCCATCCTCTCGCGCGGAGGCAGCGACCTGGGTCGGGCGATCGAGGAAGCGGCCAAAGCATTTCCCTCCGAGAACAACGTCAAAGTCGTCGTCCTTCTCACCGATGGCGAAGACCTCGGTGGACAGGCCATCAAAGCCGCACGCGCCGCCGCCGAAGAAGGCATTCAAATTTTCACCATCGGCATCGGCACCCCTGAGGGGGAATACCTCCGCATTCGCAATACAGAGGGCATTGAAGAATTTGTGCGCAATGCCGACGGCCAGCCTGTGCGTAGCCAGTTGGATGAATCCACCCTGCAACAAATTGCGCAGCTCACCAGCGGGAGCTACACCCGCCTCAGCAGCGGTGCCCTCGAAGCACTCTACGCATCGGTCCTCTCCACCCTGCCACGGGAAGAACGCGAATCCGAACTCGAAGAAGTGCCCCTCGAACGCTTCCAATGGTTGCTCGCCGCCGCCCTCACCTTCCTTATCCTGGAAATGCTCCTGCGCAACCGAAGGCCGGGAGCGGCCCAGTCGGCGGCCCTACTCTTGGCGCTACTCCTGATTTCGCCCCACCCCGCCGAAGCCAAAACCGACAACCAAACCAAACTCTATAATCAGGCCCACGCCGCACTGATCGAGGGTGACTACGCCAAAGCCAACGAACTCTATACCGAGGCGATGCAACAAACAGAGGACCGCGCCCTCCAACGCGATGCCCTCTACAACATGGGCCACGCCACCTACCAACTCGGACGCGCCGCCTACGAGAAGGGCGAGGCCAAAGCCGCGCTCGAAGAGATTCGCGCCACTGAAAAGCTCTTTGAATCCGCACAGGAACTCGACCCCAACGACACTGCGATCCAGCAAGACCTGGGGCGCACCCGGACCGTGCGCGAGATGATCGAAAAGTTGCTTGAACAGCAAGAACAACAGCAGGACCAACAAGACTCCCAGCAATCCGAAGACCAACAGGACTCAGAAAGCAAGTCCTCCGAGAATCAAGACCAGCAAGGCTCGGAACAGGAAAACAAGGAAAGTCAGGCGCAGGAGGAAAGCGAATCCGACCAGCAGGAACAGAACCAGCAGGGCGAATCCGGGGAACAACAAGAGGGCCAACAAGGCGAGTCGGAGCAACCGCAGGAAGAGCAGCCCGGCGAAGGACAGGAAAGCCAGCCGCAGGAAGGCGAGCAAAATGCCGAGTCGCCAACCGAGTCTGAATCGGAACAGGATGCGTCCTCGCAGGAAGAGGCCAGTCAGCCCCAGCCCGGCGAAGGCGATCCGAAAGACAGCGAAGCCTCTGAAAGCGCCAGTCCGGCAGACCAGGGTCCGGAAGAAGCAGGCGAGTCAACGCAACCGGTCCCGCAGGTGGGTGAGCCCGAAGCAGGCGAGCCCGGCGAAGCAATAAGCGGTGCCGCCGACTCTGCGACCCAGGTGCCCGCCGAAGGCATGACCCTCAAAGAAGCCCAGGACCTGCTCGAAAGCCTGCGCAGGAAAGAACAAATTTTACCCTTTACCAAACCGGCTCCAGGAAAGGGCCGACCACTCCAAGATTGGTAGCAAGCAACATGCGTTTACTCAGCCTACTCACCATCGTGCTTATCGCCTTACCCTCGACTCTGCTGGCCGAGGCCCAAGTCTCGGCGCGCTTTAACCCGCCGCGTATCGTCATGGGCGACCCGTCGCAATACATAGTCGAAATCACAGAGAGTGACAGCAGCCAGCCACAAGTTGAGCGAATCACCGCACTGCCGATTTCCCAGCCTGAGGGACTCAATCTTCGTAACGGCCGAACCTCAATCAGTCAGCAGGCGAATAATATCAATGGTGTCGCGGAATATAAAGTCACCCAAAGTCTGATAATAGAGGCCGCACCGTCAAAGATAGGTCGCTACACCATACCTGCCTATGCGTTCGACTACAAAGGCGAGCGCCTCCAAATTCCGGCCGCGACCCTGGAAGTGGTTGAGCGTTCCGCCGATGCCGGGCCAACTCGCAGTGAGCAGCTCTTTCTGCAGGCCGACCTGCCGGGCTCACTCTACATCGGCCAGACGATTGCATTCGATCTCAAACTCTACGTCGCGGAAGACGTTCGCCTGAACAGGCTAAACTCTTTCGACCGCGGCGCGGACGGATTTACCATCAGCGAACGGACGGAGGATTTCCGCGAAAGCGTTGAGACGGTCAAAGGACATCGCTACATCGTTCGGTCATGGCCCTTCACCCTCACACCCATCCGGACCGGCGAGCAGGAACTCAGTTTTCAGTTCGGCTTGACCGCCCGGCTGCCGAACCAGGAGAGAAGCCGCGACCCCTTTGGCGGCAGCCCCTTTGGTGGCAGCCTGCTCGAAGAGTTCTTCGGACGCACGGAGCGACTCAACGTCTATACCGACTCGCTCTTGATCGACGTTCAACCGCTCCCCGAAGAAGGAAAGCCGGAGAGTTTTTCCGGCGCAATCGGCGGCTTCGCCATGGAGGTCGGGGCCGACTCGGATCAAGCCAATCAGGGTGAACCCATTATGCTCTCGGTCGTGCTCAAAGGCCGGGGCAACTTCGACCGCATCAATGGCCCGGATTTTCCGGAGAGCCCCGACTGGCGGCATTACGAACCGGAAAGAAAATTAGAGCCAGCCGACGCGCTCGGCCTCAGCGGTAGCAAGCGCTTCGATTATGTGTTTATCCCCCAGCGCTCCGGTCAGCTCGAACTCCCCGAAACCCGGTTCAGCTATTTCGATCCGGAACAAAAAGAATACGTCGAGCTCACGGCCCCGCCGATCCCCATCGAAGTCCTGGTGGTGAAAAGCATCACCGCTCCTGCCCCGCAGATCCCCGCTTCGGAAAGGCCGAAAACCGATCTCAAACTCTCGAAGTCACTCACAGCAGAAGAGACCCTCTTGACCCTCGACTATCGCCCCAAGCCACCGCGCCCCGTCGGCTCTGCCATCCTGCGCAGCCCCACCTTTATAGGCCTTAACACAGCTGCCGGGCTGTTCCTCGTCGGCAGCGCCATCGCTCTGAGCCGCAGGAAGCGCCACCGCGCCGACCCCACTTATCCGGTCCGGGCCGCCGCCAGGCAGTCCCTAAAGGAGGCCCGCCAAGCCTATCTCCAGGCACTGCAACAAAACGATGCCGAAGCATTCTACAGGCACGGCCAACAAGCCATCCGGCACGCCGCCACCCTCCGAATCGGTCGCTCCATGCAAAGCGCGGACAGCGTAGAAATCGCTTCCCTGCTCAGCGGCCAGGCCGTGGAGGACTGCTGCGGATTTTTCGAAGCGGCCAACGCCCAACGCTTCGGCGGCCATTCCCACATCAACCTTTCCGACGCTCAACAGCAGCTCGAAAACATTCTCAAAGCCCTATGAAGATCCAATATATCCTCATACTCTTGCTCAGCGCAGTAGCCACTATGGCAGACGATGCCTTCCAGCAAGGCATCGCTGCGTATGAAAATTCTGAATACGCCGCAGCCAACAGCGCATTCGAAACCGCCCTCGAAGCTAACGAAACCGCTGCCGCCCACCACAACCGGGCACTCGCCCTCTACCAGGAGGGCAAGCCAGGGCAGGCCGCCTGGCACCTGGAACGAGCACTCTTGCTCGAACCCATGAATGAATCCTACCACTACAAGCTCGGGGCCCTCCGCCAACAACTGGGCCTGAACACAGCCCCACCCGAATGGTATGCCCTCGCTAGCCGGGCACTCAGCCAACAGGGCTGGATCATCCTACTAGGCATCGCCTTCTGGAGCACATTGGCCGCACTCTGGCTACCCAGCGCCAGCGGCTACCAGGCCAACCTCCCGATCAAAGTCGTCCGCGCGATTGGACTGCTCGGCCTACTCGCCGCCTGCACCGCCCTCTATCTGAATCGCCAGCTTCCGAGCAAAGGAATCGTGCTCAGCGAAACGCCTGCCACCCTCCACGCCGCACCCGCCGCAGCCGCCCCGCAAACCGGCCTTGCCCGCCCCGGCGAACGCGGACAACAAATCGACCAATACGGCGATTACATCCAAATCAAAACCGAAGGTGGCAGTCGAGGCTGGATCCGCACAGAACACTACCGCCTGATTCTAGCTCATTCCGAGAGTCTATTCTCCACGACTGCGACTAATACACCCCTCTAGAGGCTTGTCACACTCAAAATTCATCGGTTAAGCGGAAATGGGGTTGAGTCGGGTAATCCATGAGTGGCGATCTTCGACTTCACCGCACTGAATGGACTGAAGTTCCTGATAAAGGCTGGCCAATACCGGTCCGGCTTCACCATTACCAAAGGTCACTTTCTTGTTGCCATGGGTCACTGAGGCAATGGGAGTAATGATAGCCGCCGTTCCACAGGCACCGACCTCAACAAACTGCTCAAGATCACTCACTGGGATCGGTTCTTGAGAGACGGCAAGCCCCATATCTACGGCAAGTTGCCTAAGTGAATCATTGGTGATGCTCGGCAGAATAGACGGTGACTCAGGAGTAAGATATCTGTTGTCACCGGTGATGCCTATAAAATTTGAAGTTCCAAATTCATCGATGTATCTGCCTTCCCGCGCATCAAGGTAGAGGTTGATCGGGAAGCCTTTGGCTTTCGACTCAAGCGTGCTCTTAAGAGATGCAGCGTAATTACCTGCGACCTTTGACTGACCTGTGCCTTGAGGAGCCGCCCGGTCATAACCGTCAAGAATTAGAGCATCCACTGGAGAAAACCCATTCTTATAATAGGGCCCCACCGGGCTGACCATCACGAGAAAGGTGAAGGTCGAAGATGGCATGACGGGAAACATTGGTTCGGTTCCAATTAGCAATGGCCTAAGGTAGAGGCTAGCACCGGTGCCGTATGGGGGGACGTATTCCAAGTTTAGCTCAACCGCCTTAAGGCATGCCTCCACAAAGAGCTCTTCAGGTGGAGCCATCATGCAGATACGTTCAGCCGATTTCATCATGCGTCTCGCATTCATTTCGGGGCGGAAGAGTCCAACTCCACCGTCTTTCAGCGAAAATGCTTTCAGGCCTTCAAAACATGCCTGACCGTAATGAAGAGCCTGCGCACCGACATGAAGCGATATCGTCTCTTCCTTCATCACCTCCGGCTCAGACCACTTCTCCCCATCATAGTCTAATCGAATGCTTCCTGCCGTCGACATCATCGCAAAGTCGAGATTCTTCCAGTCTATATCCTTCCTTTTCAGTAACTTCTCCATAGGCTTAAGGGGACTTCTGAAAAACGCCTTCTGAACGCCGAAGGCGAATCAAAAAACGCTTTTCGGATTTATTTACGATAGATCAAGTTAAATTTGAAGAAAATAATGTCTTTTGAAGGAAAATGACCAAACTGAAGTCCCCTTAAATCTTCGTTCAGTATTCGTGATTAGCCACCTCTTCATGCTGAAGTTCGATCCAAAAGCGAAGGCTTTCGGCTAGCAGTAGGAATCGAGAGGTGAAGAATTTCATTTGCTAGAATCAATAATCCGGACAGCTCACCCAAAGACCTGTTTCCTCAGACCTTGAATCGTCGCCAGGTCTTGCCAGTCCGCACCGCGCAATGGATTGACCTTTGGCGGGTATTTGCGCCCCTTCGCCATTTGCCAGGCTCCCACGAAGCCCCGCACGAACTCTGTGCTACCCAAAATGGCCCCATCCGTAAAGTAGCGCACCCGGCAGCGCAACACCGTCGCTCTCGGCAGGATCGCATCCTCTTGCTCCAGCACCTTGAGCGCCTTCTTTCGAGCCGCCTCCGATAGTCCGGCCTCACCGGCCCACTTGCCAAAGATCAGCTCCCGGTGCGCCTGCAAAGCCGCTTCCACTGAGAGCGACTCACGCGGAGCACCACCCGCATAAGTCGCCCAAATGTGGCCTATTCCCTTACGCGCCAACTGCCCTGAAGTTGGCGATTCGCCCGGCCCGCCGAATCCTGGGCGAGCGCAGGCCACTGCCTCGGCGTAGCCACAAAAACGATAGTCCTTCGGATCCTCCACGATCCCAGCCCGAACCGGGTTCAAATCAATGTAAGCCGCCATCGTCTGCAACGGATTACCCTTCCCCTCCACCAGCACACTCTTGAACCGCTCCGCCCAGAGGGTGCCATAGCGCTCGTGCGTGCGGTTATACCAGACCGAGAAACGCTGCTTCACCGCCTTCATGTATTCCGAGATATCACCCATCCGCGCCAGCAGCTTGCGACGAATCGCTTCCGCCTCAGCCCCACCTTTGGCCAAATCCTTCGCCATCACCGCAATCGAAGCCGTCTGGTATTTCGTCGGCTTCGGATACAGCACCCGGTAGCGACGCAGCAGCTCTTGATTAGAAATCCCCTGCCCTGAGCTCGTCGAAGGGGGCACCCGCACCAACACATGGAAGTGATTCGACATCACACAGTAAGTCAGCACCTCCACACCAGAAAAATCAGCCACCTGCCAGATCATCTTACGCAGGATCTCCTTCTCCCGATCTTTAAACAAACGCTCACCATTCACCGTGCGAGTCATACAGTGGTAAACGGCACTCACGCCGACACCATAAACCTTCAATCTCCGAGTTCTCATAATTTGTAAA
>Ga0307966_1001102_pt1 | contig 21699 bp, 16 predicted proteins | sample OrgLakmetagen646_FD_203141 | JGI IMG/M metagenome (GOLD analysis project Ga0307966, IMG submission 203141) | Saline water microbial communities from Organic Lake, Antarctica - #646 | ecosystem: Environmental > Aquatic > Non-marine Saline and Alkaline > Saline | place: Antarctica: Organic Lake... | reverse complement strand
ATCACCATCCCGGACGCTTCAAGGAGCTCCTCCGCCGGGTGGCGGATCACACGCTTGCAGGTCCTTACTTCAACAATCGTAATTCCTCGCTCGATATTCGTCGGTTCTTTCAGGACCCTCCCATCAGTGGCTCATTGATAGCGCGGATACTCGCATTTGGAAGTCCTTCGGGATACATCTGTTTGCTCAAATTAATTGCATCGATGACAATTTTGAGATGCATGTTCTTGGAATTTTGATAGAACGTCTGAGCCGCACCGCTGAGTTTGGGCTTGCCGTGTAGGGGTTTGTCGCTCACGCAAAGCAGAGTGGCAAACGGAATGCGATACCGATACCCGTTGGTTGCTACCGTAGCCGATTCCATATCAATAGCAACACTCCGGCTTACATGAATCTGCTCTACTGTACGGCGCTTAATAAATTCCCAGTTCCGATTGGCCGTAGTGTAGACTGTGCCGAGCCGGTAGTTTCGTTCACGCTGATCGAGCTGATCCTTAAGGTAAACATTTAGCAAATGGTTTGGCGTGATGGGGATATTCAGGGGCAGGATATTGTCGAGAATGCCATCTTCTCGCATGAATCCTGTCGCCAGAACGAAATCTCCGATATCCTGATGGTTTCGAAGTCCGCCGCAGTGTCCCACCATTACCATGGCATCAGAGCGAAGAACGGCAACGTGGTCGGAAATAGTTTTTGCATTTGAAGGCCCCACGCCGATATTTACGAGACTAAACCCTTTGTTGTCGGGCATTTTGTGGTGGTAAGCGGGCATCTGAACTGCATGTTCCGGCTCAATGCAATCAGGGAAAAGATCTTTAAACACCTCAACATGCATATCGTAGTTTGTGAACAGAATGTATCGTTGAAAATCGCTGGGATTGGTTCCGGTGTAGTGCCTCAGCCGGTCAAGAGAGATGTCGATGCGCTCCGGACTAAAGAGGAATAGTTTTTTTTGGGTGATATCCCACTCATCCTCATCGGCATTATCAAATATGGCCGGATCATTGGAGGCCAGCCTCGGCCGGGATGGGAAAATCTTTATTTCAGCTCCTTTTTCAGCCAGTCTTTTGAGTTCACGTTTCAGATACCAGCGGTAGGCACTAGGGACGGCCAGTTCGCCGGTTATGATTGGATTGTGTTCCGACCATGTTCTTTTAACCGTAACTTTTGGGTAGTCCCCATCTTCATAAATGCGCTCCATCATGTCGCAGGCGTCTTCAATCAGTTTTATGAGTTCTTTTTCGTTACTGAATGCATCTTTTGTAAATTCTATCCGTTTTTTCATGCGCAGTCTAAAAATCTCTTATGTTCAAATTTACCAAGCCAAAGTGGACGATCACTAAAGATAAGAAAGTCTATGAAACTCCCATTTTTTCTCTTCACGAAAAAGAAGTGTTGCCGGATGATGGCAGTGACGCCGCCAATTTTTATGTGCTGAATGCCCCGGAATGGATAAATGTAATTGCGCTGACACCCGAAAACAGTGTTGTTTTAGTAGAGCAGTACAGGCACGGTATTGATGAGACTACATTGGAAATTCCAGGAGGAATGGTTGATGAGGGTGAGGAACCTTTAGAGGCAGCTAAACGTGAACTTCTGGAAGAGACAGGCTATGAGTCAGACGCTTGGGAGTCTCTTGGAAAGGCGAGTTCTAACCCGGCAATCTTGTCGAACTTCACGCACATTTACCTGGCAAGAGATTGTAAAAAAACATCACCACAGCAAACAGACGGGCATGAGGATATCTTGGGGCACTCTCTGCCACTGAAAGAGTTTCTGACTCTGGTAGGCGAGGACGTTGTGCATCATTCTATTGTGCTGGCAGGGGTCGCAAAATTCTTGTTGAAGTATCCTGACCTGGCCTGAAGAAACAGTAAAAAATCATTTGTTGCTCAAGCATTGTGAGAATGATTATACTATACTGCTTAATTAGTTACAGAACGAAACCGGCGGTAAATTGGGTTGATTCAGTTCCCGGACAAACTAAAAAAGAATCTTATGGTCGAGATCGGCAAAAAAATAAATACTGATTTTACACTGAAAGTCGTACAGGATGGCGAAGAGAACGAGGTATCGTTCAACGACCTTCTGGACCGCCCGACAATCGTTTCTGTATATATGCGAAATAATACGGGTGGCTGCGACAAACAAAACCGAAGCCTTGCAGATGAGGCCGGTTGGTTTGATGAAAAAGGGTATAACCTGGTGGCACTCAGCAAAGATACCTGTGGATCACATAAAAATTACGCTGAAAAGCTTGGAATAAGCTATACACTTGCGTCAGATCCGGATTATAAGTTTGCCGGGGCAACAGATTCCATTGTAGAGAAGAAGATGTATGGAAAAACATTCGACGCTCCCACCCGTTCGGCTTTCGTTATTGATACAGATGGCACGGTGCTCGGCATTATCGAAAAAGTGAATACAAAAGCTCATGCTGATGAACTGAAAGAGCTTGTAGAATCATTATAAAACAGTCTTATGAAAACCTTAGTAATAGTAGAGTCCCCTACAAAAACGAAAACAATCAAGAAGTATCTTCCGAAAGGATATACCGTGGACTCGTCGATGGGGCATATTCGCGATTTACCCTCATCAGCCAAAGAGATTCCCAAGAAGTATAAGAAAGAGTCCTGGTCGAATCTCGGAATTAACGTAGATAAGGAGTTTGAGCCACTGTACGTCACTCCATCAAGTAAAAAGAAAATTGTAACACGTTTGAAAAAAGCTCTGAAGGACTCGGATGAGCTGATTCTTGCGACGGATGAAGACCGTGAGGGAGAGGCCATTAGCTGGCACCTCGTAGAACTTTTGAAGCCGAAGGTTCCCGTAAAGCGGATGGTGTTTCGTGAGATCACAAAGGAGGCGGTCCAAAACGCACTGGAAAATTTTCGCGATATAGACATGAACCTTGTTCACGCCCAGGAAACCAGGCGTATTCTGGACAGGCTTGCTGGATATACAATTTCGCCGCTGCTATGGAAAAAGATATCACCGGGATTGTCAGCGGGACGGGTGCAGTCGGTCGCCGTGGAATTCCTGGTGGACCGCGAGCGCGAGCGCATGCGTTTTAGAAGCGGGACATACTACGATCTGAAGGCGGAGCTTTCAAAGCTGAAGGACAAGGCTAACTTCAATGCAGACCTCTCGCATCTGAATGACAAGAGGCTTGCCAGCGGGAAAGATTTTGATGAGAATACAGGGAAGCTGAAAAAGCCGAAAAGCGTCGTGCTGCTGGATGAAGAGAAAGCGGCAAAACTACGCGATGAGCTTCATGAGGCAAACTGGGCGGTCAGTAATGTGGATGTAAAACAGCAGAAACGAAATCCGTCGCCTGCATTTATCACATCAACCTTGCAGCAGGAAGCAAACCGTAAGCTTGGATTTTCTGCACGTGATACAATGAGTATCGCACAGAAATTGTACGAGCGTGGTTTAATTACCTACATGAGAACGGACTCAGCAAATCTCTCGGGGCAGGCTATTAATGCTGCGCGTACCGCGGTGGAAGATGAGTATGGCAAGGAGTATCTGTTTGAACGCGTCCGGAACTTCGGGAAGAAATCGAAAGGTGCGCAGGAAGCTCACGAGGCGATTCGTCCCGCGGGTTCAAGTTTTATCAAACCGGAAAAAGCGAAGCTGAGCGGACGTGAGTTTAAACTCTACGATTTGATCTGGAAGCGTACGATTGCCACGCAAATGGCCGAAGCACGGCTCGAGTTTACAAATGTGACAATCACGGCCGAACACGGCGATACGAAAGCGGACTTCAAAACGAGCGGTAAGAAGATCCTGTTTCCGGGTTTCTTCCGCGCATATGTTGAGGGGAGCGATGATCCCGAAGCAGCGCTCGAAAACCAGGAGAATTTCCTTCCGGCCATGGAAGAGGGGGAATCGATTGACATGCACGGCCTGGAATCGATCAGCCACGAAACAAAACCACCAGCTCGATATACGGAAGCGACGCTTGTAAAAGAGCTCGAGAAACGCGGCGTGGGACGGCCAAGTACATACGCATCAGTTATTAGTACAATTCAGGATCGTGGGTATGCGAAGAGTGACGGTAAAACGCTGATCCCAACGTTTACTGCATTTGCCGTAACGGGCCTGCTGGAAGAGCATTTTCCCGAACTTGTGAACAGCGATTTTACCTCGGAACTTGAGGAGAAGCTTGACTTGATCGCCAAAGGAGAATTTGACCCGGTGAAATACCTGAGTGACTATTATCTGGGGGAGGATGGACTCAGAAATAAAGTGGATACGCGTGAAGATAATATTGACGCACAAAAAGCGCGGATGCTCGATCTTCCACTGGAGAACCTAAACGGCATGAATGTGTTTGTGGGTCGCTTTGGTCCCTATGTGAGAACTGAAATAGATGGTGAGGAGATCACTACATCTTTGCCAAACGATATGGATCCCGCCGATATCACGTTGGAGAAACTGAAGGAGCTGCTGAAAGCAGAAAAAGAAGGCCCAAAATCACTTGGGAAAGATCCTGAAACTGATGAAGATATTTACGTATTAACCGGTCGATACGGGCCGTATGTGCAGCGCGGAGAGGTCTCAGACGAGAATAAAAAACCGAAGCGTGTGTCGCTCTTGAAGGGGATGAAGCCTGAGGATGTGGACCGTGAACTTGCACTCAAATTGCTTGAGCTGCCACGGCCATTAGGCGATCACCCTGAAACCGGCAAAGTTGTAAAAGCCGGGGTTGGACGATATGGACCGTTTATTCTGCATGATGGTACCTTTAAGTCGCTGAAAAAGACCGATCATGTGTTAGAAGTTGGCCTCGATCGTGCCGTTGAACTACTGAAGGAGAAGAAGGGTAAAGGTCGAGGCAGCAACGCGATTGCTGATCTTGGTAAGCATCCTGAAACAGACCAGCCGATTAAAGTGATGACCGGCCGGTATGGTCCATACCTGAAATACGGAAAGAAAAACGTATCTCTCCCCAACGATATGGAACCAGAAAAAGTAACGATGGCCGATGCCGTTCGGGTCATTGATGAGAAGGGTAAAAAATAGTGCTGTTTCATACTTGAAACCTGTCAGGTTTTTGGACAAATGCTGATTAATAACATCATTCGTGTATAACCTGACAGGTTATGATGACTATAACTCACACCAACCCGCATAGGGTTTTCGATGGAAAAGAAATCGGATCACATATTAAGCTATCCGCCTAATTTGCAGGAGCTTGACCTTGCCACACTAGTAAATCTCTACCGTGAACGCGGTGAAATATTGAAGGCGAGGGCAGGAAGTTACGTGGCATGCGTAATTACAAAAAATTTGCTGAAAGAGGCAAAATCGTGGTTTGGCCTCTTTTACAGCCAGGATGCCTGGGATTCTCTGCTCACAAAAAACTCGGCAGGCTACCCGCTGACGGAAGTTGAGATGAACGCCCTTGGGCTCATCTATTCTAATCGGGAGGATCCGCCACACCGTGAGTTTGTAGAGAAACATATCGGGACGCTGCCCAAACTCGCCTACCTCATTATCAACGACATTAAACAGTTCGGATTCATCAAGGAAGATGAAAATGGGTTTTTAGCAATCGCTCCGTCAGGAGAAAAAGCACTTCAGGGGTTTGTAAAACGGGTCTATGGCAAATCGTTTACAAAAGAGATGCTGATTTCCCATCAGGAATCTCATTCAGTTAAGCCGCCATCCCAAAGTAAAAAATCGCGATCCTCCCGCAAAAAAGATCAGGATCAGACGAGTTTGTTTTAGGGGATGCCTTGCGAAACCAGTCATTTACACAATCTCGGCGTTATCGGTCGGTTGAAATTCTCTCATTTGGAGGTTCTACAGTTTAACGATTGAACCAAGATTGAGGCAAGAATAATGTAATGTCTGTATTGTTAAGGATCTACCTCGATAGATTTTGCTTTCCCTGTAGAATCATACATTACTCCATCAATTCAACATGAAATTCTCCTCTCTCAAGTGCTATATTACAGGATGGATGAAAAACAGACAAAAAGAACCGGCTTTCCCGAAAATATTCGCCGGATTGTAGTAAAGGTAGGCAGTAGGGTTTTGGTAGATAACCGGGGTAAACCTGATCTTGAGCGGATCGAAGAACTGACTTCGGAAATTGTTAGTCTGAAAGAACAAAATTACGAAATCATCCTTGTTTCATCAGGTGCGATTGCAGCCGGAGTCCAGACACTCAAACTTAAAGAACGTCCGTCAAATCTGCCTGATCTGCAAATGGCAGCGGCAGTCGGCCAAAGCGTTTTAATGCAGCATTATACTGTCAGCTTTCTGCGTTATAAATGCCGGGTCGGGCAGGTTCTGTTGACGCATACCGACCTTGAGAATCGTGAGCGACATCTTAATGCAAGATATACGATGATGGCGATGCTTCGCAGCGGTGTGATTCCGATCGTCAATGAAAATGATGTGGTAGCGGTTGATGAGATCCGTTTCGGGGACAATGATGTGCTCGCTTCACTGGTATCAACCCTCATTGAGGGTGACATCCTGATTCTGCTGACTACATCCGATGGTTTCTACAGGACTGAAAACGGAAAGCTAAAGGAACGAATACCTTATCTCGAGTCCATTACCAGCAGTACCCTATCGATGGCAAAAGGAAAAGGAAGCAAGTGGTCTTCGGGCGGTATGGCCTCAAAACTGAAAGCTGCCGACCATGCCGCCAGGGCCGGCACACCCGTTGTGATAGCAAACGGTTCTGAAAAGAATATTATCAGACGTATTTTGAATGGTGAAGATACCGGAACACTGATTAGGGCGGATCAGAAGAAACAGCCGCTTAATGCACGGGAAAAATGGATTGCATTTTTCAACCGCTCCGAAGGCAGTATTATTGTTGATGACGGAGCGGTTGAAGCAATCCACAGAGGTGGGAACAGCCTGCTGCCTGCCGGTGTGCAAGAGGCCAAAGGTAGCTTCCATATGGGTGCCTTGGTAAATATTTGCGATGCAAACGGAAAAATCGTTGCCCGCGGTATCACTTCATATTCACAAAACGACATTGAAAAAATCAAAGGCAGGCATTCAACCGAGATTGAAACATTGCTCGGGAACTGTCATTATGAAGAGGTAGTACACCGCGATAACCTTGTAGTTATGGAGGAAAAGTTCGAATGGAAGAAATAAAAGAAGAGCAGGCCACAGGAAAACTTGTAACTGAAATCGGACGGCAAGCCCGTGAAGCCTCCCGTAAACTGATGGGATTCGGGCCGGCGCAGAAAAACAAAATTTTATTGTCGATAGCTGACGCCCTGGATGCACAGCGCAAATCGATCCGATCGGAAAACCTGATAGATTTGGAAGAAGGCAGGGAAAAAGGGCTAAACGAAGCACTGATCGACCGTCTCGACCTGAATGATAAACGGCTTGACGCCATGATTCAGGGAGTTCGTGATATCGCCGACCTCCCTGATCCCGTAGGACGTATTCTAAAATCCTGGAAAAAGGAAAACGGACTTGAGTTTCGAAAAACATCGGTTCCCATCGGTGTGATCGGTATGATCTATGAATCGCGGCCAAATGTTACTGCCGATGCGGGTGCATTATGTTTGAAAGCATCGAATACGATCATCCTCAGAGGCGGCTCGGAAGCATTACGAAGTAACCGGGCTATAGCTGATGCGATGATCGAAGGCGGACGCGCCTCCGGTCTGCCCGACCATGCCCTGCAGCTTATCCCTGTCCGCAGTCGCGAAGCCGTTCAAAAACTGATCACGATGGATGAATATGTGGATGTGATCATTCCCCGCGGCGGGGAAGGCCTTATCCGGGCAGTTACCGAAAATGCGACAGTTCCAGTACTCAAACATTACAAAGGTGTTTGCCATGTGTATGTGGATGGTGAAGCTGATCGGGAAAAGGCCCTTTCCATTATCGAAAATGCCAAGTGTCAGCGCCCCGGAGTGTGTAATGCTGCAGAAACGCTGCTGGTTGACCAGAGTATTGCAACTAAATGGCTTCCGAAAGCAGCCAGGCTCCTTGAATCGAAAGGAGTAGAATTGAGGGGATGTGATCAGAGCCGTGAAATTGTACCGGGCATGAAACAGGCGACAGAGGAAGATTGGAGTACTGAATACCTCGATCTGATACTTTCCGTAAAAGTAGTTGATGGCATCGATGAGGCAATACAGCATATTAACCGGTACGGGTCAGGGCACTCCGATACTGCTGTTACTGAAAACCGGGAGCATCAGGATGTATTCGGCCGCATGGTCGATTCGGCTGCGGTCTATATCAATGCTTCCACCCGGTTTACTGACGGTGCAGAATTCGGCATGGGTGCTGAGATCGGGATCAGTACCGGCCGCCTTCACGCCCGCGGTCCTGTAGCACTCGAAGAGCTGACCACCTACAAGTACGTAGTCACCGGCCAGGGTCAAATCAAAGAATAAAATACCAACCTATCTATTGCAAAGGGCTATCCCACTATCAAGAAATTGGATAATCTATTAAAGCTTCAAATTTTCGATTGGGCTTTTCACGTCTTTCAGAGTTCGAGACGATACATGCGTGTAAATTTGTGTTTTTGATATATGTTTGTGTCCCAGTAACTCCTGAATGAATCTTGTGTCTGTTCCATTATCAAGCAAGTCCATTAAGAGAGGCACGCAAAGTGTTTTCACTATAGTTCTTAAGCGTAAGCTGATGTTCTTACTTTGATATTCATTCTGATTTATTCAAATTATCCTCAATATTTTAATGATAACATGAATAAAACTTGCGTACGAAGAAAGGGTAACATGAACAGGATTGGTGATATGCCAATGTTGGGCACAAGCTAAAAATGAAACAGACATCTATATTATTAGGAGCAGGATTTTCTGTTAATCAAGGATATCCGACAGCAAATCAGTTGAACGAAATTTTGGTCAATCTCGACCCTGAAGATTTCTGTGTACATACGGACGGAACTGTAATCAAAAAGAACAGAGAGGATGAAGATCCTTTTTGGTATACACATGATTCAAGACACAGACATTTCGTGATAAGGCTAATTCAACTGTATAAAGAATTATCTGAAGGTGTTTTTAACTACGAAGAATTTTATGACTTCTATGATGAAATTCGAAGAGGTGAAAGAGAAAGTCCTGAGTTTGACGAATTGTGCAACGGATTTAGAGCAGAGTTCCAAATCGATACCGATAATATCAATTTGATTTCAAGGACTATTAATATTTTGAATCAGTTGATTTCGATTTTCCTTGTAGACCGAGAAGGGAACAAATTTTACAAACCTGTGCATCATTGTAAACCAATTTATCCAGGATATAGTGGGTTTCTAAATTGCTTAGAAAATTGGGGAACAGACTCAATCGTACATATTCACACCCTTAACCATGACTTATTCTTTGAGACGTTTAATTCGTCAGATTGGATTCAGGGAGAACTATCAGATGGTTTTGAGGAAATCGGCTCACCGTATTATGGAAACTTCAAAGAAAACTACAAGGTGAGACTTCCGAGGTTAACGAATCATTTTGAGAAGAAGTTTCGGCTTTACAAACTACATGGAAGTGTTGATCAATTTCCATTTCACATTCAAAACCAAGGGATTGACACCTATGTCAAAATTAAACTCGGAATTGGAACAAGTGACCTTTTTAAAGAGATTCAAGAAAATGGAGAACTCAAGTATATAAATGATTGGATCAACTATCATCCAGACTTTCTTTCAGGAACAACTTCAAAAATCCTACGATATAGAGAGCCTTGGTACTATGACAAGGTATTTACACACTTTGAAGAAAACCTCAAGAACTCTGAACAATTGATAATTATTGGTTATGGATGTGGAGACATTGAAATTAACCGTCTCATTGGAGAATGCTTTGACTACAAAAACAAGATGATATACTTGGTAGAACCTTATCCATCTGACAAATCAAGAGAATTTGTGAAGAAAATAAACGGAAGGTTAATCGAGAAAACTCCTGACAACCTTAACATAGATGAGATAAAAAAATAAAAAGCCAGTGCCCAACATCGGCTATAGAAAATGTGGGCTGAGTGCGTAAAAATGAAGATATTAAATCTAAATAAATTTACGGTAGGCAGACAAGAAAACGGTTCAAAATCCCGCACTTGCCATAGCCGAGAACCGTTCGGACATATTGATTCTGCGAATAAATATTTATCGGATGGACATTTTTACGACTCCAATTACATGAATTGTTGGATGGGTGAGTATTTCCGCTGCTTCACAAATCAGCGCCAAATATAGATAATCCATACGCTGTACGACCATCAGCGGGGGATGTATGATGCCCGCAGACGCTCACAGGAGACCGTAAAAAAACCGGTCACGATCAGATCCGATTTCTGAAACATGGCATGTCTCGGCATTGAACCGAAGGTCGTTTTCTTCACTGAGCTCTTCAAGGATATTAAGTTTTTGAATGACAAGAGACATGCCATGTTTTGCACCGAGTCATGCTTCATACGCTGACAGGAACTCTCTTCATACGCTGACAGGAGCTCTCTTCGTTCGCAGGCTTATCGACCTAATATTCAGACGCTGGGAGGATCACGCGGAAAACACGCGTGAACGCTGCCAGGTCTTTGGTTTAAAAAGGCACCACGGCTCTCACTCTGTAGTAAAGATCATAATCAGCATCGGTGAACAGCTCCTGTGCGGGTTGAGCAATGCCAAGTGCATGTGTGAACCCAATTCCGAAAAGTGAAATCCGATTCTTGATTTCGGCACCGGCTCCCCAGCGGGTTTCGGTTCCCGTGGTTCCGTCAGCCATGCGGGCGTCCCAAACGGCCCCGGCATCGGTGAAGAGTGCCAGTGCGGTTGAACCAAGAGACAACAGCCCCAGCAATTCGGTCTGCAGTGATGGCAAAAACGGCATGCGGTACTCCAGGCTGCCGAACGCAACCCGACTCCCGGCTACGAACTCACGGTAGCCCCGAACCCGCTCCGCTTCATTAAAGAGCACAAATGGCACCTCACCCGGGAGGTTCAGGTTGATGTTGTCATACCTTGAAAACCCGATGTAGTTCTGTGGGAGCGGATTTCCCCATTGAGCCTGGAAGCGGGCGTGCATATAGATTCTGTGTAGCCCGATGGCCGGAAAGATGGAGTATGAGTTGATATCTGCTGTAAGAAAGCGAACATCCGATCCGAGAATTTTTTCCGATCCCGTGAGGCTCATGCTGAGTCCGGTGCCGTCGAGCGGGTGCAGAAAATTGTTTCGCCATGGTCTCTGCTGTTTCAGATTCCAGCCAATTCTGAGGTCGGTTTGCCGCCCTTTTTGAGGTGCCGGCACGGCGAATGAACCGGAAAATTCGTTCCTGTCATAAGGTTTGATCAGAACGTGACGCAGCCGCGCAAAAATGTTTCCGGACTGGTACGGTGCCTCAAGGGCATCTAAAGGCCACCTTGCATTGATCTCGCCCCCGACAGCCTGTTCAACTAAATACCGGTCGCCATAAAACCGGGCGCTCTCGGGCAGCTTATAGAGGGTTACTCCTAAAAAAGGATAAAACTGGTTGTTCAGGTAGGCAAGGGATCCGTAAGAGTCTTCACCCGGATCAGCGAGTGAAAGCCACCCAAGCGCTGAAATAGTGTGTTTTCCAAGTGGTTCTACCCAGTTGGATGTGGCAAAGATTCCGTAGTCATCAGGGCCGGCGTAGTAGGGCAGGGCGATGGTGGCTGCATGCGTGATATTATCGAAGGAGTTATAGGCATACCGTTTTTGAACAAGCGATGCATCGGGCTTGATCATTGAGGGAATTTCTGATAGCGGCCTGTGTCTGGTCCATTCCGTGTAAGTTTCTGGCACGCTGATGTCTGTGACAAACGGTGTGCGGTCAGCATCAATCCACCAGGCACTGTCGCGGCGTTTGGTTTCGCTGGCTTTGATGAGAAGTTTTTCGGACTGAAGGGAATCGTCTTGGGCAACCCAGCCGTATACCTCACCGCCTGTAAAGAGGTTTGTAACCCGGTGCTCTTCACCGCTTTCGAGATCGTAACGAAATACGTTGGGCCCGTCATCGCGAAGAGACGTGTATGCGAGTGATGTTCCGTCAGGACTTAGTACCACTTTTCGGTTATCAATCGTGCCATCACCGAGCACTGTTTCTTCTCCGGACTCACGATCAATAAGGACCAGGTTACGGCTACCGTCCGCATCAAACCGATGAATCAGCCAGCTGTTTTGAGATGGCACTTTTAGGAGCCAGAGAAGCTGAATGTCGCCGGTGTAATCGGTGATCCGGGTCTCTTCACCGGACTCTATATCCATCAAAAAAAGATTCCCCGTTCCGCCTTCGTTGACGATATAAGCCAGCGTGCCGTCCTCAAATCCCTCAACCGGAAAGCGTGCCCGGCGGCTGTAGGTCAACCGTTTTTCATGGCCTGATTCTGCATTAAGTGAGTGAAGGTCGTTGATGATGGAGGAGTTCTCACCGCGTACTTTTCGTGAGTAGTAAAGTGTGTTTCCGTCGTCGCTCCAGCTCAGGTCGGTATTGATGGCTCCTTCGGCCAGGACCTCTGATCGGCGGGTTGAGTCGTTAGCGACTTTGTAGAGCCGACGTACAGGGCGTGTCAGAGAGGTGAGAGACAATACGGCGATACTCTCACCGCCCGGGCTCACGGCCATGTCGTAATACACCTGACCGGGTAGCGAAAACGGATCGGTATCAAGCGAATCGGTACGCTCCATTTGACCGGCTATGGTGTTGTAGTAAACATTCATGTGTTTGCGCCACTCATCGCGAAACGAGCTGTAGCCACCTTCTGTGACTTCGTCAAAAGCGCTGTAAAAATCGTGGCGCTCCCAGAATTTGAGAAACGGTTCCCGATGACTCAGCAGCTTTGCCAGGGTGCTGTCGCCGTAGGTTTCGGTAAAGTAGCGAAGCTCGGAGTTGCCAACCGCGTACATCAGCCGGCCGTTTTCGGCTGACCGGCCATCGTTAAAATTGGGGCTGCTGTCGAAGATTGCTTTTCGCAGGTAGCGGTCGCCTCGCTGCGAATCCCACTGTTCCGTTTGGTACTGAGCCAGTCCTTCGGTCCATGCGCGAGTCAGCGGCGTTCCAACTGCAAAATTCCAAATACCGAGGTTGGTCCAGATCGCATTGTAATGGAAAATATGTCCCAGCTCGTGGGCAACTACTTTCCGAAGCCATTTTTCATTGCCGGTCCAGATTTCGCTGTAGTCGTTAGTGTTAACCCAGATGTCGGTATACCCCCGGTCGATAGGGACCGCAAACCCGTTGTTGATTTCATCTTCGTCTGAGAGATAGATCCGGATTTTGTCTTCAAAATCGATGTCCATATTTTTGCTCATTGCCGCATAGGATTCCTCGGCAATTGGCGCCACCTCGTCCTCAATTCCTCTCAGGCGTTCAGGAAACATGATTAGGAAGTGCTCCGTCTCAGCTACCTGCCAGTTGAGTACAGGGTGATTTCGTCCGTTATTGGCGTTGAAACCCTGGGCGGATAGATCAGAGATAAAGAGAGTTAAAACGGTGGCGGTTAAGATCAGATACTTCATAAGTGGCTCGTTGTGATGAAATCTTAGGGTGGGGTTTGTCTATGGCAGCAGGAACATATAGTATCGCGATGTCTCAATTATCTGATCGATCGCGATTGCGCGATTTGATTTGATCTGATTCCTGGTCTGCTTCGTCATTCGTGTCGTTTAATTCGATGTCGTCAAGTGAAACCGTTGGGTCTTCTTTTTCTGACGCGGGTTCAGTTTTAGATTCTTTTTGAGGCTGGCCGATTAGTCCGGCAAGATTCCGGGCAACCGACTCAACTTCAGTGCGGTATTTTTCCAAAGTACTCGCTTTTGAGTCTGCAAACTTTTTCCTGATCCTTTCCTTGTTTTTGGAGATCAAAACCCAAAGTAAAATAAAGGTGGGTATCGCAAGATTTATGTTGAAAAAGAAACCGAATGGCGGTGCAAAAAGCATGATGATACCCGCCAAATAAGGAATGTAAGGTAAGAATCCCGTGATATTGTCTGTGTCCTCGAAAGTCGTGCCGTACGCGTTTTTCTTGGCTACCCGAATCCTGATCTTCTCATTGCGGGGCTGGATAAGGACCCTCACTTCATCCGTTCCGTGCTTGTTTAACTTACTCCACTCCACACTTTTCCCCGTTCGTTTAACAGAGCTCTGCTGATCGGTTTCGAGCGACGCATCGTTCATGATGTTGTCCATCCAGTTCACTTTTTCGTGACTGGCGTTGTAACGATGGTTCAGATCGGCAATTACGAGGTCGGCGAGGTCGTCTGTGAACTCACCCTCAACCCACTGTTCAACAATCACTTCGCTTTCTTTTACAGAGGCGGTTTGATTGTCGGTTTGCGGCTGGCCTGATGGAGACAGTTCTTCGGCTGCTTTACGAACGTTGTTCGGATCGAGGCCGGCGTCAACGGCAATTTGTGAGAGCTCGTCAAGGCTAAGTCCGGGCGCCCCTTCAACGGCGTCAAAATCTTGAGATTGTTTGGATTCAAGCTCAGCAGCCCGCTTGAAAATACGGGCAGCTTCCTTTTCGCTGTAATTCTCTTTTGGCATTGATCAGTGGTGTTGGATGTGTAATATAGGGCGGTCTATAAAAGTAATAAGCTACGATAAAAATCCAACTCTGTTGCAGTGATATTTAGACACCGAATGAGAAAATCGAACAAGGAATGACGAAGGATGAAGGATGGGTCGAATGACCGAGATACTTATCGAAAAAGAGCCGCACGGCAAGCGTTTTCGAGTCAGTCTCCTCCAGAGTGTCTATGAAGAAAATCGATAGATCATATCACCGAAGACACGATTCAACTAAATAACGAGACACCCATCGCTATCGCTCAAGGGAAGGCTTTATTGCTACTCAACCAATTTCCTAATTCCCCAATAAACTAGTGGATATTCCCCATCAGTTTTTTGATTGGCTTATTGAATAGAAGCAATAGAAGGCCGCCACCAATGGTTGTCATCACAATGAGCCAGAAGAGATCGGGGAGGAGGGATGGATCGGCCTGAATAGCTTCATCGTCAAACTGACCCGCGATACGGCCGGCAATCAGGTTTCCAAACGCGATCGACATAAACCAGATACCCATCATCTGCCCCACAAGTTTTTTGGGAGAGAGTTTGGTGACCGCACTCAACCCAACCGGACTCAGGCAGAGTTCACCGCAGGTGTGTAGCAGGTAGGTCATAATCAGCCATGTTGGCAATACTTCGTTTCCGCCCACTACGTAGTAGGAGGCAAACATCATAACAAGGAATCCGAAGCCGAGCAGGATAAGTCCAAACGCAAATTTAACGGGCGTTGCCGGTTCCAGATTCTTTTTGGCAAGCCAAACCCAGAGCCATCCAAAGAGAGGCGCAAACGTAATGATGAAAAAGGCGTTTACAGACTGCAGCCAGCTTGCCGGCATCAGCCATCCGAAAATATTACGATCGGTATAGCGTTCTGCAAAGAGATTCAGGGACGACCCGGCTTGTTCGAACCCGGACCAGAAAATGGCTGAAAAAATAAAGAGTGCGGCGATCACACCAATCTTCTTTTGCTCATCTGCGGTTAGATCTTCAGCTATATAGACATAGGCAAAATAGGCGATCACCAGAAGAAAGATGATGAATCCTGAGGCGTTGGCAATGGCTACCGGATCGATGGTTAACCAGCCGGAGCTAATGGCAAAAAAGGTTGCGATAATAATCAAACCGGTTACCCAAAGACCGGTTTTGATGCGTTTAAAAAGTTTTTGCTGTTCTTCAGGTGACCCCACTGTTTCGGGCTCAAGGCCGATATCACCCAGATACTTTTCAGTCATTTTATACTGTATCAATCCGAAAAGCATACCTACCCCGGCAGCACCAAACCCATAATGCCAGTTGATTCCCTCTCCGAGATATCCGGTAATGAGCGGTGCCAGAAACGCACCAATATTAATTCCCATATAGAAAATCGAGAAACCGGCATCCCGGCGTGCCTGTTCGTCATCACCGTAAAGGCCACCCACAATACTGCTGATGTTAGGTTTGAGAAGACCTGTTCCGATCACAATAAGCATCAACCCCAGATAGAACGTCACATTGCCAGGAATGGCCATGCTGAAGTGTCCCGCGGTAATAATAATTCCGCCATACCAGATGGCATTTCGCAGGCCGAAGAACTTATCTGCCAGCCAGCCGCCCGGAAGAGCCAATAGGTAAACAAACATGGTGTAGAGGCCGTAAATGGCTGTGGCGGTAGTGTCGTCAAGGCCAAGGCCGCCCCGGTTGATCGCATCTACCATGAACAAAACAAGAATGGCCCGCATGCCGTAATAGCTGAACCGCTCCCACATTTCCGTAAAGAAAAGTGTTGCAAGTCCCCTCGGGTGACCCAAAAATGAGTGTTTATACTGATCGGTACTGTTTGCGTCACCTGTGTTATTCATCTACGGAAGCCGGTTTATTTCAGTTCAACACGTAAGTGGATATTATAACCATTGGAAGCCCTGCAAGCAACAATCTAAACAGGTCGATAATGCAGTTTTACAGGCTTTTCCTTGCAAGGGGTTGGATTGCATTATTTCTTACTGATGAAGATAAGCGCGGTGTCCGTCTGTTCAGCAAGGGTGAGGGAGAGCTTACCAAACGCCTTTTCGTGCAGCCCGGGTTTTCCGAGTCCCATTATGACCAGATCGTGTTCAGCGGAGAGGTTGACAAGTTCTCCTGTAACATTGTTGCTGGGAATAATTTTTACCTCTGTTTTGGCCGGAATGATTCGCCCTGCAAACCTCGACAGACGCAGATGATTTTTTTTGATTGTCTCTGCAGGGGTGTTCTCCGGCAGAATTTGTACGAATGTAATCTCCGGCTGTGACGCACGCCACAGGCTGGCAGCCACCCGTGCGCGTAGCGGGTCATTATTATCGAGGCCTGCAACAGGGATCAGAATTTTCCGGGCCTCGGTTATTTTCCATCCGCTGTGTGGCTGGCGAAACACAACCACATCAGACTTTACATGGTGCACTAGTTTTTCCAGGTTTTCGTTTGTTTGGATATCGTTGAGGTCGCTCAGGCCAAGCATGAGACTGCGACAGTTGTGAACTTTCGCTACTCGCTCAATTTCCTCCCATGGGTGTTCTGCAATCGTTGTGAGTGTGTCTGGCCTGAGGCCCGCTTCGAAGGAGGCTTTAAGCGCATATTGCGTCACATCACGGCTTGATGTGAGCCGCTTGTCGATATCGTCTTTCTCGGTACTTGGAATCACAATTGAGAGCAGCAGTACACGCCCGACGACAGGGGGTGCCAGAGCATTGGCCACGAACACCATCGATTCTGCATTTGCAGGGTTTGAAATGGGGAGGAGCACAAGCGGACTGAGCCCTCTCATGCGAACAAGGTTAGGGTCGAGTGCCTGTTCAGATGCCTCAATGGCCTGCGCTTTTTTCACAAAGAAAGAGACGAAAAGTACCGATCCGATGATGAGCCAAAGCAGTGATATGAATCCGGCCGCTGGAACAGCAATGGCCTGGAACAAGGCAAGGCCTATGCAGGTTATCATCCCCACTATCGGAAGAGCGGGGAAATATGGCGCCCTGAAGGTCTCACTCTCTTTATATCCTCGCTGGCGCATTAAAATCATAATCACGTGTGCCAGTGCAAAGGTGATTAAAAAGATCAAACTGGAGGCCGCACCGGCTGCGGCAACGTCAGGTAAAATGAGCACGAGCAGGCCTACAATTCCACAGGTTACGAGAATAGATGTGACGGGTGTACCATGTTTTTCATCAATCGTTGAGAGCTGATGGTTCAACGTACGGTCGTTAGCCATTCTGAGCGAAATCCTCGATGCAGCAAAGAGATTGGCCTGCAGCGCGGAGAGCATTGAAAATATACCCGCCACCAGCACCAGCCAAAACCCAAAGGCCCCGAGATAGTTTTGCGCGGCAACAGCCAGTACGGTTTCCGGATTTTCATTACTCATCTCAGCAATGGTTTCCCCCGGAAGTACTCCTACGGTCGACATCACGAAGAGAAGAGGTAGATATACGGTGAGTCCAACTGCCAGCGTGCCCACCATAGCTTTCGGAATGTTTTTTTCGGGATTCTTGATTTCTCCTGCAGCAGACCCGATCAGGTCAAATCCTTGCAGGGCAATAAAGGTGTAACCCATCGCTGCAATCACACCACTGAATCCACCAGAGAAAAACGGGTCGAGACTTTGCGTAATCTGTGAAAATGGTGTTTGCACAAAAACAGCCAGTCCGCCGGCAATTAGAATCGCAAAAACAACAAGTTTACCGATGTTGATAAACGCGCCGCCATCGCCGGTTCCTTTCATCAAGCTAAAAGCAAAATAGCCGATAGCTGCAAGAGCCAGTAGCACAGGAAGGTAGCCGGAACTTTGGAGGTCTTGAAATCCGCCGGCCGGAATCTGCTGAAGGGCAAACACGGCAAACGCACCAAAACCGAGTGCGTACAAAACTGCCGCCACCAGCGATGCAAACCATACAATCCATCCTACACCAAACGCTACTTGCAGTGAGAGTGCTTTCTTGGCATAGGTATAGGTTCCGCCCGATTGTGGATTTGCTGACGCCATCTCGGCAAAACTGAGGGCTGTAATCAGTGCAATGATTCCGTTCAGGGTAAACGCGAGAATCGCCGACGGGCCGCTCACCGCGAATGCAACCCCAGCCAGGGCCAGAATTCCGCCGCCGACCATAGCGCCAACACCAATTCCTAATGCACCGAAAAAGCCAATGGTGCGTGCCGTTACTGAAGAGGTTGGGTCGGTACTCAAGATGAATTCAAGTGTTTAAAAGTTTTGGAAAATTGATGTAAAACATTCGTTTGAATGTAAGAATAGATAAGAATAAATCGACTTTAAAATCTGCTGAAATTTAAGAATAAACTGTATAAATCAGTATTGGCAATTGACTTGTTGTAAGTCAGTTAGTGTCTATCAAAATATAGTCGTGCTTTTGTTTGAGATGGAGGTTTGAGTGGGAATTTCACGATCATATAATTTCATGAATAGGCAAACGGCCGTTATTCTAAAAACTATTCAGGATTTTTGGCATATTATTGCAGAAGTATAAATCTTCAATTATATAAACCGATCTCATGTCAAAAAATATTTCAAGAAGAAACTTCCTTATTAAAACCGGATCTGCCCTCGCTGTTACATCGTTAGGATTTCCGTCTTTCATCCTTCCAAGAAAGAGAGAAAAACTGGGAGTTGCGTTAGTAGGGCTGGGTAATTACAGCACAAACTTACTGGCACCCGGCCTGCAGCAAACCGAACACTGTGAACTGCGTGGAATAGTAACAGGTTCACCGGAAAAGATCCCGGTTTGGCAGGAGCGTTACGGTATACCCAACCGGAATGTGTACAATTACGAAACCATGCCCGACATAGCCAATAACGACGATATCGATATCGTCTACATTGTGCTGCCGAATAGCATGCATGCCGAATATTCGATTATTGGAGCCAATGCAGGCAAACATGTGTGGTGCGAAAAACCGATGGCGATGAATGCCGATGAGTGTCGTATGATGATTAGTGCCGCAGAAAAAAACGGTGTACAATTGACCGTCGGTTACAGGATGCAGCATGAACCCAACACACAAACCATTATCAAATACGGGGAAGATGAAACCTACGGAAAGGTTTTGGAAGTGAACGCAAAAGGCGGGTTTAACGGAAACTTTCCTGAAGGAGATTGGCGTACTGTAGCCGCAATGGGCGGGGGTGCAATGTACGACATGGGGGTCTACTCGTTAAATGCTGCCCGTTACTCCACCGGATTGGAACCTGTTGCGGTCACTGCAACTCAAAGCACCGATCGAACAGACATGTATCCCGATGTGGATGAACACACATTCTTTGACCTTGAATTTCCGGGAGGGGTGACAGCCAAATGCGAAACCAGTTTTGGCAAAAATATGAATTCTCTCAACATTGAATGCGAGAACGGTGGGTATCATCTTGAGCCTTTCCTTTCATTTTCGGGTGTGCAGGGTGGGACCAGTGACGGTGTAGAGCTTCCACCTGACCCTAACCATCAGCAAGCCCGCCAAATGGATGATGATGCGCTTGCCCTGAAAAATAATACCCCACCGATTGTACCCGGTGAAGAAGGGCTGAATGATATGCGAATTGTAGATGCAATTTTTGAATCTGCAAACAGGGGTGGCGAACGGATAGAATTATAAGATTCGATTTGAAACTTTCTGTGTCAGATAACAAAGTTATTTGACTATTGGAGGTCTCCCTATTCATTTTGCAATTTTTAATAATTTACCAAAAACCATCTAATGAAAGCATCCGATCTGTTTGTTAAAGCACTCGTAAATGGCATGTATAAACTCTGGTTTGCACGTAATCACAAATGCTACTCCCCGAACACCCTGTTACTCGATAATGCACTGGCATTTATGGGAGCCGGGCTGCCGTCTGCGTTGATGGCCAAAATGTTATACCCCGATCGCAATGTTGTGGCGGATTGCGGTGATGGGGGCTTTATGATGAACTCCCAGGAACTTGAAGCAGCCGTGCACAATAACCTGGATCTTATTGTAAATGTTCTGATTGATTGTTCTTACGACATGATAAAGTGGAAGCAGGAAGATATGGGCTTCGACGATTTTGGCTTCGATTTCAACAACCCCGACTTTGTACAGTACGCTGAGTGAGTGTTTGAACTCCAAAGGCGTTCACTTGATAGATCTGTCTGTGGATTACTCACTCAATTACTCCATACTGAACGTATTAATCAAAGAGAAGTCCCAAGAACTTTAGATGAAGTGCGATCTTTATTTTGTGACAGTAACTTTAACGCCACGCTCTTCGAGATTTTGGATGGTTTCGTTTGAGACACCATCATCTGTTATGATGTGCTGAATTTTATCAAAATTGCATATTCGGCTAAAACCGCGCTTGCCGAATTTTGTACTGTCGGCCAGCACAACCGTATACTGAGCCACATCAATGCAGCGCTGATTAAGGCTTGCTTCGAGCAGATTGGTGGTGGTGATCCCAAATTCCAAATCGATACCGTCAACTCCAAGAAAAAGGATTCCGCAGGTGATATTATCCAAAAACTCTTCGGAGTATTTGCCCACAACTGAATTTGAACTCGGGCGCAGCTGTCCTCCTAACTGCGTAATCTCTACATTTTCGTGGTCAGCAAGTTCCAGTGATACATTTAGAGCTGATGTTATTACGTTTAAATGATGGCTGGGTCTGATCTCCCGGGCCAGAGCAAGAATTGTTGTGCCCGATGCGAGAATAACAGAGTCGTTATCTCCTATTAGCTTAACGGCTTCACGTGCTATAGTTCCTTTCTCTTTTGCCTGAATTTTCGCTTTCTCCGCAACATGCCGGTCACTCGTGTAAGGATTAGACTGTGTGGCTCCGCCATGGGTTCGGAACAGCAGGTTTTTGTCTTCAAGTATTCTCAGGTCTTTTCGAATAGTTACTTCCGAAACCGAAAGTTCATTGCTTAGGTTTTGGACCGATACCCTGCCGGATTCTTTCAGTTTCTTCAGAATCTCTTCATGTCGCTCGGAAATTGTCATATGCAAAGTGTACTTGGTTTCTTATGAATATAGCTCCATAATACGCCTGATTCAATTTTTTAGTAAACGAAATAAAACGAAAGTAATGGCTTTAATGATTTCTGTATGGTAGATTGGTCGTTTATTAATAAGTATTGAGGGTGGAATATAATTATTTTTAAATTT
>Ga0307966_1001100_pt1 | contig 21718 bp, 18 predicted proteins | sample OrgLakmetagen646_FD_203141 | JGI IMG/M metagenome (GOLD analysis project Ga0307966, IMG submission 203141) | Saline water microbial communities from Organic Lake, Antarctica - #646 | ecosystem: Environmental > Aquatic > Non-marine Saline and Alkaline > Saline | place: Antarctica: Organic Lake... | reverse complement strand
GATGAAAGGGTACAAGGAGAAATATAGTTTTGACCTTAAGTTGAGGCTTTTTCCCTTATAGGAGCCTTACGCGCGCGCGGCGGGCGAAAGATCAAAATCATACCTGACCAAAGAGCACCAAGAAAAGTTTGCCTTGCGGGGCGGCAAACCCTATGATGGCTTCGCCATCATGCAGCGGGCCTTGAATGGTGAAACGCCATCGGTCCCCGGATTGGGTATTTAGGGGGGCTACGCTATCTCCCATTCATTAAACGTTGTAGAGACGTTGCATGCAACGTCTCTACATCTGTGGTTTGTCTTAGGAATTATAAGAGAACACCCTGCGCGTAAATCCACCTACAAAAAGGAACGACGATAAATGAGGCCGCGCCCCCAACTCGTTGGTGGGGCGTGCCCAGCGCCGGTGCCCAGCCAACATGCAAAGGCACGCTGCAGCGGGCTTGGCCACTCAAAAAGTAGGAAAGGAAATGTGGGAAGGGCTTGCGCGCATGCTTTTAAGATGCCGCACCTACGGCGCTCGAATATCTTCGGTGTTTTGATTCTACAAAGATATCGCCGCTACGCGGCTTTTTGCCTTTTCCCACAGCGCAGGGTGTGCGTTGTGTTCCGGAGGCGTTCGGCAGAGCATGTGATTACCCGGGGCGCTGGCTCCCCTTTAGGAGCCGGTTTAGGGGCCGGGCGCGCTCGGCACAAAAGCTCCCGCCAAGCGGGATAGGCTGTACGTATCTACGTTAATAATAAATATATCCCTCTTCAATGACATTCTGCCGTTGGTAGTTTGTTAAGAAAGAGATGGTAAAAATTGACCGGGGTTTAGTAACTTTGTCTACATGAGTAATAAATACGTGGTATCGGCAAGGAAATACAGGCCTCAGCAGTTTTCAGAGGTGGTGGGTCAGGCGCATATTACGGAAACTCTAAAAAATGCCTTAAAAAGCGACCATCTCGCTCACGCCTTTCTGTTTTGTGGACCGCGTGGAGTGGGAAAAACCACTTGTGCTCGCATATTAGCGAAAGTGCTGAACTGCGAACGACCAACCGCTGACTTTGAGCCTTGCAACTCTTGCGATATGTGTCGCACGATGTCGAAAAACACCTCCTTTAATATTATTGAGCAGGATGGAGCCTCGAATAATAAAGTGGACGATATTCGAGACCTAATAGGTCATGTGAATTCTCCACCGCCTCAGGGCAATTACAAAGTTTTTATCATTGATGAGGTACATATGCTGACCTCTCAGGCTTTTAATGCCTTTCTCAAGACACTGGAGGAGCCGCCGGCGCATGCTATTTTTATTTTGGCGACTACAGAAAAGCACAAAATATTACCGACCATTCTATCGCGCTGTCAGATTTATGATTTTAAGCGGGTAGAAGTAGATGATATCGCTCAGCACCTCAAATATATCAGTAAAGAGGAGGGAATAGAAGCCGAGGAAGAAGCGCTCCACCTCATTGCTCAAAAAGCTGATGGTGCCCTTCGCGACAGCTTATCTCTCTTCGATCGCATTTCCAGTGCCTGCGAAGGCGCCCTGACTTATCAAGCGGTCATAGACAACTTAAACATTCTCGATTACGACTATTATTTCCAAACGACTGATTTGTTATTGGAAAAAAACTTGTCCGCTGTCCTGAGTCGCTTTCAGGAAGTCTTACGGCAAGGGTTCGAGCCCCAACAAATTCTCAATGGTTTATCTGAGCATTTTCGGGACTTACTCGTGTGTCAAAATCCAGGGACGGTACAGCTCCTGGAAGTGGGACGACAAATCAAAGAACGCTATTTGGAACAGGCCAAAACCGTCGATCTTCCCTTTCTGTTAAGTGCAATGGAAATCTGCAATACCTGTGATACGCACTATGCCCGCGCTATCAATAAACGGTTGCATGTAGAGCTAGCGTTGGCAAAATTAGCTTATATTCAAGATGCGAGAGAGGTGTATCCCTTTCAGGCAACTGCCGATTCTACCCCGGAAAAAAAAAAGCTCGTACTGAAGAAGTAAAACCCGATCCTTCTTCTCGCAAAGCACCGAATGCAGGGCCAAGCAAAGAAGAGGAGAAGCCAGGCCAATCCGATTCGACTCCCTCAGAAGAAGCGTCTACATCTTCAGAAGAACGAGAAAGCCAAGTAGCGGAATCCCCTCCTGCACCTACCCGCCCTCAGCCGCCTTCAGCCGCAAAAGAAGACTCCACCGAAAAAGAGGAGGACGTACCCACGCACCCATCCTCAGGAAAACGCGATGATCAAAAAGATCCCCCCTCTCCAACCGAGGAGGCTCCCGCTCCAACTAAAAAAAGAAAAGGGCGCCGGAGAACCACCAGTCTGAGTTCCCTGCAGGACCTGGAGCAAAAAGTTGAAGCCTCAAATAAGAATGTAAATGACTTGTCCGATCAGTTCAACGAGAAGCAAGTCCAAATTTATTTTGAAAAATTGACGGAATCTGCCAACCCTGGCGCATTAAAAAGCGTTTTATCCCATGTAAAGAACGCGATTAAAAACGGGGAATTGTTTCTGTATGTCGATAGTTTAGTGGAAAAAACAACACTATTGCAGGAGGTTTGGGTCATCCAAGACCTGCGTCAACAGTTCGGAAACAAAAAGTTAAAAGTCAATATTGAACTAAATCCCGATCGATCAGTTGAAGAGGAGATTCTAAAAGCGCCCAAAACCAAAAAAGAAGTTTTGGAAGAGTTCTTAGAAAAAAGCCAGTCCTTTAAAGTGCTGAAAGAAACGTTGAAGTTGAAATTTGATAAATAATTTCTCTCCGTTGGGTTTTGGTAAATCTATATCATGGGAATAATGACGAGTGCAAATGGGTTAGAGGCACAAACCTCAAGCCTAAATTTACCTGGAAAGCAGGTGGGGTTTGATGAAAAAGCCTATGTTTATATGTCCAATGAATCAGCTCGATTCATATACGAGGTGTTATCGGGGCGCGTCAAAATCGTCATCAAGGAAGGTAAGAAAGAAATCATAAAGAAAATCGCCCGACCGGGAGATGTGATAGGTCTTTGCGGCTTGGGGAAGACCCGTGAATACTGTGAAGAAGCCATGGCTCTCACAAAAACAAAGCTCATCAAGTACCACGTTTCCACAATAGAAGATGCCGTTAAGAAAGATCCCAAATTGTCTTTTACGTTCAACCAATTTTTGATTGACGAAATTCACGCCATGGATCAACGCATTCGTTCCATGGCTTTCGAAAATGCCCGGGAACGCGTTGTCAATTGCCTATTGCATCTGGTAGAAAAAGAGGGCGAGCGATTGGGGTATGAGTATCTCATCCGAAATGCCCTGACACATCAGGAAATGGCCGGGCTAACTGCCACTTCTCGTCAAACGGTGACTTCTGTTCTCAATGAATTGAAAGAGCAGGGACTCATCAAGTTTAACCGCCAACGCATTCTCATCAATGATTTATCGTCTCTTGAAAAGCACGGATAGAAGGGGCACCTAAGCTCCATTAACTAGCTAAACCCGTGGGTTTCATTTCCACGCACTTGACTTATTCTGTTAACATCCGGGAAGATCGTAGGTCCATAGCCTTGGTTATATTTAGGGGCCTTGCGATGCAAAGTCTCTATCGTTAGAACATCGCCTTGTTTTCTAAAGCATTATATTTGCGGATATCATTTTCTTTAAACCAAAAGACCCCATCGCTATGCAAAAATTGATACAACTTTCCTTATTGATCGTCATTCTCTCCTGGGCAGCCAGCACCAACGCTCAAATTGACGTTTCGAAAGATCGAGCTGAGAATCTAAGGGCTCAAAAGGTAGAAGAAACTGAAAAGGAAGGCTGGACTGGAGGGGTGGGCATTGGCCTGGACTTTTTTCAACTTTTACAAATCAATCCCAAGGTGGGTGCCGGGGAAGACCGCATTCAATTTGGAGGGCTCAGCACGGGCTTTGCCAATTATAAGAATAAACGTCTGAGTTGGGAAAATTCGGGAACTTTCCTTTTTGGTGTGCAGCGACTGGGAACCGGAACGACGACCATCGCTGGAAATACAATCTCCAAACCCTATCAAAAAACTATTGATGAGCTGAGGGTAGTGAGTAGCTTGAATTATCAGACAGCCGAAGACTCCAAATGGAGTTACTCCGCTGACCTCATCGCTTCTTCTCAATTGCTCCCTACCTATAGAGGAAATTTCCTCAAAGACGTAACGGGCAGTGACGAGGGTCCGATTGCAAAATTCTTGTCTCCCGTTCAGCTCACTTTTGCACCCGGAGTTTCCTATACACCGACAAAGCATTTATCCTTTATGTACTCTCCCGCCTCCTCAAAAGCCATCATCGTTGCCAATGAAGAGATCGCCGCTATCCCCGGAGATGAAGAGGCTATGATCGGACTGCACGGCACTGAATGGCGCGGACCGGATGATTTCGACCAAGTTTTATATCAGTTTGGGTCTAGTCTGCGAGCGCAATACAAGAATAAATATTTTAACGACAAGCTGATTACCCGTTCCGAATTGATTGTATTCTCTAATTACCTCAACGAGCCCAAAAATGTGGATCTAGATTGGAGAAATGAATTTGCATATGAAATTGTTTCGGGACTCCGGTTAACGGTTGTGCTCAATCTCTTCTACGACCACGATGTTCTCTTGCAAAAAACCGACCGGGATCAAGCGGACGGAATTGAGCGCGATCAGGAGGGGAACCCGGTTCTCGGGCGGGGACTCAATGTGGTTCAAACCTTTGCCCTGCAGTATAACTACATATTTTAATAGGAGAAAACTTTGGATTGGACAACAGCACTCAAGGGGTTCACGGCTTATTTACGACTGGAAAAGGGGCTGTCCAAACACTCCATCGCTGCCTATACAGCCGATGTTAACAAGTTGATGAGTTTCCTGCGTCAGGATGAGTCCGTTCTGCCCTTGAAGCAAGTAGATCGCAAGCACATTGAGTCATTTTTGGCCGCGCTTTACGATCTGGGGCTCAGCCCCAATAGCCAAAACCGCATCCTATCCGGATTGCGTACTTTCTTCCGCTATTGCCGATTAGAAGACATCATCCAGCAGGCACCAACGGAGCATATTGAAGGGCCTCGCCTTCGGAGAAAATTGCCCACCATACTCTCCATAGACGAAATGATTACCCTCATTGAGTCCGTGGACTTAAAATCCCGCCATGGCTACCGAAACCGGGCCATTTTTGAGGTGCTCTATGGCTGTGGGTTGCGGGTCACTGAGTTAATTTCTCTCAAAATATCACAGCTGCATCAGGAATCCGGCTTTATCCGGGTGGTGGGAAAAAATAATAAGGAGCGCCTCGTGCCCATTGGACCAACCGCTCTGGATCAAATTCATGCCTATCGGACCCACGAGCGCAGCCGAATCCAGGCGCTGCCCGAAGCATCAGATACCCTCTTTCTCAGTGCGCGCGGAAAAGGCCTGAGCCGACAAATGATTTTTCTCATGATTCGAAAGCAATGTCAGCAATTGGGCTGGACAAAAAAAATAAGCCCGCACACTTTCAGACACTCCTTCGCCAGCCATCTGGTAGAAGGAGGGGCAGACCTTCGTGCTGTCCAGGAAATGCTCGGCCATGAATCCATTCTAACGACAGAAATTTACACCCACATCCGCAAAGAATTCCTGCGGGAGACTATTGAGCGGTATCACCCGATGAATCAATAAAGAGGCTTGTCTCCGGAAAATTTCGTTAATCTTTTCCCAAAATATACTATTCGAATTACTCCCTATCGTTACTATCGTCAATTGTGTTTTACATATTACACAATTTCTTTATATTTGCACGCGTGAGTGCTTGGGTCGGGTAAAGGCAATTGGGGTTTCCGGGCAATCACCGCAGGAAGCTGATTCGCCGGCTTTGCGGAGCAGAGTCTTTCGGAAAGCGGTAGAATAGCTCATTTTACAATCCGCCTTTGAAAGATGACTTTAGAAGGGCCCACTCAAATCGATAAAAATTTTTGTGCATGATTCGCTTGTTTTTTACTTTTCTTTTCTGCGGCGTTCTCTCGGCTTCGTCAGTCTGTGCACAAATTAAAATAGACCACGACCGGGCAAAGAACTTGCGAAGTAAAGCCTTGAAAAAGGATAGCTCGGGCTGGCAAATTGGCGCTGGTCTGGGCATGGACTTTTTCCAACTACTGCAAATCAACCCAAAGGTAGGAGCGGGAGAGGATCGAATACAATTCGGTGGTCTCAGCACATTCTTTGCCCTTTACAGCAAAAACCGAATAAGTTGGGAGACCGTAAGTACCTTTTTACTTGGCGTGCAACGACTGGGCTCCGGCTCAACGATCATCGCCAATAATGTGGTACCCAAACCCTTCCAGAAAACGGTGGATGAGTTTCGCTTTGTCACGAGTCTGGCCTATGACAAATCTACGGGCTCCCCCTGGGGGTACTCGGCCGATTTGATTTTTTTCAGTCAATTGGTGCCCACCTATCGGGGCAACTTCCTCAAAGATGTTTCAGGAAATGAGGAGGGGCCGATTTCGCGGTTTTTATCGCCGGCACAAATCAGTTTTTCGCCGGGATCCCGATACGAACCCAACACGCATTGGGCGTTCTCTCTTTCTCCGGCTTCCACGAAGGTCATCCTCGTTGCGGACGACAATATCGCCTCTATCCCCGGTAATCAAGAGGAAGAAGTCGGTCTGCACGGCACGCCCTGGCGCAGTGAAACGGATTTTGACAATCTATTTCTCCAATTCGGAGCCAGCTTCAGAACCTTATATCGCAATAAATACCTCAAAGAAAAATTGATTCACAAATCTGAACTCATCTTGTTTTCCAACTATCTGTTTCAACCAGAAAACATAGATTTCGATTGGAGAAATGAAGTGAGTTACGAAATTTTCAAAGGCCTAAAAATCACTTTTCTCATCAACTTCTTTTACGACCATGATATCTTTCTCCAAAAGACAGATTGGGATATGCCGGATGGCGTAGAACGCAATCCGGATGGTAGTCCCAAATTGAGTCGCGGACTCAATGTCGTGCAATCTCTTACCCTGCAATACAACTATATCTTTTAAGTGTTAACCGGGGCCCTTTGTTATTGAATGGAAATGGTTAGCAATGGCGCCTGCGGATCAATTTGTTTGTTTCTTTTGTCTGAAATAGGATTTATAGGATGAAAAGATGGGCAGGAGTAGAGGCGGTGATGTTGAGGATGAGATACATTTCAAGCCGCTATCTTCCTCCGACCCATCGATTTCGAGGAGTATTGTTCTTCGGTCTGCAGCATTGGGAAGTCGGTAAAACTATTTTTTCTTCTTGCTTTTGGCTTGATCCAAAAGCAAACAAAAATCAAGGACCCATCAAAGGTGATTTTTGCAGTAGCAAAACCGCGGTCGCTTTTTACCGCTGCATGTTGAGAAGCGCCGTAGGCGATTCGAAATGCCGCCATAGGCGGTACTTTTTATTTTAACTAACCTTATTTGAAATTGATCAATCACTTCGCGTACCTACGGCACGCCAATATTTTCGGGTTCATGTTTCTACCGATTTTGCGTACCTAACGGCACGCAAATGACCGCTCAGCGCGCCGCTATCACTGGTGATGGGTCCGGATCCCTTTTCTGTACCGAGAAGTTAGAAAACCACCACCCAAGAAAAGAGCACCAAGAAAAAGACCGCCTTGCGCGCAGGATTTTAAAATGTCGCGCCTACAGCGCTCAAATATCTTCCGCGTTTTGTTTCTATAAAGATATCGCCGCTACGCGGCTTTTCTCTGATGTCAACAATTCTTACTTCGCCTTTAAAAAGCACAGTCGAAGGGTAAGGATGAAAGATGTGGCCGGGCCCCTCCCCAACGAGTTGGCTATTGGTGAGGTGGACGAGCAAGTCTGCCTTTCAGGGCGAAAAATTCCTCCTTGTTGCAAAATTCGGCTGTTAGAAGGGAAGATTTTCCTTTCATTTCGCGTGAGGGATAGTAGCGGCAGGCAGGGGCACAGCCGGTGCGTGCCAAGCGCTCTACATTCATGTGGTTCAAGTCTTGTTCTGATCAAAAAAGCTGCCGCGACTTTTCAATATCGATTGAGAGCTATTGGCACGCGCAGCCGTAAGGCGAGGAGGCGACCGAATGGAAGCCACCGCAGCCCTACGGATGCCACCGGATGGGGTGCTGACTACGAGCGGATAGCCCGACGCCGAGCCGCCTGAAGGGCGCTCGGGGGCACGCCCAAAAAAGAAGTTGTCATCCTTCCATTTGAAATGAAAACTGGGTCAACCTCCGATCCCTTATCCTACAAAATAGCGGCGCACTGTGGATTGAGCCAATCGCGCTCTTCCTCGGTCAGCTGAGGAGAAAGTGCGTGAAACACCCGCTCGTGATATTCATTCAACCACTTCTTCTCCTCCGGCGTCAACATGTGAATATCGATTAAGTCCTTGCTGATGGGGTACAGGGTCAAATCTTCAAAGCAAAGGAACTTTTCCGATTCGTGATCGCCTCCTTTTTGAACGGCTAAAATGAGGTTCTCGATGCGGATGCCGTATTCTCCTGCCTTGTAATAACCAGGCTCATTGGATGAGAACATGCCCTGGCGAATGACGCTGGTCCCCCGCTCGGATAAATTGGGTACAAAGCCCTGTGGCGGCTCGTGCACATTGAGGAAAAAGCCCACGCCGTGACCGGTGCCATGACCGTAATTCAAACTGGCTTGCCACAAATACTGGCGGGCCAGCACATCCAATTGTACACCGCGCGTGCCCTCGGGAAATACCGCGCTGGATAATGCGATATGGCCTTTCAATACGCGGGTGTAGTTCTCCTTCGCTTCTTCTGAGACATCGCCCAGAGCAAAGGTGCGCGTGATGTCGGTGGTGCCATCTAAATACTGTCCTCCGGAATCGACTAATAATAGGCCCTCGTTGTGGATCAAAGACTGTTTTTCCTCCGTAGCGCGATAATGAACGATCGCTCCATTGCCTCGATATCCGACGATGGCGTCAAAACTCTCGCCCCGATATAGTTTTTGTTCTGAGCGAAAATGCGCCAACTGCTTTGCCACTTCCGTCTCTTTGACCGGCCGCTGTTTGAGCTGCTGCTCTAACCACCGAAAAGTCCGAACGAGCGCCACGCCATCTTTCACCATCGCATGTCGGATATGGCTGACTTCCGTATCGTTTTTAATGGCCTTCATGCCCCGCACCGGTGCCTTTTTTTCCAGATGGCCTTCACCGGACAATGCCTCAAACTCTGCTCTCGCATTGAGCTCGGGGTCGATCCAGAGCTTCATCTCTTTGGAAAACTCTGCCAGATGCTCTAAGGCCGTGTCATACGGTCGGACCTCAATTTGTGCGGCTTCGAGATCCGCTGTCAAATCGGCATTTACTTTATCGGGAGCTACAAAGAGATAATGCGTATCACGACTCACTAATACATAGGAATAAAACAGGGGATTTAAAGGCACATCTGTTCCTCTCAGATTTAACAGCCAGGCGATATCATCCAATCCCGACAACCACAATCCGTCCACTTCTGCTTCGCGCAAAAGTTGCTGGATGCGCATGAGTTTTTGCTCCCTGCTCTCTCCGGCATAACTCACCGGAAAGTCCTCAATCCCCGCATCGGAAATCGCCGGCCGGTCCGCTGTCCATATTTCTTTGATGAGATCACTATTGGTGTTCAGCTTTAGCTGTGTGCCGCTTAGCGCCGATTCCATTTTTCTTACGGCCTTTTCAGTAAACAATCTGCCGTCGCAAGCTATCGTCGATCCCTGAGGTAATTGGTCAATCAGCCAATGCATATACCAGGCCAGACGACTTCCATCCATTTTGTGCAATTGTCCGCCGGCCGGTTTTAGCTCATCCGGCGCCTGCAAATAATAGCGGCTATCCGTCCACAAGCCCAAATGTCCCGGCGTCACCACCACGGTTCCTGCAGAGCCGCTAAAGCCCGAAATCCACTCGCGCGATTGCCAGTATTCGGCGACGTATTCTCCCTGATGGGGGTCTGAAGATGGAATAATGTAGGCTGCAATATCAGCTGCTTGCATTGTCTCTCTCAATTTTGCAATCCGTTCCTGCTGTGTCATACTTTATTCTAAGTTTAGATTGTTATATTACTTGTTTTTGTAATGTATTCCGTATCTTAGTGGCTGAAATCTCAATAATCTTCGCTCAGCCGGTACATGGGTTCACGAAGATACGCCTTTCGATGAAATGGCAAAAAAGGTATTTGTTTGCCCGAGATTCTTTTATCTTGTTAGTAAATTACGCAAGAGTGCGCAGAGAGTAATTATGGTCGATATTAGACAAAGGCTGTCGCAAAAACAGACACAAAAGCTGTCCCCTCAGCAGATTCAACTAATGAAGCTGCTGCAAGTGCCCACCTATGCCCTGGAGCAGCGGATCCAGGAGGAGCTCGAAGTCAATCCTGCGCTGGAAGAGGATGCGCAAACGGCAGAGGAGTCTCTGGACGATCTCGAGCCCGAAGATAGCGCAGAGGAGGAGTTCGAATTAGATGATTATCTGGAGGAATACATGGAAGATGATCCCACCTCCTACAATCAGTCCAGCAGTTCCGGTGGCGGGCTAACGGAGGAAGATCGCCGGAAAATGGCCGTTGCTGAGGACGGATTTAGCGATCATCTCGAGGAGCAACTGGCGATGCAGCGCATAAAAAGCGAAAGAAAACAGCTCATTGCCCGGCAAATTATCGGCAGTCTGGATGAGGATGGTTATCTGCGCCGGGAAATTTTTTCCATTACTGACGATTTACTTTTTGCTCAAAATATAGATGCCTCGCAAGAAGAGGTGTTGGAAGTCCTGGAAATTATTCAGCAGTTTGATCCCCCGGGGGTCGGTGCGCGATCCCTGCAAGAGTGCCTGGTCATACAGGTGGATCAGTACATTGACAAACTGGACGAAGCACCGGAGCCCGAAGTAGAACTGGCGCGCGAATTACTGGCTGATTATTTCGATGCTTTTTCCAAAAAGCACTATTCGAAGCTGCTCAAACAGCTGGAATGCTCTGAGGAGGACCTCAAAGCAGCTATAGATTATATCACAAGCCTTAATCCCCGGCCGGCGAGCTCATTTTCTACCGGTAGAGCTTCTTTGCAGGATCAATATATCGTTCCCGACTTTATCGTGGAATACAAAGACGGAGAATTGGTGCTCACCCTCAATTCCATGAATGCCCCTGAATTGCAGGTCAATTACCAATACCAGCAAATGCTGCGCACGTATAAAGACCAGGATAAAGCCAAGGGCAAACCCAAGAAAAAGCAAAAGGAAGCCGCGCTATTTATCAAACAAAAAATCGACTCGGCCCGCTGGTTTATCGATGCCATTCAACAGCGTCAACAGACGATGTACAAAACGATGTACGCCATCCTGCAATACCAGCAGGAGTACTTTCTCACAGGGGATGAAAGTCGCATCAAACCGATGATTCTCAAAGATATTTCCGAGGTGACCGGGCTCGATATATCCACCATCTCCAGAGTCGCTTCCGCCAAATACGTTCAAACGGAATTCGGCACAAAACTCCTCAAAGAGTTCTTCTCCGAATCCATGCAAAATAGTGAAGGCGAAGAAATCAGTACGCTGGAAATAAAGCACGCACTGCAGGAAATCGTAGAGAAAGAAGACAAGCGCAAGCCGCTGTCGGATCAAAAACTCATGAAAGCCCTGGCAGAAAAGGGCTATAATGTAGCGCGGCGAACGGTAGCCAAATACCGCGAACAACTGAGCATTCCCGTCGCTCGTCTGCGCAAAGAGCTCTAAACATTTGTACCGAATGTTGCGTTTTCCCTTTCGTTGTCCATCACTAAAAACACGCCCTTTTTATGTTTGTCAAAGCCATTCAGCACATTTCACAGTTCACGCGCCCCATTCAGTCGCTCATCCGCCGATATGGCAATAAAGAAATCACCCCGGCGCTTTCCTCCCTCTTTTTCGTCAACGATCAGGGGGTTGCCGTTACCTGTAAACACGTTGCCAATTTGATTACGGCTTCGAATCAAAAATTGCAACAGTACCAGGACTTCAAAGATCAATTGAAAGCGCTGCCTCGGGACCACACTTTTGACCAAGGATTCGAAGACTTGCTCAAATCGTTTAAATACAATGAAAATAGCGTCGTTCAAATCAAAAACAACTTTGTCGGCTGCGTCTACCCTCTGCATCAAATTCAGGTACACTCCCATCCCGAGCACGACCTCGCCATTCTTCACTTCAAAGGCTACAATAAGAAATTGTATCGGCAGCACGCTACTTTTCTCAAGGATCCCGGTGAATTCCTACAGGGGAAAACACTCTGTCGTGCGGGCTTCCCTTTTCCCGAGTACAAGAACTTTTCCTTCGATGACGACAAAGACGAAATGTTTTTTAATCCCGGGGAAACGCCCAATATCCCCATCTTTCCGCTGGAAGGTATGCTCACACGCAATATCGCATCCAAAAAGGGCGAAGTCTTTGCTCTGGAAATCAGCACCCCGGGACTCAAAGGCCAGAGTGGCGGGCCCCTTTTCGATACTCAGGGACGCGTGTTTGGCATGCAACAAAGCACAAAACACCTCCACCTCGGCTTCGACATCGAAAACAAAGCCATCCGGACCAAACACGGGCGCAGAAACGTCAACAATTACGCCTTTCTTCATCTCGGCCAGTGCATCCGTGCCGATGTGATCAAGAAATTTTTGGAGGAAAAAGGCTACGAATACCACGAAGCCTAAAACCCTCCTCTCATGCCCATCAGCGAAACAGAAAGAAAGCGTCTCGCCCGGCTTTTTCGACAAGCAGTGTACGAACTCTTGCCCGGAGAATTGCAGCCCTCGCGCTATCCCTTAAAAATCGGAGATCGCCATCCCGAACTCGATGCCTTTCTCCGCGCCGGCGAAAGCTGGATTTTTATTACTGCTTACCATCCCATGGGACAGCCCCAAAACACGACCATCAATCAGGCTGCTCAACGCCAACTCTTAGAGCAATTGCAAGAACGCGCGAAAAAAGTTTGGCGCGGTCGCGGGTACAGTTCCGATCCTCAGCAGCCCTGGGAAGAGCCCACTCTGCTCACCCTGCCCTTCCATCGCCGGGAAGCCCTCGACCTTGCCCGCCAATTTCAGCAACTCGCGATCCTCTATGGAGAAAAACAGCAGGTCGCAACCTTGTTATTTACCGACTGAACATCCCCTGCGCCCCTGCTGTTTTTATTACCTTCGCACACCAAACCCACTCGTATGAAAATCATCAGCTATAACGTCAACGGTATTCGCGCGGCTCAGCGCAAAGGCTTCGAAGAATGGATCGCCGAGAACGATTTCGATATCATTTGTCTCCAGGAAAGCAAAGCCCAACCCGAACAAGTGGAGTGGGAACAACTCGCCGAGCTCGGTTACCGCGATTATTGGTTTTCCGCAGAAAAGAAAGGGTACAGCGGGGTGATTACCCTCAGCCGCCGGGAGCCCCAAAACATTACGCGCGGCATTGGCCAGGAACTGTTCGACTACGAAGGCCGTGTTTTGAGAACAGACTTCGAGGACTTTAGCTTACTCAATTGCTATTTTCCCTCCGGTACTACCGGAAATGTCCGTCAGGATGTAAAGATGGAATTTCTCGATACCATTTACGAGCACGCCGCACAATTACTCAAAGAGCAGAAAAAGCTCATCGTGGTCGGTGATTACAACATCGCCCACACCGAAAATGACATCCACGATCCAAAGCGCAACAAAAAGACCTCCGGTTTTCTTCCCGAAGAGCGCGAATGGCTCACAAAATGGTGGGCGCTCGGCTTCATCGATGCCTTTCGACATTGCTACCCGGAAAAAACAGAATACTCCTGGTGGAGCTACAGAGCTGCCGCCCGCTCTCGCAACAAAGGGTGGAGGCTTGACTATCAAGCCGTTTCCGAGGCCCTGGCTCCGCGGATCAAAGACGCCCGACAACTCACGGAAGTCGTTCACTCCGACCATTGCCCGGTCATACTCGAACTCGGGGACTAAGTCTACATTTGCAAATCGCGCGCAAAAGCCTTGTAGCGCGCCAGTGAACTATCATCATCCGGAGCTCGCTCAATGGCCCGTTCTATTTCTTTCAGCGCCTTTTTGTGTTCGCCCTGCAGATGATAGATCCTTGCGAGGCGATAAAAATTATCCGCCTCCTCCGGCTCCATATCGCAGATTTCCTTCCAAAGTGTTTCCGCCCAGTCATAGGCCGGAGCGCCAAAGGCAGCTACCATTTCAAAAGCCAGGCGTTTGCGCTCCGTTACATCACTCCCCTGCACAGTATTCGTATACGGCTTTAGGTGCTTTTCATAGTCTGCCCACTCCTTATGCGCTGCGTGATACCTCAAATAAGAGCCCGCCTCAAAAGCAATTCTCTCATCGCGTTCCAATGCAAATAAATAAAATTTATCCACCGCCTCTTCCAGCAAAAAAAGCGTTTTGTACTGTATCGCCTTATCCACTGTTGCATGACAAGCCGCCGTCACCTTCTCCAGCACTTCCTCCTCAGAATAGGTTGCGAAGAGATAATCTCTCTCCTCTACGACCATTTCAAATAATCGAGAATCCGCTTCCGTCGCCGCTGCGAAGGCAATTTCCACTTTTTGCTTTTCATCCAAATCCTCTCCTTCCTTCCGCAAGTACGCATTCGCTTCTGCCACCGCCGATTGACCACTCTGCGCCAAACCCTTGAGATAGCCGCGCACCACCTCAAATGTTCGATCCCCCTCTTTATACTTCTCCGCATATTCGCTATTGCCGCCGTACTTCCTTACCGCCAGATCGCCCGTTTTTAAGAGGCCCTCAGCATCCAGTCCGCCCACATGCTCGTGAAACTTCTCTTCTTTCGGGCTAATAAACATTAAGGTGGGATAGGCCCGCACCGGAAATTTCTGACCAAATTCCGGCCCTTCGCCCTTCTCCATATCAATTTTAAAATTAATAAATTTACTATTAAAAAACTCACCCACTTCCGCTTGCGTGAACACATTCGCCGCCATCCTTTTGCACGGCCCACACCAGGACGCATAGGCATCTACAAAAATAGCCTTTTGCTCCGCCTTCGCCTTCTCCAGTGCTTCCTCCCAGCTCCCGTGAAAAAACTCTATCCCTTTCTCCTGCGCCATCAGGATGCCGCTACACATCACCAGCATCCATATCATCCATTGCTTCATAGCCTTTCTTTTTACAACGAAACTAAGCATCCTTTCCCATATATCCAATGTAATATTTTCTATTTAGGTGCGTCCCTCCGTAAAACCCCGGCTCCCAACCACACATAGTCCCCCTATCTGCGCAGTCTATATTTCCAGGAGTAGTCTCCAGTACTTTTCCTTTGGGCATCCCCGCCTCGAAATTTTCGAGGCGGGCCGCTACGGTACAGGGCTCGCTCGGATGCACCGCCTCTGCCCTCCCTTACCGCTGCCGCGGCAGGGGGATGGCTCCGGCGGCCTCGCTCGGTACCGCCCCGGAAGCAGTAACCGGGGCGGCATCTTCGCGCCGCGGTGCGCGGCGCTCACCCTTCCCCATCGCTGATGCGGGCTTCTGGCCTAGGGACCGACCGCACATGTCCGCACCAAAACCCCATAAATAAATACCAAAAAAATCCCTATATTCGAGAAGTAGACATACTATTTTCACCTTATTGAAATCTACCTTATATGCGTCTCTTGAGTTTCCCCTCCGAAAAGATCAACCCCGCACGGAGTGCAACAAAGAAGGCGGAGTCAAACCACGGAGCCAAAAATGAGGGAAGATTAAGGAAAAGAGTTCATATGCAACAGGCGCAGAGCAGGGTTGTGCACTTTTGTGGGGACTATAAAGTGAGTTATGTACATTCTGATTTACCAGCTGTATAAACAGCAATTTTGGTTTTTACTAACGCACTGAAAAAAACGCTAGAGAAATAGAATACTTTAGACAAAAATACTTTTGACCAAAAACGCTAAATGCTAAAACGATTAGTAATACTGAACTCCGATATCTACGCAAAAGCTGACATTGATCTTGACGACTGTAATTCCTTGCAAATTGTTGGGCCAAATAATATTGGAAAGAGCACACTAATTTATGCTCTCAATTTTCTTTTCATAATTGATGGAAGAGAAATGACCTTCAGTGGAAATCGGAAAGGAGACAAAACAACTATTAATCATTACTTTCCATCTATCAATTCAAGTTTCATGGTTTTTGAAATATTCAAAAACCGGTTCTACTCCATTTTGGTGAAAAGAAATGCTGAAGGCGATCTTGATTACTATAAAATTGATAGTGATTACAAAGAGGAACATTATTTCACGAAGACCTCTAATGGACAAAAACTAAATAAGTTTGATTCCATCCTTGCAGAGTTAACTACGAACGGAATTGAGCTTAATAAGTTTTCGAATCGAAGAGACCTATTCAACTTTGTATATCAAAAGGGCAAACGAAATAATGCCGTTGTATGGTTGAACCAAAATGTAAATCAAGATGGACGTGGAATAAGCAATAGTTTTTCTAAAATCTATAAGTATCTCATCAACTCTCAGCTAATAAATAACAACTCTCTTAAAGAGTCTTTAATAGTTGCCGACAACAAGGAGAATGAAAGTGTTTCTTTTTCGAGAAAAAATCAAAAAGACATCCAAACTTTATTGAAGCACAATCGAGATATAAGGATTATCAAAAGTGTCCAGAGAAGTTTCAATGACTTTAAAGAATACGTTAATCAGTTTAAAGGTAAAAGTGAAATCCTTTCAGAATTGATTTTCGCTTTTGATAATCAGTATTCAGCACTTTATTCTGAATTAGGGACAGCAGTTTCGAAAATGAGAATTGAAAGAGGTAAAAACGGAATTCATTTAACAGAATCTCTAAAACCAAAGGAGAAAGAGTTAAATAGAAAGCTTGGTATACTTACAAATCGAATTGAACATAAACAAAAAGAGATTAGCAAAAAAGAAGAATTAGTCAAGGAAATCAAATCGTACGTAAATTTATCCTTTTTAGAGCAATCTTTCGACAACTTGGACAATGAGAGAAAAATAATTGAAAGCCAAATCACTCAAATAGAATTTCAAAGTTTAAGCACTAAAGACATTGAGAGTAAAATTGAGAAAGCCAAAGCTCAAATCGAAAAAATCAGGAATCACGTTGACAGCTACTCAAATCAATTGATTCATCAAATTTCAGATAATCAAGACAACAAGGAATTACTGAATAGAATTCTTTCGACTGATCTTTCAAGTTTACCATCAGAAAACATTTCTTCAGTAATCAAGCACACAACTAACTTGATGATTCTTTTTGATGGTTCAATAAAGTTGCCTAATGATTTAAAAGGGAAACCCATAGAATCCATTGAAGATTTAAAGAAACAAATTCAGGACTTTGAAAAAGAAAAGAGCATTAATGAAAAGCTACTGCCAATTGCTAAGAATTTAGAAAAGCACCAAAAAGATTTAGAGGAAATAAAGAAGAAAATAAAAAAAGTATCAGATAAAATTGATAAGCTAATTCAACTTCCAACTTTAGAGAAGGAATTAGAATTATTAAAAACGGAGTTCACCAAATTACTGGAGGACCAAAAGAAGTCTGAAACTGAAATTAAACGTCTTGAAGAAGAAATCACAAAACTATCTGAGATCCTTGAGCAAGCAAACAAACTTATTTATAAGAAAGAAAAGAGAATAGAAGAAATTCAGAATTGGAAAGTTGAACTTGAGCAACTAGGAATTCCGCCGAAAAAATATCATTCAACCGATTCCGTAGATAACATTTACAAAAACATAAAACGGAATTTCGAGGAAAGAACCCATATCAAATACCAAAAAGACAGTCTATTTGAAAGGCTGAAAACTAAAACCGAAACATCCTATGCCAACGAAACTGATTTCATTAAATATCTAGATTCTGAATCGCTCACTTTAGAAGATAAACAAAAGGCGATTGATGGACTGCTCAAGAATATTTCAACCCAATTTGCGAACCCTTGTAGGACTCTTTACTCTAGATTCGAAGAATTCAACTCATTCATTTCCAATCAATTCAATTCGAAAATCAAGAAGATTAAGATTTCGGATATAGATTCATTGAAAATTGAAATCGTAGAAAATGAAAAACTCATAAAGGACTTAAACAAAATCATCCAAATTAGAGATTTAACTTCCCAACTGATTTTTGACGACCAATCGGACAACCTAAACACACTCAATAAATATTTAGATAATCAAACTTCTATCACTTTCAAAGACTTGTTTGATATCAAGCTTCATCTTCACAAAAAAGGACAGCATAAAGTAGTAGACCTTAAAAATCAAATTGAATCAGATGGAACAGATAAAATGATTCGCTTAGTCCTGATTCTGTCCGTCATCAACCAAATAGTTGTGATGGATGATGAAAACAAAATTGTACTCTTCGTAGATGAAATCGGAACGATTGATGAAGCAAATAGACTTGAGATATTAAACTTCTGTAAAAAATACAATTTCATCCCAATCTCAGCCGCACCACTGCATCCTTATATTGGTTTTGATAAATACTACTTAATCAGAAGAAGTCAAGGAAAAATTGTTGTTAGTGAGAAAAATGGAAATGTGATTTTAAGAAAGCCTATTGAAGTATAATGAAAGAAGTAGATTTCAAAATATATAAGTTCCTACTTGAAAACAAGTCTGTTTCCAAATCAGTAATTCCAAAAAGTGTATTAAAGTCTGATGCGTTCCAGAATTTGTTGCAAGCTGAAATTCTGATGTCTAAGAAAATCGGCAGAGGTTTTACAGTTGTCGTCTCAAAAGAAATTAAGTTTGAAAAATTCTTCAATTCATCTTTTCCAGAACAAAAAGTTTACAAAAGCAAATCAGGTAACATCAAAAAGTTTCGAAATTCTAAAGCGACCAAGATTAGGAGCAAACCGATTTTCTTTTTAAGAGGATTTTCAACTTACAACATCAATGGAAAGACAGTCGAACTAAAGGCACTAACTCGTGATTATGGGTTGTTTTCAGTCATACCAACTTCCGTATTGGCAGACAAAATTTGCTTCATTGAGAACTTGGAAACCTTTTTAAATGCTGAAATGTTGTTAGGCGAAGAATTTTTATTCATTCACAAATATGGACGAATCGGTAAAGATTCACTTTCAGCAATTAAGGCAAATGAAGTATTGGTGTTTGTTGACTATGATTTCAACGGACTTGACGAATATCTGAGAATAAAGACCGTTTACGGATGTGCACAGTTATATGTTCCAGATAACTATGATGAACTTTTTTCTAAACAGTCCGTCACCTTGAAGGGCAACAAAGCTAAAATGAGTAATGCAGTGAAAAGTTCAAATGAATCAACTGTAGTAAAAATTCGGGAGCAAGTTGCCCGTACAAATAGATTTCTAGAGCAAGAAATACTAATAAATGTTTAAGTCAGAGCCAAAAACCATTTTGCATTTTTTGGCAAATCATTTTGACTTGCTTAGACAGCTTTTTGATATTCAGGTTAAAAATGAAGTTATACTAAAAAGTCAAGTTAACGAAACACTAAATGAGTTTGAAAGTGATGTCGAGGGCCAACTTTTTGAGCACAAGGTGCTTGTTGAGCAGAATGATGACTATGTTATTAACGAACCTTATTTCGTGCTGTTTGAGTTCGTTTTGCAGCAGTTCAAACCATTGCTTCCAGAAGAAATCGAAAAATATGGTCAATCTATCAGAACATTGTCCTTGAATATCAAAGAAGGCATAAATAATGATAAAAACATTTTGTTGGACAGGATTGAAGCCTTATCGAATGAAATCAAGAAGTTTAAGAATGCTGTTACAAACAATACAATCAGTTTGTTAAATGAATCTCGGGAGTTAAAAGCAAATACTCGAAGAATCGAGTATCAAGAGAAGGTTCAAAAAGCTAGATACTTAATTGAATACTACATTATCCCACTAAATACGATTTTAGATTTAAATCATTCACAATCTATTTACAACGAGTTACTCGCCATTTCTCAGTTTTCCAATAACAAACGATTTGATTATTTTGATGAAAGTATCCGGAGGCAATTTGAAAAGCTATACAACCTCTTAAAACAAGTCGTTAAAGACATCAGCCATCAATCGACAATACTCAGCAACGAGCTATTACCACTACTAGATAGAATTAAAACCGAAAGCGAGTATTTACAAGGGTTTATCTACTATCTAACAAATATGAATTGTTACAAGGAAATTAAACCACCAATGCTTTTCAATACCACAAGGGATAATCCATATAGTCCCTATATCTATGAGAATACAAAAGAATATTTTGAACAATTCAAAAACGAAGAAGATGTATTCATAACGGAAGAATCAACTGATATTGAACAGTGGATATTTAATAAGAGCGAATACAAATCAAAGTTGAATTCTATGCTGCCGGTAACCGATTTCTTTTCTTGGTGCAAGAAGGCACTTGAAAATGAAAAGGCGGACTTTGATATTGATAGTTACTTCATAGTTACAAGCTTGATTTTTGAAGTAGAATATGATATTCAACGAGACAGAGATAATCAGAGTATTTCTCTAAAAACAGACCATGGCGAATTCATTATGCCAAAGCTAAAAATCAATCAGAGAAAGAATGTATCCAAGTAAACACAAAGAAATAGTAACATCCCTAATGAGCGGTAAATTCATCACAATTGATGATTCTACTTTTAATGTTCTAAAGGAAAATAAAGAATTCTATTTAGAGTTTTTTGATAAATCATTTGGATTTGACCTTAAAAACACGCAAGAGTTTTATTATTTGATTTCCGATGAAACCAACGAAAACACATCTCGTGATATCAGCATCTTCTTTTCTATTCTGTGCTATGAGTTAGACAAAGACGGAGAAAACTTTATGGACAAACTAGGGTTTTCAGACTTCCATATTGACGAAATAGTTGAATATATTTCAAACAGCACTTGGGCTGATGTTGTAAAAGTCAACAATCAGTTGAAAGATGCAGATAGCATCAAAAAGTTAGTGGGGTCCACTATGGTAAAGCGTAACATAACCAGAAAACACTCGGACGGTAAATACTCCTTTACCAAAGCATATAGATTATTTATTGACTTTGCAAGAGAATTGATTAAAACAGAAACAAATGAAGCTGAAAAATAAAGCCATACACATTTGCAATTCGCACATTTCCATGATAGGACCAAAAACTGCAAAAGTGTTTATCTTTGACCAAAGCTGACAGACAAAAGAAAGCCCGGCTGCAAGCAAAGCCGTTTTTTTAATAATGTGGGCATCCCCGCCTCTGCCCTCCCTTACCCCTGCCGCGGAGGGGATGGCTCCGGCGGCCTCGCTCGGTACCGCCCCGCGAGCGGTGAGCGGGGCGGCATCTTCGCGCCGCTGGCGCGGCGCTCACCTTTCCCCATCGCGTATTCCGGTAAGTCTGCCCCCCTAGTAGATTTGTGCTTATCGAGCGATTAAATATCCATGTTTGTAGTCCAACAACTCCCTCACAGCACGCACCCCATAATAATATGTCAAGGTGAAAATAACTGTAGAAAGCACTCAAATTATACGCCGAATGTTCCTTCTTGCCACTGTAGACTTACGATATTTTCGGACAGTCCAAAAATAAACTAAATTTGGACTATTATGAAAAAGAGTAAATTCACTGAGAGTCAAATTATCAAGGCCCTGAAAGAGAATGAAGGGGGACGAAGCGTTTAGCTATTTCGGAGTGACCATGCCAGTCTTTTCGGACTAATGGTGCCACTTTGATAAGTCAACGTCAATAATACGATTTTTTCTTATTAATCATTTTTA
>Ga0307966_1001095_pt1 | contig 21797 bp, 26 predicted proteins | sample OrgLakmetagen646_FD_203141 | JGI IMG/M metagenome (GOLD analysis project Ga0307966, IMG submission 203141) | Saline water microbial communities from Organic Lake, Antarctica - #646 | ecosystem: Environmental > Aquatic > Non-marine Saline and Alkaline > Saline | place: Antarctica: Organic Lake... | reverse complement strand
GTGTGTGTGTGTGTGTGTGTGTGTGGTGCTGGGGCGCATGTGTGTTGTGCTCCAGGTGCTGTCCAGGAGTGTCGTGCACCAGGTGCTGTCCAGGAGTGTCGTGCTCCAGGCCTGGGGCGCATGTGTGTCGTGCTGCAGGTTTCTGGGGCAGGTGCTGGGGCTGGTGCTGCAGGTGCTGGGGCTGGGGCTGGGGCTGGGGCTTGGGGCGGGGGCGGGGGCAAGGCCTTCTCCGCTCATCACTGTTCACCCACCCACTTATTTTTGCCAATCCCGGGCAACCCCGGCCGGAGCCTCAAAATAGATATATATTAAACGATACCGGAACCACCCCAGAGGGCAAAAAATTTATTTACCCGGGATGATATCGAAAAGGTACGGTATGCCTCACACATTTCACACTGCAGGAAGCTGTCACTGACGAGGAGGGTCGTGCCAGGGCTACCCTCCGCCTCCAGGACATTGCACCCGAAGTTGCACCTGCATCAGGAGACAATCTTTCGGTGAATGTGGAATGGATAGGGCCGACTAGAGAGCGCATCTCTCGCTCGGCAAGCATCAGGTATGAGGCCAATATGTACCTCAGTACGTACATAACCTTTGTGCAACAAAACACACGCACACAGTTTCATGATTGTACTTGTGTGTGTGCTTACTTCTGCTTCAGACTTTTCTCTGCTCATCCTAGTTGCTAGCTAAAATCGTGGCGCTTGTCCATTTAAGTTGCTCACCCAAACTGCATGCTCTTATAGGCTAAGATCGCTTGTCTGAGTTGCTACTCCGGTATAGAAAGGCGTGTCCTCGTGCTAACATAGAACCGCAGATTTACAATAGGCACATGGCAAAAAGCAGTAACTCTGTCACCATTGCTTTTGCCTGCAATTTAAGCCAGGATGGAGGAGTCGTTCAGTTTATTACTGTTCGCCTATACTCAACTTGCTGAGTGCCTTTTTGCATGTGTATTGCAGGCTGGACGCACACACAGTGCGCATTAAAGTGAAGCGCAGCTTGGAAACAAAGCTGCCGGGTGTGAAGTTTGCCCCGATTATTGAGGTCACTAACAACAAGGATGACACCGAAATGAAGGTAAGATTGCTGTTGTGCTGCCTAAGACCTCATTGCAGGTTCCTACTCTCGAACCAACCGGTAAAGCACCTGCTCTGCTCAAGCTACATGAACCAGTTGCGTCAACACAGCTCATGAGCCAAGCTCGTTCATCTGTTCACCACTACCCCACTCAGCCATGTGACAGATGACATGATTGCCTAGATCATGCATGCTGTAAAGCACAGACCCAGCAACCATTGCTGCAGGGTGTGCCAGTCGCTGTGTCTCTAAAACCATTCAGCCAGGACCATGTTGATGCCAGCAGCAAGTGCGGTGGTGTGCAGCGTTGCTCCATTACTTCAGGTAACTTTTGCAATTGCCGCGTTAAGATGAAAGTGGCAGCCTCTTTCCTTTTGTTGTGGCTGAGTTTGCTCATCACAAGCATAAAAAACAAAGGTGACTGCAAGCTTCATCTGACTGCGCGTCTCTTGCCCACAAAACAGGGGAATGGATGCCTGACTGCCGCTTGCAGCTGCCCTGCGTGGGGTGGTTTGAGCTGGCTGCATGCACCATGGACGCGTTGGGAGCGGAAGCGTGCTCAAAGATCAAGGTGAGTGGCTTGGGTTTTCGTCGTTGCTGCAGGCTTACTCACCTATTTCCTCTTGCTGGCCTTAGATACCATAAGTAACCTAATGAATCGCAAATCTGACCATATTATTTCACATGCAAGCGTTTCAGTAGGCAGAAGCATTAACAAAAGGGCTAAGGGAATTGTTCTTGCCCGCTCTTTCCTCTCAGGTGGGCCAGAATGCAACTGAATGGGAGGCACGCCCGCTCAATGCTTTTGAGCGCCCCTGGCTGCAAACCAATGTGACAATGTAAGTCACCTTCCTCTTGACTTGCTGGTTCCAATTCTGTCTCCGTCACAGAGCTGCTTGACCTTGCTGCGTGAGCTTATAGTCTTGATCTTATAGCCTTGATGCAAATCCTGAGCCGGAGATTTCTGTTTGCCAAGCTCTTTTTTGAACTGTCACTCTTATCTTTCCTCCTTGCACACAGGCTTGAGTTAGGGGGGACTGCTGGCCTTGCAGTGGAGAACCCCTCTGATGGAATCGCATTAGTCTCGTGGGGCAATACCCTCGGCCCTCTCAAGACGAAGCTGGTCAATCCGGTGAGCGGAAAGCTGGACTTATTCCCCGCGCTTCTAAGTGCATTGCTTCTGGGGCATCACTAGCTAGGTGGAAACAACTCGCATCTTCTAGTTTTCACCCCCTCGTTGACCAGTTATATGTCAGCTACGAGTCAGGTGCGCCACCGCTGTGACACGCTCAATGCCTTCCCCAGCTTCTCTTTCTTGACGATACACACATACACACAAATAAGAAAGTCTGCACTTTTACCTGCACATTGCATATCCAACATGCAGGCCCCAGCCGGGTCTCTGCGCATCCCCCTCACTGTGGGCACAGAATGCATTGGTGGCTGCACCGTTCATGTCCTCCTGGCATCTCCTCGTCTCCATCACACAAGCAGCATCTGCCCGGAGGGCGTGCCTGTATCAAAGCTGTATGACTGCCGAGCCTCACACACGCATGCAATCAGCACCCAGCTGGAGGTCGTGCAGGTAGTGTGCTTGAGGGAACTGTAGCAAGAACACAGCTGCTGACTTCTTATATATGTGTGTGTGCCCATGCGTGTGTGTGTGGTTAATCAGTCATAAACAAGAGCGTGTGTTGCGACTGCTGCTTTGAGATGCTATAACAACAGTCACCACGCGCCACTGGGTATGTGCATGACTTAGCCGCCAGATGCTTTTGCAGCTTGAGAACAAATGTATGCGTGGCTGACGCCTGGTCTCAGAGATTCATGCAGCAAAAGCGTCCTCAGCCAAAGGAATGCTAGGTTAGCAAAGCTGCAATGAAAGTTGCATAACTGCACACATTCATCAGCATTCCTCATTGGCTTTTTGCAACCCAACGCACCCAACGCAGGATCGCTCTTTGTCTGTGTCGCTGGATGTGGGAAACACGCTAACGAGCAAGTGCAATGCAACGGAACAGCCCCCTGTATTTGCACCAGGGGACACCATTCGGCTGTGTGCAAAGGTCCAAAAAGGCGCAGAAGTTGCACCGAATGCAGAAGTCACTTTTATTGCAGGTGAGTCAAGGAGGGGGGGAATGCAAAGAAGAAGAAAAATCAGGCACGCTAGACGTGTTTATCAGCTTGCCAACACTGCTGCAATGATTCTGAATCAATCATCTAATTAATGCTATGCTTGATCTGTGTCACTTTTAGAAATACACTATGTGGGTGTGTATCTGTACTCGGTTAAAAATCTTTATAATAAAAGTTAGGTACTGAGATCTGACGTAGCACAGCAACACCCATCCCCATGGTTCACTGCATCAACCTCTCACCCAAAACGAGCTTACATTCTTTTTAGTTGACAAGGCTATACTGGATCTGAAGCCTTACGCTCTGCGCGATCTACCCTCTGCGTTTGACCTGGACCTTGCCCCTCAGCTGTCTCACACATCCACTGACGTAAACAGGTAGGTCCTCAATGTTGTAACAAAGTGTGTAAGATCGAGGTAATTTGGTGACGATGAAGTGCACAAAAGGTATTACAAGAATAGGTTCAGGAAAGGGCGCACAGAGCGTTGGGCACCTGTCAAGCCTCTCTGCACTGGCAGCAGCAGCAGTACTTCACGGGAGTGAACTAGGCAAAACGCGTTGTGATGTTGAATGTATCAACCACAAACTGGGGAATGCAGGTGGAAGACTTCCCTGATTTGAGGTTGGGGCTTACAGCGATTTGTAAGAATGCTTGTAGTGTGAAGTACAAGGGCCGCCCACTGATCAGCCAAATGCTGGAACTTGATGGCAACAGTTTATGACTTAGCAAGTAAATGCTGTTGCTTGCAGGGTACATCCTGGAGCTGTGGATGCCGTCTTTGATGCTCTCTTGCATCGTCTTGGCCTAAATCCGTGGCTCCCCCTAGACACCGTCGTCAACCCCAGAGACCACTCCTCAACCGCTCCTGTGGATCAATCCGACCAGCAGTTCCTTGCACGCCACCAAAGCACCGTCACCTACATGCCGAGCAGGTGAAATGGCTGGTAAACAACATTTCCTGACGTTCAAGGATTATTTCAAGGCGGAAAGAGTAACTCACCTTTTCTTTGTCTTTAAGAAGTACTTACACAGGTTTCTGTAAAGGGGATGGGGAACGGCTGGGTGATGGGGAACGGCTGGGTGATGGGGAGCAGCAACAACAGAAAATTTCAAGTTCTGAAGATGAAGCCTTTTGCACCTGAATGGCATAGGTTTCTCAATAGCTTTGTGCAGTATCACAACCAAGTGTCCAGAGGGGGCCAGCATGTTAACAAATCGCAGCAGTGTCAGATGTCTGTGCAGAATACAGCAGCTCCCCAGACATATCCCCAACCATGCTCACATAGACGCACGCACATACACATGCACACTTGCACTCACATGCATGCAAACAACCTGTACCTACTGTACATCTCCTTCCTGGAAGTTTTAGCTGACACACATCTCTCTTGTACTGTTCAAATAAACACCAAAGGTACGACGGTTGCTTTGGACGTTCTTGTCCACCCCTGGCGTTTTCCAAGGCTGGGAGAGAAGACTTTATGGTCACATCTGATTCTGCTGTTGCTGAGATGGCCTTTGGTGCTGCTTCTGGCTCTCTACCCCAGCAAAGTGAGAGTGAGTGAGTGTGGAGCACGAAATCTCCTTTCCAGCAACAGAAGCAGTTAAGCTTATGATTGTTGAGAGCTGCTGAGTCTTGTTTTATAGTTGTCGCCAGCCTTTGTTGTGCTAACCCGATATGGTGTGTCCTTTAGGTGGTGACTTCTTGATCCAGATCGGTTTTGCGTCCTCCGCCAGATCCACACATTTAGGTCCACTTGTCAGGCTTTGCTGACAGATTTGGAACCAGATCAAGCATGCGGCCTTAGGTCTGAAGATCGAGGCTCATCAACTTACTTATGCAATACGCTCTACCTTATCAGGAGGTCAAGGCTCCTCTGATCCTTCGTCCGAGTCCTCCCCTCGTTTGGCTTCCAACTTTGTGGCCACCCCCTTCTTCCATGTGCTGCGTACCAGCACAAATGGGGAGGGGCAAGCTGAATTTGAAGCCCCTCAAAAGCTTGGCACCTATATTGTTAGGTGTGTGAAACCAAAAGAGGGAGTTTGAAACAGAGAACGCTCTGCTATGTGACTTGTGCCAAAACTGCATGAACCTTAGCATCGCTTTATAAATTGACCAGGTGCTTGAGATTTATGCAGTTTTCCTTTTTATGTTGACCGTTATAAACAAACCTTGGTCCACACAGCAACCCTCTGCCTTTTGTTGCATATTTAGGGCCTATGCTGTTTCCCAAGTCAAAGGCCAAGCAGCCTACGGGCAAGCAGAGAAGTCGCTGGTGACACGGCGCAAGCTATCTCTGACTGCCTCGATGCCTCGCATTGTTCGTATGGACGACGTCTTCATGGTAGGATTGGGTTTTTGGATGCGCAGAGGTGCTAGGAAAATTGCTGCTATACCCTCTGTCTAAAGCGTGCATTTTATGTCCTTCAATCGCTCTCCTGCATTTGTCCTTCGTTTTTAAGTTGCAGCACCTCCTTTTCTGCTTCCTCTCACAGGCGGGCGTGCTTGTTAGTGCGGCTGATTCGGGTGACAACAAGGAGTTCAGTGCCAGCGTGAGCTGCAAGGTGAAATGATGCTCACTTTGCCTTACGACTCATAAGCTCATAAGTTATGAGCGCTGGAATTGCGCTGAGCTTATTGCCTTTCTTGTTGTGCACTGCTTGAACGACGACAATCACATCTAAACTGTGCTACGTCCTTCCAGCAGCTGTTGTATCCTCACTTTCTTTCACAGCTCAACCTTGCCAAAAGCTTGACCACTTTTCCTTGCCTGACTAGGTCATGGGCAACAACAATTCTACAAGCCTCGAGCTCACCCCTGGCCTTGCAAGTACTCAGCAGGTTTCCCTGACACCCGAGCAGCCCCAGCAGGAGGTACAGGCTTCCTTATGAGACGCAAGTGAGAGAGAGAGAGAGAGTTGTGTAACTGCGGAGATATTGTGGCCTGAAGGTGAAAAACAGCCAATGTTTGAGCACACAGTGCACGCTGGATACTTGATGTCACCCCCCCATGTTTGGGGTGTGTAGAAGGTTTAAGAGCTGAAGAGTCCACTTTTCTGGTTGATAAATTTCATGCCTCTACTCGCCCTCGAGGGCAAGGACAACAAAGCAATTCCACTATGTAAGAGTGAAAGCCTCGGCCCCGTAGAACCTCTCTTCCACTACAAGCACATGGCGAGTTGCTGCTGTGCAGCAGGGAGCAAGGAGGCACTTGCTTCAAAGTAGAGGCCCACTAACTAGGACTAGATTATCCTCATGTTGCATCAAAAAAGGGTGTTTGTGCTAAAAGCAAGCAAGGGGCCTACCTTGCACAGTGCTGATGTGATGATGTGTCATCATCATCATGGCTGACTTTCATTAATCATAATGTCACTGTCACCCCTTTAGGTGCGCTTCAACTTCCTTGCTCTTGCCTTGGGCACGGCTGCCATCCAGTTTAGTGCAGAGGATGGGGAAGGGGCCTCAGACGTCCTGCTGGTAGATCTCCCTGTGCTAGGTACGGCCGATCGTTCACGCACACAGTTCAAGTCCCAATCTCCTCCCCCCCACCTTGCTACGTTCACTCTATTGATGTACGCTTGCTGACCTGCTCTACTCCTGAATTCACGCAGGCAAGCAACCGCAAGTGTATGTGGCCACATCCTTTGCCGTGCGCCCCGATGAAGCTAGCAACGCATCAGCAGGGGAAGCTACGTCAGGAGGCAACACAGGGCTGCTGGAGCTGCAGCATGCGGAGGGCCTGGATCTCCCTTCTGCTGTGCCCGGCTCAGGCGCACTGTCTCTTGTCGTGGGCTTGGGCCATCTACCGGCAGCGCTGGCAGCCTACGAGTCGGTCACCCAAGCGGCAAGCAGGTGCGTGCGTTTGAGTGTGCGTATGTGTGAGGTTTAGCTGAAGCTTCACAGCATCACCAAAGCTGCAAGCAAACGCTTCTGTCTGAGGGTGTGCTTGGATTGCTTGCGTATGTATGGGATGTTTAAGTGAGCCTTACGCAGATCTAATAAACAGCCCTTGAGCAAAAAGCAAGTCTATGGTAGCAATGGTGCAGGGATGACGTACGTCGTTCCAGCGCTTGGAGTAGTGTCAAACCTATGACAAAACAAGTCGCAAAACAAGAAAGAAGGCATGATTGCTGACCTACAGCTGATGACCACATCTCACTTACGGCAGGGACATCTCTCCACGCGGCCACCCTTCCGTAGTCCTAGCTACCCAGCCTGCAGTGCTCTCCTCGTACCAGCACCAGTTGGCATCCACACAAATAACACGAGCACGTCAGGCAGTGGACGACCTGTTCTCCTTAACCCACCCCTCCTATGGCCTCTTGGAGTCCCTCCCAGGTCAGTTTTGAGTCAGTCTACCTACGTTGTTATAACAGGCCGCCTTCCAAGTGGGGTGGATGAAACATACACTACTCAAGCCGTGTTTAGCCAATGCTGTTTGGAAAAGCAAAGACAGGAAAGGAAATAGATAGAAGCAGTGTTAGTTGAGACAGAGTGGCACAGTACTTCTGACTTCCTGAAGCAGGTGCAGCAATTTGAGCCTGCGCAAGCATGCTCTGTACTCCTGATCATTTGCTCTGCAGGGAGCCAACAAGATGAGGTACCCAAACGTGCAGACATACTTCTTAATGCTTGGGCATCCTGGGTAGTTGCTAACAGCGCAGAATTAGCAGCAGGCACGGATGAACGCACAAATGAGGTAGGGTTTACTTTTGTTCTGTCTGAACGTGGGCGTGAACGAGGGTGTGGGTGTGCAGGATGGTTCAAATTGTTGTAAGGACTCTGATAAGTAGGAGGCAAGAGTCAGATAACTTTCAAATGCTTTATGCTGAACAGAGTCGCTGCTTAAACACACACTTGCGCGATGCAGCATGACCAAGACCACGTGTGATGTACCGAAATTGCGCATATTGCCCACTTGCTCACTCACCTTTTCAGTACAACACATGTGCACTGCCCCTCCCTGCAGGGCCTTGCAGTCTTCCGACGCATTACCAACTCAGACTTGCTTCCAAAGTGGCGCAAAGCACTGGCGATGCAGCTCATCCAGGTACGTAGCAGGCCAGTTATGCCTGCCGCTTCTGACTTTTATTGCTGCAGAGGCTTCTAAATCTTAAACACACAATACGCACGCACACGCATGCACACTCTCACGCACGCACTCACACAGGATGCAGAGGTATCGCGTAATCCCCAGGACCGGAAAAGCAAGCCTCAGCCATACTCTGATTTCTATACTCTAGCCTGGGCCAGGTGAGATGATGCTGATTTACAGCTGGTGCTTCCTTGTCCCATTGTTCTAGTAGCCATCTCAGATTTGTTTTGACCTTGGAAATAATGTCAAGATTTGGGCTAGTGATTCTGTAGAGATGGAGTGCACATTTTGAAATGTGTTTTGACACCCCCCACTGCTAACCCTTTCAGCTTCTAAAGATACCTCGTCTTTGTTGCTTCTTGTGCCTGTAATCTTGTTGCTCAATCTACCCAAACACTTTCGCCCTTTCCTGATTGCAGGCTCGCTCTTGGTGCGGAGTGGCAAGCGCCTGTGTGTGGTCAAGAAAATCGTGCGCCCTCATCCAAACAATCTGAAGCCGATCTATTCTACAGCTCTTCACTTCACAAAAGAGACAAGGTCCAAGGCGTAGAGAGAGGAGTGTGTGTGAGCAGCCCCACTGTCCAGGCTGATATATCCCTGTCCGCACTCATCACAAATGCGACCACGGACAGCATCAGCACAGAGCTGCTCACTGCCCTCGTGGTTCAGGTACATTTCAGGCTGAAATTTTCAGCAGTGTCAATTGGAATGCCCTGGACTTGATACTGCAGAATAGTTTTACACATGCAAAATTTAGATATCCTGACAGCTGCAGAGTGTGTACAGGTTCTATGAAGTGTTTCTCGTTGCTTGCACAGCGCGAGAAATTCAGCTCTCCAAGGCGCGTTGCTGTTGTTTATATACATGCACTCCTCCTGCTTTTTAATGTGCTGCTCGATATAAAGCAGATATTCAGCTCTTAGAAGCACGCTTTCACATTGTGGAACCTCCTGTGCGTATTGCTTTCCTTACCTGGGTATGCGCTATGTGCAGGAGTCAGGGCAAAATGAGCTCATCCAACAGCACGCTTCGTTTGTTGAGTCCGCTGCTACTGAAGTAGTGAGCCAGATCAGAGTCACTGCACGCACAGCCTATCTGGCAGTGCAAAAGGGAGCACGGAACGCTGCTGGTACGTGTGCAGCTGTGACGTGTTTAAAATGAGTGCTTGTGAGTGGGTGATCATATGGGTGTGTGTGTATCTATACTTGAGCATCAAGCAAGTTACTACATGCGCACAGTACAGCTTTCAGCACCATAACGAAGGCGATGTGTGTGAAAAAACAAACATGCAGGGCACGATGTGCAAGCTTCTGCAGCTCTATTGTTAGTACGCGTGGCTCGCCCTGACAACGCCATCCTGCTGCAAAAGTTGGCAGCGTATGTCGCCTGTCAGGACAACCCAATGACAGGCTTCGTTTCACCCTCCCCCCGGGTGCGCTAAACAGATCAAACATGTCGGCAAATCTGTGAGCTCTCTCTATATATATCCTCTCTCTTCTCTCTCTCTCTCTCTCTCTCTCTCTCAATCTCTCTCTCTCTCTCTCTCTTGCTTGCGCAGTGTGTATTTGTCAATCACGCCCTTCGAGGACTTTTGTTTGTGCTGTTTGCGTGTGCCATGCGTAACTTAATAGCCAGTGTGCGTTTCAACCCAGACAAATTGTGTGAGCAAGACCTTTTTGTGTGTTGTGCCAGAAATGAGATGGCTGACCAGCTTTAAGTTGACATTTATAGCATAGCAGTCACTGACTGGCAAAGACATATGTTGGGCTGCTTTGCCCCACACAGGCTGTTGCCTTAATAGTCCAAGCTCTGGCTGCGTACGACTCAGCTGCCGGAAGTCAAATCCCGGACCTGCGGTTAAAGATTTCGGTGGCTCAAAAAACCCTACTTGAGGTAAGTGCTGCGCAAGCCTAGCTTCTGTGTCTCTATTTCTCTGTGATCTCACTCAATCAGCAGGTAAACGCAATTGGTTAATTAACAAACACCTGGTAATATCTATGATATTGTGGCGGCAGCAGAATGCGCTGTGATTGTGGTGAAGAACTAAGAATTCATTAGGTGAAAAAGTGTTATTGAAAAAGCCTCCTACCATTGCTTATCCTAGCCTACTCACTTCCAGGATGAAGTACCGTGGCATCCTTTTGTAGCAACAGCCAATGCACCCTAGAAACCTTGCGTACGCGTGCTTATTCACTTGAAGAGGTGCTTCGACTGTGCCACCACGATTGTGATACACAACTCCCACTGCAGGTATACTTTGCTCCTGATAATACCCAACCTGTGTCGTCCACAACATCTTGGTCCCAACTGCCCACTACACCTGGCAAGCTGAAAATTCAAGCCCAAGGCAAAGGCGAGGTAAAGAGCACTGAATTGGGCTTGCAGCTCCCGTCAGACTTCTCCTGCTCTTGTTTTGTACGGATTTCCACGACCCATCCCCTCACCTTGGCTTTTTTGCCACGTTTGAGCTGAATTAATGACATTGCATTTTGCAAACCCATTTACTGCGCACTGATGTCCGATTGGTAGTCAAAGCTGGGCTCTTGTTCTCTAGCTAACGCCTGACCTAGTTTTTTACTTGTTATCCATGCACACACAAACACACACACACACGCCTGCACACAGGTATCTATTGCAGCCTCTTTGAGCTTCATACCTGCCGACACGCTGCCCTTCCCAACTCATCGTGGCCTCATGGTGGAGTCTGTCATTCGAGTCGTAGACTCCAAGTCGGGCAACCCACTGGGTCCTTCTCTGTCAGCAGTGCCTATCGGGACAGTGGTTTTGATTACAATTCAGGTACGGTAGACTCAGGAACAGGTGCTGAGCATCAGAGCTACGTCATGGTCTGAAGAACTTTTAGGGCACTACTGCGCACCCTCGTGTTATGGTGGATTACACGGTAGCAAACTGTACTGGAACGCCTTCAGATCCAGCGTGATTCCACCCCGTCTATCTTCCTAGATATGATATCACACCACCAACATCCCCCTTGCCCTGAACACCAGCACGACTACAGCTGACAATAATAACGCAATTATCATTACCTATTCTGGAGACTAGTTTGGGGGAGGAAAGGCTAGCATTATCCTTCAAACCTAATAATAAAAAAGTACAGGAATGTGCTTTGCGCAGCTTCTCATCTAGCAGCAGCTTGTAACTACACCTTTGCAGTAATTAATGTAAGTAAGTTGATGTTTCCAAGTTGTGACCTGCAAGTGACCTTCAAGCACAACGAAGGTCACACTCCAACCTTCTACAGCCGCTTCCCATACAAATCCATCCATATGTATCCATCCAGGTGGCCAGCCCTGACGATTTAGGGCCTGTGACCCTTGAAGCCATGATGCCTGGTGGTGCGTGCTAACGTTCTTGTTTTGTTTACGTAACGTACAAATGGTTGCGCCCAATCAGTGACTGTACGCGTGTACAACGCCCGCACGCATATTCCCCTGTACCTTACCTCAAGCAACTACCACGTGTGTATACTCAAGTCCACGCACATAGACACACAGTACAAATATGATGATGCCTGATACACAGGCCTGGAGCCTGTTGATCCGCTCCTGAGCAAGAAGGACGGGCCTCCTGTGTGTGCCTTGGGTGACTTGGGCTTGGGGTCGAGTGTGTGGCGATCCTGGTGGTGGCCCATCTGTCCCACACAGGTATGGTTACGTGTTGTGATGTTTTGTTCGCTGTACAGTATGCGTGTATGTGTGTGCTACATACTGCTACTGAGGTTGGCCCTGTGTGATCATTCAAGCAAATGTGCAAATGTGCATGCAGGGTACAGGTTGGTATAAAATGAGAGAAGTGCTGCTTAATGCATGGACAGGCACAGACTTGCGATTGCCTTGGCATAAGGAATATTAGGCATAAGGAATGTTACTGCATGACTGAATTGGTGACGTTCAATGTCCATCACATGCATTCTGCTTTACCCCACCATGCCTTTCACACAGCAGTTGCACTGCCGCAAATCATCATTCACCCCATCCCTCGCTCTCTGCGCAGGAAACCACTCCTGCAGTCGTGCGGTATCGCTATCAAAGCCTTATGGCAGGCACTCACACGCTAGAATTCCAAGCCACTGCCGTCACAGAAGGCAGCTTCACGTTACCTCCTATTAAGGCATCTGCCGATAATCAAGCTGAGGTGCGTGGTACATTGTGAGGTGGAACTTGGGGTAGGCCTCAAGGGGCATGTAGCTTTTTGGGTTACCTTCCTTGGGTATGGCAGGCAAAGCAGTTATTGTCAAATCTGCGTGGTTGACTGCAACTTGTGTGACAGTTACAATGCCTGTCTAGAACAGCTAATAGTAAGTCTTGCATCCTTTTGCACAAATGTTGAACCCCACATCTCTGCTCTCTGGCGCTTGCTTTACCTCTTTGATAAGCTTCGAGGTCACACCGCACATGAAAGAGCAAGGCATGTATGGTCCGGTCGTTATGTGGCACATACAAACCATTTCTACACTCATACAAGCATGCAATTTTCAACTTGCTGCTGCAACTTCTGCAAGCACAGTGCCACAGCTGTTGCCTTCTTTAAAATACGTCCACCTGTTGTGTTCCTGCATACAAAATGCAGATCCTTGGCATGACGGCAAGCCGGGTGTTCAAAGTGTGCAGGGTCCCCACCTGTGATGCCGAATCATCTGAGAGAGCATGAATATAAACTGTCAATTACATCTGTTCTAAGGTTCTTGGGCAGGAGACAAAAATGAAGCATACAGCAGGCTCTAGTTACATTGGCTTTGACCGGTGCTGATTTGCTGCTTGTGTGCCTGGTGCAGGCACCTTTGTAATCTCCTCCCGCATGATGCTGGCTGTTAATCGCTGTTATATCTGGTATTCCCCCAGCAAATTTTCCATTTTTTTTACACTTGTGCAGGGTTCTAATTTGTACATATAATGGTCTGTAAGTTTTCTTGTACAAATCGTTTTACCAATTTCAGCGTCTTATCTTCTAGTGAGATTTTTTATCTTTAGAGCTCCCTTTGACTGCCTCTGCGTTCTTCTCCCTTTTTCTCTTGTTTTTCTAATTTCTCCTGAAAACTTGCCGATGATTGACTGGCTGATTGGCTTGTGCTTTAGTTATGCAAAGTCCGCCTTAAGTTTTCACACGACCTTCTTCCATTTCAATTTGTATTTGAGCAAAGTCAGTGTGACCTTACCTGGTGAAATTAAATGCTTCTGGTTGTTAGCGTAAGAATATGCTCAGTAGTGAGTACCTTCCCTTTTTGCTACCTTACACTTACTTGCTGATAGATTAGCACTACACATAGACTAGTTTCTAACAGGATTCAGGGTCATTTTGGAGCTGATGTAAGACTCTTCGGATTTTGATAACAGCTTTGTCAATATTACTCGAGGGGGGGGGACATAGATTAAGAGTGTTTAAAAGTGTTTAAAAAAATAACACCTCAATTGATATCAAGCCCTGGCTCCATATGTTTAACAAACAAGAAACCAAGCATTACAGTAGGAAAACCCTACCATCACCCCCTAATTATAACATTTAACCAAAGCTACAGTGTGGCTTGTCTATTCGTAGCAGCTTTGCTACAGGCAGCTATGCAGCTGGAGGCTGTGTCAATTATGCTAGCCTAGTTATCCCAGCGTACTTTGCAGCCAAAACATTCCATAGGTTCCATGCCGCATTCAAGTCTCTGTGCATCGATGCAGATATCTGGAACGCAGGCTGTGTTTTCTTCACACTTGCACTCTGTGCCAGGACTGCTGCATGGTCCCCTTCCCCCCCCGCCCCACCCCTTGCTTGAGCCCCTCCCTCCCCCACCCCTGCTTGTGCTGCCCCTTCCTCCCCAACCTCCGCTTGTGCTGCCCCACCCTCACCCCCTTGCTTCCGCTGTTTGCAAACTGGGCACTCACGTAACCGCATTGACTCCCTCTGCCACCCTCGTGTTTGTAGCTCGCCACCAAACACTTGTGGTAGAACTGGCTGATTAACAAAAGTGTGTAGTTCTCATGGTAAAACTGGCTGATCAACAAACAAGAAAGAGTCTTAATTACGCAGGCTTTGGAAAAACACCCGAGTCATAAAGGCTTGAAGGATGGAACAGAGGCCTTTGTGTTGTTCCTGCGCGGCACTTCTTAGCTGGTGAATTGCCTAGTGTTTTCACAGTACTTGGTGAGTGTCACGTTTGAGAATGCTCAGATATTTGGGTCGGTGAACATACAAATTGTCCAAAAAAATATCGGCATTCCGAAGCATCAAGGTCACCTGTGTTTCATGTCAGATTAAATCACTGTCACTGCAAAGTAGTATAGGACTCAGCACATTAACTAATCAGAAACGCCTTCGGACCAAAAAAGGCCTTCCAGGTGGAAAAATCATGCAGCAGAGGAGTGAGTTCTTTGCATCGCTGTGGTCCCTAATGCTTCTACCAGTTATGTTTGTCACAACGAATCATGGTACCCGCTTGCAAGGGGGCCATGCACCCGCTGTGCTGGCAATCCTCCCTGCTGCTGCTGTGTGTGCTTCCGCTGTGCAAGAGGTCAAAATAACCGTTGTCGCTCTAACTCTACTAGTGCTACTCATCCAGCTTATTGAACAAGACATACAGAAACTCTCAACTGCCAACTATCATGCTTGTTACCTTTTGTCGCCACCACTGGTTGGGCGTGACAAACAAACGAAAGACAACATCATCCAAGAGTGAACGTGCAGGCTGATGTAAGGGGAAGAGGGACAGAGAAAAAGAAAGAAAGAAAAATATACGCAGGCAGTGAAAAGTCACTCCCCACATTAATTAAGGAAAAGGAGCCACTTTGGTACCGAGTACCGTAAAGCTCCTCCACCGCGAAAAGGATAAGGAAAAATCAATGGAAATCAGGAGGTTTGCAGGCTTGGCCTGAAATCGGCTCCTGATAAGAGTTGATAACAGTACTGGAAAGGGCACATCTAGTATGGACAAGTTTAGCAGCAAAGTTCACAGAGTGCACATGGAGCTTGGAGGCAAGCTTTTTAACTCTTTGAGAATTGAGACCCAGCCAGTTCTTTGAAAAGCCTTCAGAGTGTGGGTGTTGTAGACGGTGCCGCCCACACCCAAAAGGATGATGTGGAGAGTAACGGAGGCTCCTTGGAGAATGTTGTAGATATCTTTGTGCTGTTCCTTTGCGGCGTTCAGCTGGTTCTGAGGTCTGGTGTCCTCACAGTACTTGATCTCGACAAGGTGGATGTCACGCCGAGGTTTGCTGAGGTCTTTAGGTCGGTGCTGTCTGGGGTCGGTGGCTCTACTGGTGGCTGGCGGTGCTGCTGAGGTGCTCCCAGTCTCCCTCAATTGCCCCCTGCCACTTCGAATAACCCACCCCCTACATTGGTTTGTTGTGTTTTTGCAGCACTGGGAGTAACCAGTACAAAATCTGGGCGGCTGGAGGTATATCTGTCTTTATCTGAGAAGCGGGGTGGGAAGAGCCATTTGGGAACAATTCTACTTTCAGCTGTTTCAGGAATCTGGAGATTTTGCATGGCCATCCGTTCGTTGCTGCCTATATCTTTGGAGACAATGCATGATCCTAAGGAGCCTGTTTTGCTGATAGCCTTAAAGATCATGCGGCATGCTAAGTTGTGTCTTTCGGTGATCATATTCCTTATTTGTGTGTGTTGGCACCCAGAGAGGATGTGCAGGGCACTGTCTACTTGTGGGCAGAGGGGGCAAGTTTGACTTGTTGAGAGTTTGAACAATACCGCATGTCCGCATGTTTTTGATTATATAGGGTGCCTGTTCTGTATTTCATAATGATACATTTGGTCTTAAAGGGGACATCGGATGATGTTAGGTAAGCATTGCTAATGCCTCCATTGGCAATGCCGTCCTTTATGAGGGTCTGGTAGTACGCATGGTAGTTCGCTTCAGTTTTGGCATTTCCCAGTTTATGGAGAAAATGCATGTGGAATTGAAGGGCGCCACGATGGTTTGGTAGGTACCAAAGCTTCGGGGGAGGAGAATGGGCCATGTTTGTTGTATGGGTATGGGTATGATTATGGGTTTGTGTTTGGTTTTCTATGTCTTCTTTTGCAAGCCAGTGGATGTTGTAGAAGAGATTCCCCTCAGGGCCTGCTGTTTTGATGGAGGTGTCTGCAATGTCGGAATAGGTGGTGGCTGATTTTTTAGCAAGGGTGTCGGTATGTTCATTACCAATAATACCGGCATGGGACTTTACTTTGAAGAAGTGGATGGGCGGTGGTGATTAGCGGATTGCTTTAGCAATGGATTGAAGGACATCTCCTTGGATGTGGTGGCAATCGAGATTCGAGTGTAACAGCTGCTTTTTGATTTGGTGCAGTGATGTAAGGCTGTCTGTGGCTATATGTGAGTAGCCATGTATGACTGCAGCTGCTATAGCTGCTAGCTCTGCACGTGAGATGGTGTTGGTTGTACCCATGCCTTTTGGGTTTACATAGTGGGAAATGTTTAAATGAGGGTGGTATACACCTGATCCGGTGTCTTGCCCTACTTCATTCTTTTGGAGGCTGCCATCAGTGTAGGTCCAATCCCGCCAATCTTTTACTTTACGGGTTAGGTTTTGGCTGGAGCTGTTTTGGGGTGCTTTGTCGATATTAAATTTGTAAGGTTGGTCAGTGCTAATCAGGGCACTTGTTTTATCTGGGCCTTCTGGGGCTTGAGGGTGGTCATTGGGTAGCTTATTTACTATGTTAAGTCCTGAGTGCTGTCTGGGACGTAAGGCAGTGTGGTAGGGATGGTCATGTATGTTTTGAATTTCCCACTTTGCCTCGGGGATCTCTTTGCCAAGTTCTTTTAGCCAGTCTTTGTTGTGAGCATTGAGGCAGACCCTGCCCTTGGCGTTCCATATGGCAATGATCTTCAATTCCCATGAGTGTTTGGAAAGTGTTATATGTATGTTGTTCCAGAAGGGCACTTTCGCATATTGGATTTGGTTTGATGGGATGGTGCCCAGGAATTTACACATGTGTGGGTATTTGCGGCAAAGTGATGCATATGGATTTGTGGTCATTTTTTTATTCCAGGAAGGAAGGAGCATTAATGTGGCTGTTTCCTCCTTGCTGACAGCAGCAGAGTAAATGGCGTGTCTTGTTGCTAGAAACATGGTGTTATCATGATAAATGGGGTGGCAAATGGAGAACCCAGAAAATTAGGAGGAATTGCCAAACACTTTGTCCCTTGGGTGCTCACTCCAGTAATGGGGGAATTTGGGGTCATGGTCGAGGGGGTATGCCCATTTTTTCTTTAGTGACCAGGGCCCACTTTTGAAAAGCGGCGGTGATGTGGGAGGGGAGTATCCGTGCGAAAGAGTCTCTGATTTTTATGTTCGTATGTTTAGAGGCAGAGGTGTCTTTACGTGCAATGAGGCCTACACGTTCTGATGCAAAGCTAATGGGAGGAGGTTGGACGTGATCGTGTAGACCGCTACATTTTGCCCTGTGAAAGGCCTTTCGTAGTATGTTAAGGCGCTCGGGAGTAAACATACCTTTACACTTTCCGTCAACACTGTAAATACAGGCTACTGTGTCAGTGTACACTCCAGGAAGCATAGTGTCATCTGGGGAGGATAGGGTACTAATTTCGTGATACTCCATGAGATCAATGGTCGTGATCCAGTACTCACAATGACCTGTGGCCGCAATGTCAGCCTGTGGGTTGGTGGGTTTTTTTTTTTTTTTTTCCTTCATTCTGTCAGGCCCTTGCTGAGGACCGTGTAACAACCCCCACCAAAAAAAAAAAAAAAAAGGTTGGATGTCAAAGCTAACTTTGTCCCGAAGATCGACATTGTAGGGTTGGTACGCATTGCCCTCTTGGATGGCAGCGAACTTTTGTTTCGCCCACGTAAGCATTGATTGCTGACAAGATCGAGCTTGCTGCAAATAGATCAACAACCAATCAATTATGCACATTATAAATCCCAGGAATATTAGCACGATGCTTGATTATTTACGGATTTCATTTAGTGCTGCAATGGCACAACGCCGGTTGTGACATGATGCCACAAACAGCGTTGTGCCTTTATTCCCTTCCCTCCAAGGGGTTTTTCGTAGGTGCTACAAGTCTGGTGCAGGTACAAAAACAATTATCAAAATTATTACTGGTTTTGCATAGGCAGCTTAGCAGTCGCACGTTTTGACTGATGGCTTTATCTGTAAACTCTGTAAACACTGTGACATGGTTTGTCCACGCCACTGATTTATTAGCTGGACAGTGGTGGCTTAGTTACAGGCAAATCATGCTATGCCTGTTGGCCAGCCAGTTATCTCGCTTCTGTTTCTTGTGTCATTGCTCTAGAATAGGACCTATTTCTATGAACAACATTAATGTTGCCGGCTTTAAAAGACAGAACGTAACCCAGAAATAAACTTTTTCTTCTTCTTTCTGAGCTTATGGATTTATGAATAAAACAAGTATTTGTGGCTGGCCGAGACCAGACAGCAGCCGATCAGCCAAACAACCTGGCTGAAGGTTACCCCCCATTGTAACCCGGAAACATACTTTGCTGGACTGTCCGCATGCACAACTGGCCAGCCTCCGCACTCAGCACCAGCTAAATGCCCCCCAGAGGCATACACAGCGATGTAACCTTACCTAGCCTTAACCTCGAACTATACAGGCTGATATTGATTGATTGAGGAGTACCAGTACAGAGGAGTTCAACAACCAACTTGTTCATGATTTCCTTTCTCAGCAGAACAATAGACTTTTTCTTTTTCTTTCTGAGCTTATGGATTTATTTGTGGCTGGCCGAGACCAGTCAGCAGCCGATCAGCCAAACAGCCTGGCTGAAGGTCACCCCCCATTGTAACCATTGTACAGGACACGATGCTCATTTGTGGAGTGTACTCTTTGCACAGTTGTGTGAGGTTGGTCGGAGCCTGGTGATGCGCTGCCTTTATCTGCATGACTGCATTGTGTGCGAATGTGCGGGCCCTAGATGATCCATAGCTTGGAACGGTTACAGAAAGACGGATCAGACATTTGCATTAAAGTCAAGACTGATCAACATACTTTAGATCGCCATGCCACTTGCAACTTATATAATGCAACATTTATTCTTGCTCCAGCAAGTCACACAATTGAGCAATCTTCGTCAACACAATTGCAACCAGAAGGGTAACGAAAGCGCAACCATGACACGAATGTTCACCACCATACCTTCAAGCTCCAACAGAGAAACAAGTTTGCAACATTTTTGGATCAAAGTCAATTATAACAAGAAAAAAACGACACAGGCAGTGAAAAAAACAATCCCCACATTAATTATGGAAAAGGAGCCACTTTGGTACCGGGTACCATGAAACTCCTCCACCAACATAAAGAAAAAAAATCAATGGGGATCAGGAGGGTTGCATGCTTGGCCTGAAACCGGCTCCTGATGAGAGTTGAATTATAACACACTTTGGCTACCCACGCATCAACAATTGCTTCCTTTCACTTAACAGGCCGGTGGCATGCACGTAGGGTAAACCCTAAGCCCCCCCTACGCACAAAATACGCACGAACCATTGATTTCTTTCACCCGGAAAGGCCGACATGGGTGCGATTTGTGCAAGAGGCACGCTCTTACAAATTGAAAGATACCATAGAGGGTCTGAGCCAGGGGGCACTCTGGTAAGGCTCTGATGATTCGTGCTCATACTGAATTAAGGTGTTCCCACAGATGCACAGATGCACACAGATGCATGCAGATGCAAACAGATGCATGCAGATGCATACAGATGCACGCTGAATTAAGGTCTTCCCACAGATGCACGCTGATTCGATGCAGTTCAGGCACACGCCTTCTCGCGTTGCTGGGTGACATTTTTTAAGGTAACAAACAGCAATGAGAAGAGTGCGGCATTGGGGTCAACCACGATGAATGATCCAGAAAATGGCAAGGGTCAGACACGGACAAGGGTGCAAGCTATAGAAGGTTTTTGGCTGGTTGTACTGAGAGGTAATCTGATTATGGTCAAGGGCCCAACCCCGGGCAGGACTGCTTTAGCTGGTCATTGGAGGGGTGATCTGATTATGATCAAGGGCTCAATTCCGGAAAGAACTGCTTTGGCTGGTCATGTGGAGAGGTGATCTGGTTGGTGTCAAAGCTGGGAGCGGTGTCAAAGGGAGACGGATTCCTGGAGGAGCTCTGCCTGCTTGTGTAGCTGGCTTCCAGCACGGAGTCCATGGCCTCTATGGGAATGCTGGGCAGGCTACGCAGCTGGAGGTTGCTCTCGCGTGTGCGTCGGTGCTCTCGCACCTGATAATAGTGTGTGTGTGTGTGTGTAAATGTGTGTGAATGTGTGTGTGAATGTGTGTATGAATGTGTGTGTGGATGTGCGTGGGAGATCGGTCAGTGTTTTGCACCAATCTTGCCAAGTGCGTACAGTGGGGGAGGCCAGTGTTTCTTTTTTTCTTCAGCAGCTGGCCAATGGCCAGACGACACTCAAGAAGAAAGTAAAAAGAGAAAGAAGAACTTTGCAGGCAGTGAAAAAGCACTCCCCACATTAATTAAGGAAAAGGAGCCACTTTGGTACCGGGCACTGTAGAACTCCCCCGCCAACACTCAAGTCATGACAAAACACTCAAGTCAAGACAAGAAATGTGGGACAAGTGTACAGAGGGTGTTGCTGCCTTAATGCTCTCCCATACCACTGTGCCCATAACACTATGCCCATAACACTGTGCCCACAATAACACTGTGCCCATAATAACACTGTGCCCATAACACTGAGCCCATAATAACACAGTGCCCATAACACAGTGCCCATAATAACACAGTGCCCATACCACTGTGCCCATAACACAGTGCCCATACCACTGTGCCCATAATAACACTGTGCCCATAATACAGTGCCCATACCACTGTGCCCATAATAACACTGTGCCCATAATAACACTGTGCCCATAATAACACTGTGCCCATACCACTGTGCCCATAATAACACTGTGCCCATAATAACACAGTGCCCATAACACTGTGCATATGACAAACCTTCAACCTCTGCTCACAACTACACTCACCGTCCAGCTCACAACGCATTTAGTGTTGTTATCTACCTCACAAAGAGCACTGACTTTGTTACCACCCGTTTTGCCACTCTAACATTACAGAACTCCTCGCCCTCGTTGCCAGCACTCTGAAAGGAGGACCAACCTCAAAGCAACACACCACACAATGCATATATACACGTACATATATATACCGTTCGTTCACGATCAGTTCGTGACCACACTTTCAAATAATTAATTAAATTTTCGATTTCAGTTCGTGAGGGAGTCTGGGGATTAATTTTTGAGTTCGAGGGCACTTCGGGAGGGCCCTGTCGGGAATTAGTTTTTGAATTCGAGAGCCCCCCTGTGAATGCTGCCTGTGCACTGCTACTGCTGTTCGTTATGGCTGAAGCTGTGGCTGAGGCTTCAAGAACCCGGCCAGGGGGTTCACACTGACGCGCTTGGAGCTCATTTCGATTTTCACCCTCAAAACTACTATAAATAATTAATTTATCAC
>Ga0307966_1001093_pt1 | contig 21816 bp, 17 predicted proteins | sample OrgLakmetagen646_FD_203141 | JGI IMG/M metagenome (GOLD analysis project Ga0307966, IMG submission 203141) | Saline water microbial communities from Organic Lake, Antarctica - #646 | ecosystem: Environmental > Aquatic > Non-marine Saline and Alkaline > Saline | place: Antarctica: Organic Lake... | reverse complement strand
ACGAAGATGAGTCAGATGACGATGACGACGATGACGACGATGATGATGATGATGATGATGATGATGACGATTAATAAGTTGCCCATTTAGCCCCTAAGCAATAGTAAAACCCGATGGTTGGAAGCCATCGGGTTTTTTATTTATTGGAATATCACGCCCTCTGTTAAATCCCCTTGTCCTGCTCTTTTTTAAAAATATACCAGTATAATTCGAGACTATCGCTGAAACGAGACGGTTTTTCACAGTAGAGTTTACGTCCTTTAAGCAGTGCCCGGTTTTTAAGCGTATGCTGTTCAACTTTCACGAAACTGGCAATCGTTGCTTTTTCGTCATCATTAAGAGAGAGATTATCCAGGGTTTTGATCGATACCTTTAAATGTTCCAGATTCAAATAAGTGCCAATGAAATCTGTGAGTTGATGCAGCTCATCTTCAATTATAGTGAGCATGGGAGGCCAGATTCTTTTGATGATTTCGAGCTGGTGGCACAAATATTTTGCTCGCTTACGCATGTAATGAAAATTTTCAGGGATCTGATCGCGTCGTGAACGGGCAATCGCACGTCGCCCTCTGTTGTAGGTACGGCTTAGCCCCGGTTGTACGTCAGAAAAATCTTTAACGTTTAATGACCAATGGAAGATAGTTTCTGCTTTTTCTTCCAGAGCGTCACGGAGTTTATCCAACTGTTTTTCCTTGTAAAATACGGTTTTAGCTCGTATTTCGCGGTGGGTAACTAACTGATGGTACAAATTATCGAACTGAGACTCACCTATTGCCGACTGTAACTTTTGTTGGTATAGGAAAAGCACCTCAAGATCCGCAGAGGTATTTCGTATACTGCTAATGTTCCGCCCGCGATCCCTAAACCAAACGTTTTCCTGAGGGTAATAATCAATGCGATCACGAACTAACCTCAGCCCGGCCCGAATTCGCTTAAAAGATTTCCTGACTTCATGCACGGCGAGATGCTTTTCGTCATCATTGGTCGCATTGTTGAGGTAGCTAAGAGCTGAATGACACTCCTCAATCATTAAGCGCTTCAGGCCATCAGAAACAGGTTCATCAAGGGTCAGTTGAAAGCTCATTTATCCTCCTCTCATTGTACTGACGATATTTTGCCGGGACGCTTGTACAGCCGGTAGAAATCCGCCTGCAAGCCCCATAGTGATGGAAAACAGGAGGCCATACAGGATGATTTCCCTGTTTAAAATATATCCGAATGTGATATCTGAAAAGGTGCCAAAATTGATTGTTGAAAAGGTTAAAAACTGCAGCAGAGATGCCAGCAGAATTCCCAAACTCCCTCCTAAAAGTGACAGAAAAATAGATTCAAAAAGAAAAGAGGCGAGTACATTCCGTCGTTTAAATCCCAATGCACGCAGTACGCCGATCTCTTTGGTTCGGTTGGAGACGGCGGCGTACATTGTAATCATCGCCCCGATGACCGCCCCGATACTAAAAATCAGTGTAATAGACAGACCCATCACACGAATGAAAATATTAAGGTATCGGGATTGCCGGCGATAGTACTCAGGTTCCGATTCAGCCTTAAGCGTCAGAAGCCGGTTGTCGCTTTCAAGAGTTTCCTGCAGAGAGGGGAGTTGTGAAAGCTCGGCAAGGCGAACGGTTACTGAGGAAAAGGCACCCTGCCGGTTAAAAGCCTGCATGAGCTGATCCACATCTCCCCAAAGTTCAGATTCATACGCTGAACCGTCGCCATCAAAAATACCTACAATTGTCCACTCATCGCCACCGAATTTAATAGTCTGCCCGATGTTGGTATTTTGAAATCTCTTTTGAATAGCACTCCCGATAATAATTTCTCTTGACCCCGGGTTAAATGACCTGCCGTCAGCAATAGTAACATCCGGGCGCAGGGTAAAGACCATTCCGGGAGTAACGCCGCGGACTGAGATGTTGCCCATCGAACTATTGGACTTCATATCCAGATTTATAACCGTTAACACTTCCGGAGATTGGATCGGCTGCCCGGACGCGCTCCTTCCTACTTGTGGCAGAGTCGCGATGATGTTTACAAGATTCCGGTCCACACCGCTTGAGAGTTCTGAATCTGATCCTTTGCGATAGAGAATAATGTTGTCAGCCCGCCCTGTATCCACCATTGTCTTCTGAAGGCCGTAAGCCAGCATCAGTACGGCACAGAATACAAATACCACCAGTGTGATACCTGTGAGCGTCAGAAAGAACGTCAGTTTTCGTGCAAACAAGTTGCGGATACTATAGGATAACGGAATGTTCTTCATAGTGTATCCGGTGAATGATTAACTAATCTGTCTCAAACCATCAACGATAGATTGAGATTTTGCATAAAGAATGGGATAGAACGACGCGAATATCGTTACTGCAGCCACGGCTAAAGCTGACAAGCCGATTGTTAATGGCGTTATCTCAAACACGGGAAACCATCCGGCCGGTATATATTCCTGAACGGCATCGGTCAGCGGAAACGTGATAGCCAGCCCAAGAATACCACCTAGGACCGAAATTAAGAGGGTTTCGCTTACAATCAGCCGGGTTATGAAATTGCTTTTGAATCCAAGAGTTTTTAAGACCGCATACTCCTGATTTCGCTCCCGGGCGGTCATCGCCATCGTATTTGACAGTACAAGTCCGATAATGCCGATAATGATTATCGAAATCACATTAATAGCCTGAATAATTGCCCCTGACATCGAAATAAAGCTTTGCTGAAACGAGGCCTCAGTTTCAGTTTTGGTCTCGGCACGGGAATTTAAAAAAATGGCATCGATCGCTTCACTCACACCGGCCGATTGGGAAGGTTCGGCGATGGTTACAATGTACCAGCCCACTTCATTTGCCCTGCCGGGGGAGTCCTGAATAAGCCGCTCATTCAGATAGTCCCATTGAAAAAACATTTGTGATGCATCCGTGGTTTGATCCCGGGGCCGGTAAATACCCCGTACCACAAACTCGTACGTTCCGGGATAGATATTACCCGTCACCTGCATGATATCGCCCCGTTGCAGATCATAACGCTCTGCTATCACAGACCCTATGATACATGAATTGCGCTCCCGTTTAAATGTCTCCAGTTCTTCCCGGGTGAGTAGATATTCAGGGAACGTTTCTAAAAAGGTATTGGCATCTACTGCAAGTCGGGGAAAAAACTGATTTTCATCAACATAAACGCCCATAAACCAGTTTGCGAATGTGACTTGTTCAACGCCATCAATAGAAGAGATCTGGTTTTGGTAGGCCAGAGGCATTGGAAACACAAACGAGACAGCGTTACGCGTAATGAGCCTGTTATCGGACGACGCTTCCACACCTGTATTCCATGCACCTACCAGCGTACGAAGCAAGCCGAACGCCGTGATTGTAACACCGATTCCCAGAATCGTTAAGGCCGATCGCAGGGAGTGACGAAAAATATTTCTAAATACCAGCTTGGGAAGGTTCATAAGGCGTCAACTCTCCTTTATCAAGATGTATAATTTGATGAGCTTTTTCGGCAGCACGGGGATCATGGGTAACCATAATAATCGTCTTCCTGAACTGCTCATTGAGCCTGACCAACAGTTCGAGTACGTCTTCAGCTGATGTTTTATCCAGATCGCCGGTGGGTTCATCAGCAACAATAATGGTGGGGTCGGTTACAACCGCCCGCGCGATGGCTACCCGCTGTTCCTGCCCGCCCGAAAGCTGCCTGGGATAGTGATCCATGCGATCACCCAGCCCGACCAGCGACAGCGCTGTTCGCACGTGTTCCCGCTTCTCTTTTTTTGATAAATGGGTAAGCATTAGCGGAAGCTCAACATTCTCAAATGCCGTGAGAACGGGTATGAGATTATAAAACTGAAAAATAAATCCTACATGCAGAGACCGCCAGGTAGCCAGTTGCGATTCACTCAACTTTGCAATGTCTGTACCCCCAACCAATATTTGGCCGGTATCGGGCTGATCGATACCCGCAATAAGATTTAAGAGCGTGGTTTTTCCCGATCCTGAAGGTCCCATAAACGCAAAGAAGAGCCCATCTTTTATAGAAAACGTAATATTTGATAGGACAGGAATTTCAAATCTGTTTTTGTAATAAGACTTGGATACATCTTTGAGTTCTACAAGAATAGTACTGTTTTTTGGTTCTGCCATGGCTGTTGGTGCCTTGGGTTTATTGTTTAATCCTGACTTTTGTACCCGGTTTCATACTTTCATGTGGGTTACGTACCACACGGTCGTTTATCTGCACACCCGCTATTATTTCGAAACGATTACCGACCGATTTTCCTCGTTCAATGCTCTGCTCCTCGATGACTCCATCTTTTACCTGCAGGACGTAGAATGTATCATTGCGGTTAACCAGGGATGAAGAGGGGAGTGTAAGCATTGCGACATCCTCGTATACTGTTTCAGATTCGTCTGACAGAAAGTTTACCTTTGCACTCATTTCTGGCAGTACCCGATCGTCCAACTCCTGAAAGGCTACTTTTGTCATAACTGTAGCTTTTCCGCGGTCAGCTGTGGGCACAATTTTTTTTACATAGCCGGGATATCGCTGCTGAGGATAGGCATCGAGTATTATTTCGCACGGCTGGTTCAGCTCTACCAGCGTAATATTTGATTCGGAAACGTCGGCCTCAACTTCTAAAGAGCCCATATCAGCAATGGTAACTACTGTTCCCCGCGAGTTTGCCGAGGCAGCAAACGGAGCAACTATTTCTCCTACATCTGCGTCTTTTGTGAGTACGGTTCCGTTAAACGGGGCGTAGATAATCGTATTTTCAACAGCAACTTCTGCTACCCTCACACCGGCCTGTGCTGAATTGATAGCAGCCATAACTCTGGCATACCCGGTACGCGCGGCATCTACATTTGCCTGGTCCGTTAAGTTTAGTTTGTCGAGTTCCAGCTGCCGCTGCAGGGTTAACGCGGCTTCACTGGAATCTGCACGCGCAACAGATAGTTCGGCGTGTGCTTTGCCCAGTGCCGCTTCCACATCACTGGCATCAAGCCGGGCAATAAGCTGTCCTTTTGTAACCCTGTCACCCTCTTCAACAGCAAGATATTCAAGTCGTCCGGTCCCTTTTGAAGCGATTGCAGCTTTTCGCTGGGCGACCACATATCCGCTGGCTGTTAAGAGTGTGCTTTGAGGATTCTCGCGGGTCTGAACGACCGGAACGAGCTCAACTTCCGGCTGGAAAAAACCGGATGAGATGAAAAAGAACAGTGCCACTGCGATAATTATGGTAAAAAGCCCAACAATGAGCACCCATTTTAAATAAGGGCGTTTATTTTTGTTTTGCCCGGACGAACGATCGATACGCAGGGCAGAAATATCAAGGTCGTCAGACATAAAACTCTCCTCTCACATTTTATTATAAAATTCACCGACATCTGCTGGTTTTCGTAGGTCAGCAGATATCCTTTTTAAATCTTATTCAGAAGTAAAAGCAGTGTTGCAGCTACGGAACAAAAGCTGACAAGATTTACGATGGCGGCAATCTGTTCAATAAATAGATCTTGCATACCTGAATATTAAAACTTTACAGATCCTTCATTGTAGGGGAATTCGGATACTTATTATCAGGTAAGGACTACAACCTGCTGAGCTGAATCACCGGGTCAGGCTGGGTCAAAAATCCGGTACGCTAATAGCTTGACACCGTCATTAAATAAGAACCAAAGTATCGCATACCCCCAGACAAAACCGGCCCAGCCCCAGCTGATAGGTGTCATAAACACTCCGTAAACAGCGATAAATGTGGCTATAATTTGGGTGCCAAATACGGCAATCCATAATATTCTTGCCGGCCTTATAGACCAGAATGGCCCGCGAGTTCGCGCCAGAAAAACAGTCAGATGGCCTGCTACTGACAGTTTCAAATACATCAGGGTTTGAATGTGCTCCCTGTCGAGATCAAATACCCGTTCTCCAAGATAAAACAGGCCAAACGCAGATATCACGCCTGCTATACCCAGTACCGTTGATATTCCCAGTACCATGCGCATATTCCAGACCTCTGGCTGATCTTTGTAATGAACATTGTCGTAGGCAATGGAGAGAATGGCCCCGTCATTGAGGAGAGCCAGCATCACAATCATTACAGCTGTAAGTGGATAAAAGTTAAAGACAAGTATCGCCAGCGTCATAAAAAGCAGTACCCGAAATGTTTCAGAAATACGGTAAATGGCGTAGCTGTTCATCCGCTGGAAGATGCGCCGGCTCTCTTTCACTGCGTCAATAATCACTGAAAGGCCGGGCATCATCAGAACAATGTCTGCAGCTGCACGAGCCGCGTCTGTGGCCTCGGAAACGGCAATACCACAGTCAGCTTTTTTTAGAGCCGGAGCGTCGTTGACCCCGTCACCCGTCATTCCAACGATGTGCCCCCGTTTTTGTAGGACGTCTACAATATGGTATTTATGTTCCGGAAAGACCTGAGCAAAACCATCCGCATTCTCAATTGAGAGGGCAATTTCCTCGGATTCCTCCTTCTTCGCATCGCCAAGGCTGGATGCATCAAATATATTTGCGCCCATGCTTAGCTTTTTTGCCGTCTCTCTGGATATCGCAATAGCATCTCCGGTAACCATCTTAATCTTAATTCCCATTTGCCGTGCCACATCGATTGTTTTTTTCGCATCGTCTCTTGGCGGATCGAATAGCGGGAGTACCCCTTCAAATTGCCAGGGCCCGTTATCAACGGCCCGGGCAACACCCAGTGAGCGGTAGCCACGCGACGCAAATTCATCAACGGCTTTATTTACGATTGGCGTCACCTCGTCGCTATTGCTCAACAGGTCAAGGATGACATGGGGGGTTCCCTTGGTAACTTTGAATGTCTCCCCATTTTTCGATTTTACGGTGGCCTCGGTACGTTTATGGACGGCATCAAACGGCTGAAAATGAGTGACGTCATATGATTTCAGCACCTGCTGGTCGTCAAGCCCACCAAGCACGGCCAGATCTATGGTATCATTATTTTCGAACCGTGAGGCCAATGCACCATCGAGAATGACTTGCCCGGCTGAAATTTTGTTCATACAAAACGGATCGCCCAGCGTCAGCCTGTTTTGAGTGAGAGTTCCGGTTTTGTCTGCGCATAAAATATCCACTCCGGCCAGCTCCTCAATGGCCACCAGTTTGCTGACGATTGCTTTTTTCTTAGCAAGAAGGCGTGCGCCAACGGCCATGGTAACCGACAGTACTGTAGGCATTGCAACGGGAATAGCTGCAACAGTTAGGACCAGTGCGAACTGCAATGTGGTAAGGATCGGATCGCCGCGATAGGTGGCAACTCCAATAATGATCACCACTAAAACGATTGCCAGAATTATCAGGTAGTTACCAATTTTCAACACGGCTTTTTGAAAATGGCTGACAGTGTGCGCCTCCTGTACAAGATAAGCTGTTTTCCCAAAATAAGTATTTGCCCCCGTAGCGTACACCAGCGCGTTGATTTCACCACGGCGTATAATGGAACCGGAATAGACTGCCTCACCCGATTTACGTTCGGCCGGCAGAGATTCACCCGTCAGGGCCGATTGATCTACTTCTACCGGGTCACCCTCAAAAAGTCGTGCATCTGCCGGTACAATATCGCCCAGTCGCAGCCGAATGATGTCGCCGGGTACAAGCTCACGGGCGGGGGGTGTCGTCCATTGGCCGTCTCGTTTTACTCGAGCCTTTACGGCAAGCTTCGATTTCAAGGCATCGATAGCGCTGCCTGCTGCATGTTCCTCCCAAAAACCCACACCGGCATTGGCAATCAAAAGGACCAGAATTATACCAAAATCGGGCCAGTGACCCGCTGCAGCCGACAGAATTACAGCGGCTTCAATCATCCAGGGGATTGGGCCCCAGAAGTAAGTAAGGAATTTAAGGAACAGGTTAGTTTTCTTTTCCTCGAGTTCATTTGGCCCGTATTGGTCCAGGCGTTTCTCAGCTTCTGCCTGAGTAAGGCCCTCCGGGGAGGTCTCCAGTTTTTTCTCCAGTTCCGGCAGAGGAATTGTTTTTAGATGCGATGTTCCGTCAGATTTTGATTCTTCTTTTGGATCTGCTGCTGTTTGGTTTCGGGGGTGATTGTCCATAATAACGTCCTTTTATGCAGCCTGTGTTTTAAGTCAGTAAAGTTTTTCCTTAATGGTTTCGATAGTAGCGGGATGTATCAATCCAAACTGATGAGATACCAGTTGCTTATCACAATCCCGGTAATTCAAATTTCTTAAAAGGTGTGTGATAAGAGCAATATGTGCCTCTTTTTTCTTCTCCGCATCCACTACAAACCAAGGCGCGTGTGTAAAGTTGGTTTTTAACAACATTGTGTCTCTGGCTTCGGAGTAGTCGTCCCAGTGTTTTTGTGCCACCTTGTCAATAGGGCTTATTTTCCACTGCTTCAATGGGTTTTCCTTTCTATCGTCCAGCCGTTGTTTCTGTTCTTCTTTGCTGATATCCAGATAATATTTGAGGACGATGAATCCGGCATTTATAAGCATCTCCTCAAACAACTCTACCTGCGTAAAAAAACGACGGTAGTCACTTTCGCTGCAAAACCCCATCACTTTTTCAACGCCGGCGCGGTTATACCAGCTTCTGTTGAAGAGTACAAATTCACCCGATAGCGGCAACTGACGGGTGTAGCGCTGGAAATACCATTCACGTTCTTGCAGATCAGAAGGTTTGCCGAGTGCAACTACTCTTGTTTCACGGGGACTCAGGTGCTTAGTGATTCTTTTTATTGTCCCATCTTTACCGGCTGCATCCCGTCCCTCAAATATGACAAGTAACTTGAGATTTGAGGATATAATCTCTTTTTGAAGCTTCACCAGCTCGATGTAAAGGGCGTGTATTCGCTCTCTCTTATTCTTTACCATACCTGCTCCTTTTTTAGGACCAAACATATCTCTCACTTAATATAAAGTCTCTCTTACTTAGCTATAGTGCAACAATTAATTGATGAGAGGCGAGAATTTTCACACTAAAGAACCTGCGCCCCAGTTGAACCGGCCATAGTCTCTTGCAGGCATTAGCTGAATCGTAATTTTTCTGACAGGTAAAATCATCGCCCTGAATTCTTAAAATCCAGGCGGCTGATTCCGGATCGGTTTAATTTTAATACAATGATGTAGGGTAGTATGGTTAGGTCTGCAACTGTTGGTCACACTGATGAAAGTGGTTCATACTTCACAGGTCTTGGATTGAATCCGCATCCTGAACTTTGACATTCAAATATTGGAATTGACTATTTAAAAAATCGAGATGTGGAGTAGCGCTAATTTTATACCGCTTCTCCGAAGAATTTTGATCGGTTTTACAGGTTATGCATTCAGGGGAAATACCCAAAATCTGTAAAATATATAACGCTAATTGACTTTATTAAGCCTATACTTTAGTTATGGTAGCTATTTTTTTATCAGTAAATTTACACGTAAGTATTGTTTATTTATCGTAAATATTTTTTTGTGATTAAACATTTTATTATCAAAAAATATTGATATTTGTTCTTGATTCACCAATGAAATACTGAGTGAAGAACAACTAACATATCGCCATGATACTTTACATAAAATACATGGTCAGTTTACGCTGCAAAATGGTGGTTAAGGAAGAGCTTAAAAAGCTCAAGATTGTCTATAGGTCTATTGATTTGGGAGTGGTTGAAATAGAGGGCAGTATCTCATCTGAAGAGAAAGAGATACTTGGAAAAAACCTGCGTGAATTCGGGCTGGAGCTTCTGGATGACAAAAAGAACATTCTGGTAGAGAAAATTAAAGCTGTGATTATTGAAATGGTTCACTATGTGGATGATGTACCTAAAGTGAATGATTCCGACTATATCAGTGAAAAGCTTGGATATGACTACACCTACCTCTCCAATACCTTTTCAAAAGTTAAAGGTGTTACCATCCAGCATTACATTATCATGCACAAGATTGAGCGTGCGAAAGAATTTTTACTGTACAATGAGCTTACACTTACCGAAATTGCAGATAAGTTAAACTACAGCAGTGTTGCCCACCTGTCGAACCAGTTTAAAAAAGTAACCGGCCTTACACCGTCATACTTTAAGGAGCTGAAAAAGAAACGATCAGATAATCTCGAAGATCTGTAATTCTGCATCGGAACCGTCTTTGATTTAAGTCACATTCTTATCTCAGAATAAAGGTTCCTTTATTACTCTTATTCCCCGGTTTATTGATTGTTCAATAGCGGCATGCAACAGCTTTTAAGCATAATATGATTTGAAGTAAGATAAGGAATGCTAAACGCAGTAGCTGTCTGGTCAGCGATATGATGTATGTTACATAGGTTGCACAGCGTCGGGGCCAAGATATCAAATCTGTGAAATATGTAAGATCATGATAAAGATGTGTAATGTAACCTTTTACATTTTTCTATAGGTTTCATTAAATCATAGGCCCAAAGAGATTAGGATATTAGAAAAGAGGTACCCAGAGTGGATTAATTGAAGCGCTGAGAGTTAATAGTACACTTTAATGATATGGACATCTTACCCAAAAAATTTGAGAAATCGAGATCGTTTATAATAATTGAAATTATTGAATGCGTACCTGATTCGGTCGTAATTAAAACTATTATAAAAAATTTCACTGGAAATATTAGTGCGATTTCCATTGATACGGCTGAAAAGTTAGAAGAGAAAACGATTCCGATCGATACCTTTATTCAGGTCATTGACGGGGAGGCAGAAGTTATCATCAAAAATAAATCTTCGCAGCTCAAAACCGGGGAATCGATTATTATACCAGCCCATTATCGCCATTCTATTAAAGCGAATAAGCGATTTAAAATGATCTCCACAATTATTAAAAGCGGGTATGAGGAGGTAAACTGATGGATTACAGTACTAATGATGACCTTGACGAATTATTGACGCTGTTAAATGATATTGGTGTGAAAAAGGGGCGTTCAATTCTTTCCAATTACGATGGTTACCTCCATCATATTGAGGTAGAGATGACCGAAGGGTTTCCGATAAACCATATGGGTGATGAATCTAAGCGTCAGGATGAGGAAGAAAACGATCAGATGGACATTATCAAATCCCGCTCTGACGAGCCAAGGCGGGGTTGATCTAAATCTAGAGAGAGCAATACAAAGATAGGTTACGAGGGCCTGTCTTTGAAAATCGTAGGAGAGGCAGGATTTAATTCCTGCCTCTCTTTTTTTTACTACTTCAGATTGTTATCCACAGTAGGGATCATACTCTCTAAAACGCATACTGCATTTTGAAAGAAGGCTGAAACCCAAGATCCAGAACATCTACCGGTACTGGATCCAGTCGCGGTATGGTGCGTGTCTCATCAAAATTAAAATCATAGGTTCTGTACCATACATTTTCACGATCGAGAATGTTAAAGAGAGAGAGGCTTATCTCGAGTGAGGAATCGTTCATAAATGGTTGCCTGTAGGAGAGGGTGGCATCCATGCGATGATATGCGTCAAGACGCTCACGGCTGTCGTTCCCAAATGTAGCCAGCGCGTTGGGTGCTCCGCTCATCGACACCCATGAAAGATAGATCTGTATTCGATTGGATACCCTGGTTTCGATTACTGCATTGTAGGAGTGCGTCCGGTCCCACTCCGCGTAAAAAAAGTCTCCATCCAGCAAAAATGGATTTTCATACGATATCTCCGACCAGGTATAGGACTGTGAAAATGTAAACCGATTGAATCGATTGCGCAGGATGAGCTCAAGTCCGCGTGCGTTACCGCTGTTCTGATAAAACCACGGCGTCCCCGAGAATGTGTTAGAGAGGGTTTGTGTGTTAAGCTCGTGAAATCTGACATTTTCATACTCTTTTTTGTAGATCTCAGCACGCAGATAGAACAACGGATCAGGCGCAAACTGAATCCCGGCCGTAACCTGCCTGGAAGAGGCCGGAGGCTGATTTTTGGTTGATAAGATCCATACATCGGCAGACGTGCTGTTCTGTATAGATACTTTATGGAGAAACTGGTAGGTCACAGAATATCCGGCAGAGACGCTGAGGGCATCGAACAGGGAGTATCGGGCGTGAAGCCTCGGGGCAAAACGAAAATCAGAATCAGGACTGTAGAAGTAGGCCCTGCCGCCCGCATCCAGTTCGAGTGCTGGAAACGGATGCCAGGAAGCCTGGACGTAGCTATCCGCCCGGTGTGCGAATGTCTGAGAGGTGTAGGAGGGGCGATCGAAAGAGGTTTCGCTGTACTCCCCGATATAATATCGCCAGGATGTACCGGCAATCACAGAAAGGTCCGATCCGGCCCAGTTCCAATCTAATTCCTGTTTAATTTTGAACTCGTTCATCACGCTGCGGTTTTGGAACGGGTAGGTGAAAACCGCAATGTCTTCGCTGGTTAGTGAGTTATTGATGCGTGAGTATACAAAATCATCCTTTTCAAAATCGGTTTCATATGCACTCACTCCAGCAAGAGTTGTGCTGTATAACTGGTCACCCCATTTATTTTCATAGGCAAGGCTGAGAAGTGCATTGCCCCAGGTATTGGCAGTTTTAACGTTTTCAAATGAAAATTCCCGGCCTGCCCCGGGGAGCCTCGTTCGCCTGTCAGCCGTTTGCGATATTCTGTTGCCGCCAAAATATCCGCTTAAAATAAACCGGCCTGCAGATGCGGTTTCTGCATATAGTTTTGTGTGCAGATCTACAAAATTGGCGGAGGAGTCACCCGGCCGCAATACGAGGTCAGTGAAATCGGGTTGATCACCCGCAATCCGCCGGGGCCGGTTAATGTCGAGGCCCCATTGTATCAGGTCAGAATTATTGAACCAGTTTGCAAGATCCAGATATGAGGTTCTGGCCGACACCAGCCAGCTGCTGCGTTCACCGAGAGGACCTTCCATCGTTCCGTTTACGCTGGTATTACTGATTCCCGCGCTGCCGCGATAGCTGTTTCTTGATCCCGTTCGCGTGATCAGGTTCAGGCTTCCGCCAGTGGGCGTATCAATATTAGCGGGTGTCACACCATAGTAGAAACCCGACGATTGTACCGCATCAGAATTGAAGCTATCGAGAAGCCCGTATAGATGACTCTGATTAAAAATACTCATGCCATCAAGCAGAACGAGAAATCCATCGGGTGTGCTCCCGCGAATGTTCAACCCGTCATTAAATGCAGTTCCTTTTGAGACGGCAGGATGAGCCTGCAAAGCGCGAATAGAGTTCGACTCGCCAAGGGGACTAAATCGTCCCGCGTCAATCATTCCGCTCAGCAGAGTGTCGGCGGGATTAAAGCCATTAAAACCTGATACTATTATTTCATCTGCCTGAACGGCCTTTGGCATGAGCCGGATCGACAAATCATCAAACCTGCGGATATCCGCCACATTCAATGAGACGGTGCGACTCTCATACCCGATAAATGAGGCTGTAATCGTGAGATCTGTGGAATCGAATGTTTGATCTATATCAAACCGGCCAGCTGATGATGTTGCTGCGCCATCAACCTCACCGTTAATTTCCCAGGTCAGTGTAGCATAGGGAAGGCGTTCACCGGTGTTAGCATCCACAACCTGACCTGTCAGCCTGACCGAAGCCTGATGAACCCCGGTGCTGCGTAGTTCTGTGATTAGCACCTGCTGTCGAGAATGATCGATTGACACCGACAGACTAAATTGCTGAAGCAGAGAGCTGAAATCATCAAAAATAGTCTCTTCCGTGCTTTCAAGCGTGATAGAAATATCGGCAACCTGCGATTCCCGATATAGAAAATAGTAGCCGGTTTCTTCTTGAATCTCTTCAATAACGAGTTTCAGGGGAGTCTCGCTAAAGTTGAAATTTGCGACCGCCTGGCCTGGAAAAAAGAGAAGAATAGCGGCAAGGATACTAAAGAATGATTTCAAAATGGGAATTTTCTGATGTCTGGTTGAATCTGCAGCAGGTTAATTTGATGAAGGCTTGAATACATACACGTTCTGTTCTGTCTGCTCGAATGATCCGCCCAGTACAATACCCAGATCTTCAAGACTTTGTTCCGCGCTGTCGAGCTGTATGGTCCCTCCAAGATATTCTGATGTAACATCGTCGGGAGCTGTGATTTGAATATTAAAATGAAACTCCAGTTCATCAAAAATCGATCCGGCCTGCCGGTCTCTGAACATCAGGCGATTGCGAGTCCAGCCTGTCACAAGATCTTCCTCAAAATTAAACGGCTGAACAATCTGCATGGATGGGTCAATTTCAGATGCTTCACCGGGTGCAAGATTTACAGACGTTGTGCCGTCCACTGTCTCAAATCGTACGCTTCCTTCAAACAGATATACTTGCGAGGTTTGATTGCGATCGATCAGGTTAAACCGTGTGCCGGTCACAACCACACGTCCGGAACCTGCTTCAACCGAGAACGTACGATCGGGGATAGAGACCACATCAAATATCGCCTCACCTGATAGAGCATACGAGCGTTCGTCAGTCTCGGCCGGTAGCTGGTATAGTGCAGAGTTTGGTCGAAGGGTGACGCTGCTTCCGTCAGCCAGCGTAACTGTCTCTATAGACGCCCCCGATTCTGCCAGCGGAACGGGCTCTGTCCCACTGAACTGCTGAACAAGCAGTAGTGATGAGAATGCAGTCAGAATAATTGCCGCAGCAGCTTTGAGCCATGTTCTGCGGGTATGAAGGCGGGTTATAGTAGTTTGAGTACCGCTTTTCGAGGCTGACTGATCTTCCCCGATAGTTTTCATGATTGAATTCCAGGAGGACTCTTTACCCCGAACAGGTATATCCTGCCGGCATTGTTGATCTGCAGACCGTGCATTCAGCAGGGTGCCGAAGAGCGGATCATTAATGTCTGCTGCATTTTTTCTGTTTTCGAGAATATCAGCAAAATCGTCCGACAACTTTTTGTCAGGATCGTTTTCAGGAATATTAAATGTATCAGATCTGCTCATCTGTTCATTCTCCCAGCCATCATCACAACTATGTCAGTCATCATCATCGTCCTCTTCCTCTTCAAAATTTACGTTAATGACTATCCAGATATCGCCGGATGATCCAGGATAGTACTCTCCCTTAGCCTCCACGACAAGGCCTTCTGAAAGAGCATCGGAGACCTCGGTCAGCGTGTTAAAATCACCCTCAATTTGAGTGTCCGGCGTCACCAGAACATCTCGGCCATTACTGAGAGTAAAGAGGTTTGCTACTGAATCAGCTGCCGTAACAACCGCTTCAAACTCATCGAACCCCAGCTGGAACCCGACCTCTGAGATGATTCTGTTGCCGTTATCCGGGTCTACGGAAAAATCCCCCTCTGCTGCCACCGGAAGGCCGCTTTCAACGGCGTCAGCCACATCCTGTAGCGACGTCAGGCTGTCATCAAACTCAATGTCGCTTTCGGCCGTCAGAAACAGCTGATCACCATTAATAAGCGTGATACTGTTTACCGGGATAGATACTGACTCAATCAAGTCATCGAATTCATTGGATTCTTCTTCAAATTCAACTTCCGTGGCTACCCAAAGATTGACATTTTCATCAGGGTGGAAATACTCACCTTCAGCAACGATACGGCGGTTGTTATCGAGTGCGATGGCAATGTCATTGAGCGATAGATAGTCACCCTCATCGATTTGTGTCTGGTTATCAATTCTGATTCGCTGTCCGTTAGCAATCGTAAACGTTTGAATATCAAGATCCAGCTGTATGATTCTGCCCTCAAATTCATCTTCATCAAATAGATCGCCATCGTCGAGCCGAAGTCGTATTGGATCAAGTTGCTCACGAAAATTTAGCAGCGCTGTTCCATCGCCATTCAATTCAATCGTACCGTTTACAACCTTTGCACCGCCGGAATTGACGTCTATATTACGTACGGTTGATTCATAGCTGAGCGCGCCGTTTACCCCGTTTCTGAAGTTGCGATTGGCCAGTACAACGGCCTTGTTGATACGAACATCAAGATAGTTCATGTCCAGAGTGTATTCTCTCTGAAGCTGATTACCCGTCGCTGGTGTGGTTGTAAAGATACCTGAACCGGAATGAAATCCATCAAGCGTCAGCGTTTCCGAGCCGTCAGTAAGCCCGTTAATAAGTATCCGGTCTGTTCTGGTGAACACAGAATTCTTTGTACCGGTAGTGATAGTACCGCTCTGTTCTGAGCTGAAATCAACAGCTTCAATCCGGTTTGCATCCTGTCCGGGGAATTCAATCCTGTTTTCTGCGCTGTCGTAAAAAATATAGGTAAGAGATACATCTGCGGATGAATTCAGCAGAGGTGTGTCGCGGCGCAGCGTGTAGCTAACCTGATGCTGACCAGACTCTTGATTATAGGTGTGAGTATAATTTTCAAGATTTCTAAAACTGCCGGTTGACAGCAAAGAAGGCCCTGAAATAAGGCCTGATGAGGTGGGCACGGCAAATGCTTCTGAGAATGTAGAGAGCATTCCGCTTTGATTTTCAGAAATAGATTCTCCGATAATCTGCCCGGCAAGCTGAGTCTCTTCGTTTGTGACCGGCACAGAATTGTTTTCAAAACCATCAATGGAGCAGCCAGACAGCAGAACCAACATGGTGATGGCGTATGCGGATATGCAGGTGATTCGGTTCAAATCAGTGGATTGTTTTGTGATTGTTCACTTATAGTACAGCCGGGAAGCGTGTGACCCCTAATCATTTCTTAGAATTAAATTTTGCCAGAACTTCATCGTCATACATCTCTGAAAGCACTGAACGGAGATCTTTAAACGCTAACGTCATGTGGTTCTCAACCGTTTTAACGCTCACATCCATCGCTTCGGCAGTCTCTTTGTAAGTATTCTGCTCCATAAAGCAGGACTCAAACACCAGACCCCGTTTTTCCGGCATATCCCTGATTGCCTGCTTTACGATTCGAAGCAGCTCCTTGTAGTTCACATCCGTTTCCGGTGTATGTACAGAATGGTCTTCCTCAGGCGGATCGTCGTCGTTAAACTTTGATTGGTAATCCACATGATTCAGCATCCTGGAGTATGCAATTTGAAAGAGATAGGCGCGAAGCGATTTGGTTTCATCAATTCCGCCGCGCTTTTCCCAGATCATCACAAACGCCCTTTGTACCAGATCTTCAGCTTCTGCATGACTCATGCCTCGGCTGACCATAAACCGGTAAAGTCCGTCGTAATGTTCGTCATGGAATGTTTTAAAGGCGGCATGATCCCCATTCCGTATCGCCGCGGATAGCTCCGACGGGTCAATGCCGTTGTATTTCGCAAAAGCGAGGAGAAGGAGTAAAAGCTCGGCAGATAAAGTCATTTGGGTTGAGTCGTCGGTAGTTTCGAGGAGTAGCTCTTAATGATCTGAATTAAATTCTAATTCACCAAATGAACATAATAAAGGAAGTGACAGGGCGGGGTTGCTTATGATTCTGTACTTCTAAGAAGTTGAAACGCCGCCCTTTTTCACCAAAGACGCCCTTTCATGTCGAGCGACGTATCGTGTTTTTGCGATGCAGAGCTGAGATATCTCACTGTTCTTATTATACGTATGAGCAACGACGCGTCAGCGAAATCTCCTTGTGCAAATTGGAAGTCATGAAGAGGAGATTCCTCGACTCGCTGCTCTCGCTCGGAATGACAGGGTCGGGATTGAAAATAAAAGGCGGGCATCAAATTACAATGAAGGTCCACATTCCGAGTCGCCCGCCGGAGTCAAGTTGATGCCTTCAATATTTACTGTTTTTATTGGTGTACTTAACGAAAAGGTCGTCCCAGTTTGGATTCTCCTTTTCGATGAGCCAAATCTTCTTTTTACGGCTCCATTTTTTGATCTGCTTTTCCCGTGCAATGGCATCTAATACCTCTGTAAAACGCTCAAGGTAAACCAGTTTATTCAAATTATATTTTTTCGTGAAACCGGGATTCTTCTGTTTTATATGTTCCAAAATTCTGAATAATCCTCTCCCGGTCATCCCTGTATATAGTACAGTGTGATATCGGTTGGTCATGATGTAGACATGATAGATATGGCGCTTTCTGTGAGTCACGTCTATATGATCAAAAAGACCGGATTTACTTACAGTACTTAATATTATTTCCGAATGATATTGAACCGAGATTATCATTTGCGAGCGTCAGTAAAAACTCTTTCCCAAGGTTGGCAGCCGTTACGAGGAGATTCCTCGACCCGCTGCTCTAGCTCGGAATGACACAGGATACCATTATATGAGGGCTGGCACGGCTTAACGAGGTAGCCACCAATTACTATTTACCAGCCAGATCTAATACTTGAGCCATGGCGGCGTTGCTCACATAACTGCACATCCAAGAAGTTGATACGCCGCCCATTCTCACCAAAAACACCCTGTCATGTCGAGCGACGCATCGTGTTGTTCCGATGCAAAGCCGAGACATCTCCTCGTTCAAAAGATGAGCTCGACTCGCTGCTCTCGCTTGGAATGACACAGGATACCATTTTATGAGGGCGGGCACGGCGTTACGAGGAAGTCACCAATTACTATTTGCCAGCCAGGTCTAATACATGAGCCATGGCGGCGTTGCTCACATAACTGCACTTCTAAGAAGTTGAAACGCCGCCCATTCTTACCAAAAACGCCCTGTCATGTCGAGCGACGCATCGTGTTTTTGCGATGCAGAGCTGAGCCATCTTCCTGCTTGACTCGCATGCCACCTCCCCATCAAAGCCTCTTATAAGCCTCAGTCTGATAATACTTAGGCACAGAATCAATTCGAATATGCAGCCAGTAGACGCCAAGACCGGAGGTACTCAGCCATCTTGGCTCTTGCTGAATATGATCGAGCATCTCCTTCCCGACGCGTGTCCAGAAGTCTTTGATCTGATGATCGGGAGCGCCACGGACAAATCTGCCGATATGGGTATATACTGACCTGTCCGCAACAGGGCAGGGGACAACCAGCTGCGCATCCCCGCCAAGATTCGGAAAGGTGACGGTGTCGGAATCAGGTGAGAAATAGGCGTCGAACGTGGTTGAATCAGGAGAGACCCGTGACAGCTGGCTGCTTTTGACGATTGTACACTCATAGGTCTCGTCAATGTTTTGTAGCGTCACCGGTTTGTTCTCCCATAAAAAAGCGTCGAAGGGGCAATCCGTCAGCAGCTGATTGTACCAGTCAGCGAACGAGTCGTTTTCTGACAGTTGCGAGAGAAACTGGCGATGGGACATCAGCGTATCTTTCTTCTGGAGACGAAAGGATAGGCTGTTCTGATTTGACTCGAGTGTAACTGTGTTCCACATGATAGGTATGAAAATGAGCTTGGGATTATCATAATAGAACAGCAACATACAGTTCTTCAGTACCATTCTCATTTGGATAACTGAACCTCTACACAAAAGATCAATAAGTCTATTGCACAAAAAGTCACCAGAAATAATCTCTGCAGTAAATGGAAAAATCAGGATTTAAATACGCAGCCAAACCGTTAGTTAGCAAAAATGTTATGTTGTTGTACCGGCGGAAGAGATATATTATTTAATTGCAGAAACAATTAGTGAAATTATTGCAAAAGTGTTTTCGCCAAAACTACATCACTATGTTACGCCAATCGAAAAAAATATATAAACCTAATCAGTTTTTAAACAAAGTAAGTATCTGAAGTAATATTTTTAACTGAACCTGATAGACGAATTATCATGAAAGCATCTGACCTGTTTGTAAAAGCACTTGAAAACGAGGGCGTAGAATATATTTTTGCAGTACCCGGAGAAGAGAATCTGGACCTGCTGAACTCTTTAAAAAAATCGTCTATAGAAGTTGTACTCACACGGCACGAACAGGGAGCCGGGTTCATGGCTGCTACCTACGGGCGCCTCACTGGAAAGCCGGGTGTATGCATGGCTACGCTTGGGCCGGGTGCCACAAATCTTGTTACTCCCGCAGCCTACGCACAGCTCGGTGCTATGCCAATGATGATGATCACCGGCCAGAAACCGATTAAGACAAGTAAACAGGCCCGGTTCCAAATCCTTAATGTCGTGGATATGCTGCAGCCACTCACCAAATTTACTAAACAGGTTGTGAACGGCAATACCATTCCCTCTCTGGTACGTGAGTGTTTTCGGCTGGCTATGGAAGAGAGGCCGGGTGCCGTACACCTGGAACTACCGGAAGATATCGCAGAAGAAGAAACGGATGCCGTCTCTTTTGATGTGGTGGGTCATCGCCGGCCGGACGCAGATGACAAAGCCATTATGGAAGCTGTAGAGATGATTGAGAAGTCTGAATTTCCGCTTCTTATGATTGGGGCTGGAGCCAACAGGAAAGACACCCGCGAGGCACTGACTGAATTTATTGACCGAACAGGTATCCATTTCTTTTGTACACAGATGGGCAAAGGAGTGATTGATGAGCGTCATCCGCGGTATCTTGGTACGGCAGCGCTATCCGATCACGATTTTCTGCATCGTGCCATCGATAAAGCTGATCTCATTATTAATATCGGCCACGATGTGATTGAAAAACCACCTTTTTTTATGCACAATGATGGCAGGAAAGTGATTCACCTGAATTTCTTCCCCGCTCAGGTGGATGCGGTTTACTTTCCACAGCTGAATGTTGTTGGAGATATTGAAACCTCCGTACGTCATATTTGCAGGCAAATAAGCAAAGATTCTGAATGGGATTGCACATTTTATAACAAGGTAAAAAAAGATGTAGACAGTCATTTAAGCAAATATTTTGAAGACACCCGTTTCCCAATGCTACCGCAGCGGCTGATAAATATTTTGAGAAACGAACTGGATGATAAAGATATCGTAACGCTCGACAATGGCGTTTATAAGCTATGGTTCGCCCGTAATTACAAATGCTACTCCCCAAACACCCTGCTGCTCGATAATGCGCTGGCGTCTATGGGGGCCGGCCTGCCATCCGCTTTGATGGCTAAGATGATACATCCCGAGCGCAAGGTTGTGGCGGTTTGTGGTGACGGAGGCTTTATGATGAACTCACAGGAACTTGAAACAGCTGTGCGAAATAATCTGGACCTGGTTGTAATTGTATTAAACGATGGTTCTTACGGGATGATAAAGTGGAAGCAGGAAGACATGGGCTTTGACGACTTCGGCCTCGATTTCAACAACCCTGACTTTGTACAATATGCCAACAGCTATGGGGCCACAGGTCACCGACCCGGAAGTGATGAAGAATTCCGTAATACACTGTCGGAGAGTTTGAACTCTAAAGGCGTTCATCTGATAGATCTGTCCGTTGATTACTCACTCAATCACTCTATATTGAACGTACTCATCAAAGAGAAATCCCAAAAGTTATAACAGAGGGTACGAATTCTTGAAACAGCACTACTCATTATTGATGTGCTTATAACTAACTGAAAATAACTGAGGGCGTTTCTAATTTATCTGTTCTGAGACTGGTAAGGTTTTATCAGGTATCCATTCGAAAGATGTGGTTTTCAGGAATCGGTTCATAACCTCACGCAGCTCCGGGGCGGGCGTGCCCAGTTTTCGGCTGTCGAGATTCAGCCAGGCGCCACCAACGATGACCTGAGCCACTTTAGTACCGTTTTCGCCATCTATGAAAATCTCATGCAGAAAACTCCATCGGGAGCCGTCCCGGCGCATGGTTGACAGAGCAATGATAAACCGGATGATCTCCTGACTTCCGCACTGGGACACCCGGTCAAGCGGTAATTGTACATATCATATGTAAGTGACTCTTTAGACGTATTCATCGGTTCGTGTGTTCGACACTCTTAAAAGATTTCGACAATTAAGGACAGGTCTTGTTGCTTATCAATCCTGGAACGGTTACACGCCTGCGTGTAACAAAAAGCCCCGTCAGGGGCGGCCTATATTGTAGCCCCGCATAAGCGCCGTGGCTCTTCGGCGCGCAGTGTTGGGTTAGCA